>Ga0335075_10010555_pt1 | contig 14010 bp, 14 predicted proteins | sample Lox_Sample_24_FD_206723 | JGI IMG/M metagenome (GOLD analysis project Ga0335075, IMG submission 206723) | Soil microbial communities from Loxahatchee National Wildlife Refuge, Florida, United States - Lox_Sample_2.4 | ecosystem: Environmental > Terrestrial > Soil > Wetlands | place: USA...
GGACCGGCCCCGACGGCCGTCCGCTGCTCGAGCAGGGCGACGTCCGGCGCGCGCTGGCCCGCACCCGTGCTGCCGAGCGCATCAACGAGCTGCTCAACTGGCAGGTCGCGACCAGCGAGACGGTCAACGTGGCGGACGCCTCGGTGACCAAGGTGTTCGGGTCCGAGCAGGCGCAGCAGCTCGGCGCCGACCTGGCCGAGCTGGTCAGCCGGCATGGCGACCTGGCCGACGAGGACACTGCCGAGCTGGCCCGCTGGCTGGACGTGCAGAACAAGAGGAACACCGTGCTGACCTTCGGCGGCGGAGTCAACGAGGTTCAGCGCGAGCTGATTGCGACGGCCGGGCTGAAGCTGCCGAGAGTGCCCAGATGACGAGCGACGAGGCGATACTGGCCGCAGCGGAGAAGGTCAAGGCGGCCGGTCCGAGCGCGCCACGGCTGGCACGCGACCCGGTGAACATGGCAGCGATCCGCAACTGGACCGACGCCATCGGCGACACCAGCCGGCTGTACACCGACGCCGAGTTCGCCGCGCGCTCGGTGCACGGCCAGCTGGTCGCACCGCCGGCGATGGTGCAGGTGTGGACGATGCCGGGGCTTATTGCCCAGCGGGGAAACGACGATCACGCGGCTGATGCCGGCGGCGACCCGCTCGGCCAGATGATGCGGGTGCTGGACGAGGCAGAGTTCACCTCGGTGGTGGCCACGAACTGCGGTCAGACCTATGACCGCTACCTCCGCCATGGCGAACTGCTCAGCCTGCGATCCGAGCTGACCGACGTCAGCGGGCCGAAACGGACCGCGCTCGGCGAGGGCTGGTTCGTCACGACCCGGAACGTCTGGTACTCAGGGGACGAGCCGGTCGCCGAGATGGACTGGCGAGTGCTGAAATACCGGCCAGGTAGGCCTGCACCTGCACCCGCTCCGCCGACACCGGCTATGGCAATGCGGCCCGCCATTTCCGCCGACACCGAGTTCTTCTGGGCTGGCATGAAGGTCAGCGAGCTGCGCATCCAGCGCTGTGGCGAGTGCGGCGCGCTCCGCCACCCGCCGGGACCGGCTTGCCTTCGCTGCGGCGCGACGCGCAATCAGGGCTATCAGGTCGCCGCGGGCACCGGCTCGGTCTATAGCTACGTCGTGCACCGGCACCCGCCAGTGCCAGGCAAGAACCTGCCGATTGTCATCGCGCTGGTCGAACTCGACGAGGGCGTTCGCGTCATGGCGGAGCTGACCGGCATCGAGCCGGACAAGGTCTGTATTGGCATGCCGGTCCGGACAAGCTTCATCCGCATCGATGATGACCTGGTGCTGCCCGGCTGGCGGCCAGCCGAGCACGGCACGCCAGGCATGCTGTCCGAGCAAACGCTGCCCGAGCTGACGATCCAGGTAACGCCGACCTTCGTGGTCTCGACCGCTATCGCCACCCGCGACTTCTACCCGGTGCACCACGACCGGGACTTCGCGGTTGCTACCGGCAGCAAGGACATCTTCCTCAACATCCTGACCACGACCGGCCTAGTCCAGCGGTACGTCACGGACTGGGCCGGCCCGGACGCGATCGTGCGCGGGGTCTCGATCCGGCTCGGCGTGCCGTGCTACGCCGGGGACGCTCTTACTTTTTCCGGCAGCGTCACCGCGGCGGACAGCGCCGAGCAGGTGATCGCGGTCACCGGATCCTGCAGCCTCGGCAACCATGTGACCGGCACTGTACTGCTAGGAAATACGGTCCGGCTTGCGGGAGTCCCGTGATGCAGACAGCGATCGCCGGGATCGGGGCGACTGAGTTCTCCAAGGCGTCCGGCCGGAGCGAGCTGAAGCTGGCCGTCGAAGCCGTGCGCGCCGCGCTGGACGACGCTGGCCTCCGCCCGGCCGACGTGGACGGCCTGGTCACGTTCAGCATGGACAGCAACGCCGAGATCGCGGTGGCGCGCGAGCTCGGTGCGGGCGAGCTGACCTTCTTCAGCCTGATCGGCTACGGCGGGGGCGCTGCCTGCGCGACCGTGCAGCAGGCAGCGATGGCGGTGGCGACCGGCGCGGCCAGCGTCGTGGTCTGCTACCGGGCGCTGAACGAGCGGTCTGGCCGCCGGTTCGGCCAGGTTGCGGTCGGTGCCGCGCTGGGCTCGACATCGTCTGCTCTCGACAACGCCTGGCACTACCCGATGGGCCTGGCCACCCCTGCCGCCACTGTCGCGATGGCGGCCCGCCGCTACATGCACGTCTACGGCGCGACGAGCGCGGATTTCGGCACTGTCGCGGTGGCCGACCGCAAGCACGCGGCCGCCAATCCGGCGGCCTGGTTCTACCAGCGGCCGATCACGCTGGCCGAGCACCAGGAATCACGGTGGATCTGCGAGCCGCTGCGACTGCTGGACTGCTGTCAGGAGACCGACGGCGCAGTTGCGGTGGTTGTGACCAGCCTGGAGCGAGCACGTTTCGTTAAACCGGCACCGGTCCTGATCCGGGCAGCCGCTCAGGGCAGCGGTCCCGGCCAGTACACGATGACCAGCTACTACCGAGATGACCTCACCGGGCTGCCCGAGATGGGCGTGGTCGCGCGGCAGCTATGGGCACAAGCGGGGATCGGCCCGGCCGACATCCGGACCGCGGTGCTGTACGACCACTTCACTCCGTACGTCCTGATGCAACTGGAGGAGCTGGGCTTCTGCCCGCGTGGCGAGGCGAAGGACTTCATCGCCGGCGGCACGATCGAGCTGGGCGGCACGCTGCCGCTGAACCCGCACGGCGGTCAGCTCGGCGAGGGTTACCTGCACGGCATGAACGGCATCGCCGAAGCTGTCCGGCAGGTGCGCGGCACATCAGTCAACCAGGTACCTGGCGACGGGCCCGTGCTCGTGACGGCCGGCACCGGCGTGCCGACGAGCGGGCTCATTCTGGGTCCTGACTGACTTCTGCGCCGGCTGCGGATTGATCTGGAGAATCAGTGGCCGCGACGTCGAAAGCGCCGCGGAACGTGATCGCCACCAGCGCCGCGACACCGAGCGTCACCGCGAAGGCGAGCATCGCCCACCGTCCTGATACGTGCTCGACCAGCAGTCCGCTGGTCAGCGGCGCAAGGGCAGCGAGGCCGGTGGCGGCCAGGATGACCGTGTTGTTCACCCGGCCGCGCAGATTCTCCGGTGCCGCCCGGAGCATGGCGGCGAAGAGGGCGGCGTTGGCCGTCGGCGCTACCAGGATGGCGATCGCCACCGGTGCCGCCACCAGTGCGGAAGGCAGCAGCAACGCAGCGACGCCGAACAGCGCCGTGCCGGTGACTGTCAGGGCGATCGTCAGCTGAGAGAGCCGGAACCGCCCCTGCATCCTGGTCGCAACGAGCGCGCCCAGCAGTCCGCCAACGCCCACGCCAGCCTGGGCGAGGCCGATGACGTAGGGGGACGTGCCGTGCTGGCGCAAGGCGAGAGTGATCGTGAAGATCATGCCCGTGAAGGCGAAGTTGATCAGCGGCGCCTGCACGACGACGCCCCGAAGCAGCCCGTTATGCCAGACCAGCCGGAGTCCTTCCCCGACGTCCTGCCAGATGCTGGTCCGGTTAGCGCTACGCTCCGGCCTGAACCGGCCGCGGATCCGGCTCACGGTACCGACCGAGACCAGGTACGAGAGTGCGTCACCGAGGAAGGGCACGGCGCTGCCAAGGCCGAACAGGACGCCGCCGAGGGCCGGCCCGGCCAGGCTGGCTGCGTAGCTCCTTGCCTCGGTCGCGGCCCACGCCTGCTCGAGCTGCGAGTCAGCCACGATGCCGGGCAGGGCGGCGTTAGCCGCCGGATCGAATAGCACGTTGGCAGCGCCGTCGAAGACGGCCACGATCATGACGACTGGCCAGCTCGCGTGGTGCAGCAGGACGAGCACTGCGAGCAGCAGGAGCAGGCCAGCCCTGAAGGCGTCCGAGACGATCATGGTCAGTCTGCGGTCGAACCGGTCGGACAGCGCGCCGCCGGGCAGCCCGATCACCAGCTGAACGATCAGCCGGGCCGTCCCGGCCGCGCCGGCGATGCCGGCCGAATGGGTGAGCGCCAGAATCAGCAGCGGGTAGGCGATGAGAGCCACGCTCGTGCCGGTGTCGGACAGCAGCTGACCGATCCAGAGCATCCGGAAGCCGGGATTGCGGTTCAGCGGCACAGGTGCGGGCACTGACGCGGGGGCGCTCGCGGCTATCCCTGCATCCTCCTGGCTGACCGCCGCGGTCTGCTGGCTCATGGCCGGCCTGCCGTGGTGTCTGAAGCTGCGTCCGGATGCTGGATCGGGTAGCTGAAGAGCAGCATCTCGACCGGCAGCGCGCCAGCGGGCCGCTGCTCGGGATTCGCGATGCGCTCGCGGAACCGCGGCATCAGGATGGCGTGAACCTCCCGGCCCAGCTCCTTGAGTTCGCCGGCAGTCAGGTAGAAGAGGTACTCGCTGCTGTCGGCCGCGTCCCTCCAGTCGGCTGGGTAACTGGCCTTGGTGCGGAGCCACTCGTCGAGCCGGCCGAGCTGCCGCTCGCGGACCACGCTCAGCAGCGCGTCCGCGGCGAGCTCGGACTCGGCGTTCTCGAGGCCGCCAATGCTGAAGCCGATGGAGGTGAGCCGCCACGGCCTGGCCCGGCCCTTCCCGCCGCCCGCTTCCTCGACGAAGCCGTACTTGGCGAGCTGGCGCAGGTGAAACGAGCAGGTCGTAGGCGACTCCCCGATCAGCTCTCCGAGCTGCGTGGCCGTCATCGCTCCGCCGAAGATGAGCTCCTCGACGAGCGCGATACGCACCGGGTGGGCCAGCGCGCGCATCGTCTGAGCGTCGCTCAGCCTGCGGACGTCCTGGGCCGGCTCAGGTGAGGGTTCTTCGAGAGACACCTCTCGAAACTAAGCTCTCGAGAGATTCCTTGTCAAGCCGAGGGAGGTGGTGAAAGGCCTGCCGCGTCCAGCGCAGCGAGGTAGCCGAAGGTCATTGCCGGCCCGATGGTGGCGCCCGGCCCCGCATAGCTTCGTCCCATCACCATCGCGCTGGTGTTGCCGGCCGCGTAAAGCCCGTTGATGACGCTGCCGTCCGCGCGCAGAACCCGGGCATGCTCGTCGGTGCGCAGACCGCCCTTCGTGCCGAGGTCGCCAGGCACGATGCGGATGGCGTAGAAGGGCGGCTGGGTGAGCGGTGCCAGGTTCGGGTTCGGCTTGCAGTTCGGGTCGCCGTAGTAGCGGTCGTAGGCCGAGTCACCGCGGCCGAAGTCCGTGTCCTGTCCGGCTCTGGCGAACTCGTTGAACTTCCGCACGGTCTTGGTGAGCGCGTCGGCCGGCACGCCGATCAGCTCGGCAAGCTCGGGCAGCGACTCGGCTCGCACCACCACCCCGGCTCGTTGCCAGCGCCGCGGCAGCGGCTTGCGCGGCGGGATGCCGGTGAACACATAGCGGTTGCGGTACCGCTGGTCGGCGATCAGCCAGCTGGGAATGTGCGGGTCGTCCTCGGTGTGCTTGTCGTACATCGCATGAACCGCGTCGACGTACGGCGCTGACTCGTTCACGAACCGCTCGCCAGCCGCGTTGACCAGGATGCAGCCGGGCAGGCTGCGCTCGGCCAGGCAGAAGACCGGACCGCTCGGCAGCGGCATCGACGGCCCCCACCAGGCGTCATCCATCAGCTCGAGCACTCCGCCAGCTTCCTGACCGGCAAGGATTCCCTCCCCCGTGTTGCCGGGCGAGCCCACCGTCCAGTCGGCGCCGATCGGCGCTCGCTGGAACCGCTGGCGCAGTTCGGCATTCCGCTCATAGCCCCCGGTCGCCAGCAGCACGCCCCGGCTGGCTCGCACCAGCACCGGTTCGCCGCCGCGGCTGACCTGCACGCCGGTCACCCGGCCTTCGGCGATCTCCAGGCCGGTCATCGGGGTGTCGAGCCAGACCGGCACGCCCGCTGCTAGCAGACCCGCCCGTAGCCCGGCAGCCAGTGCCTGACCCATGCTGAGGAGCTGCCGGCCACGCACCCTGGACACAATCATCCGGCCGGTGACCCGTGCGGTCGTCGTGATCGCACGCCGATGCGAGGTGCCGAGGCTCATCCAGCGGTAGTTCGCCTGGGTCACGGTGATGCCGGCCGGCGCTGGCAGATAAGGCGGGCGCAGCCGCGCCAGCTCGGCACCGAGTACGCGGCGGCCGTCCAGCGGCACCGGCTCGATGGACCGTCCGCCAGGCTGCCCGCCAGGCGCCTCCGGGTAGTAGTCGCAGTAGCCCGGCACCCAGGCGAACCGCAGCGGCGTGCTGGCCAGAACCTCGTCCAGCATAGCCGGACCGTGCTCGAGGAACGCGGCCCGCAGGCTGGCGGGCACCGACTCGCCCGCCACGTAAGCCAGGTAGTCGCTCGCCTGCCGCGGCGTGTCCGCACGGCCCGCCTTCCGCAGGACAGCATTGCCCGGAATCCACACTCCGCCGCCGGACCGGGCGGTCGAGCCGCCGAAGTACTCGGTCTTCTCGATCACGACCGCGCTCTGGCCTCGCCTGGCCGCAGTGAGCGCCGCGGTCATCCCCGCTGCGCCGCTGCCGACGACGACGAAGTCGAACTCCGGGTTATCACTCATGTCGGCTGCGGGCAGTCAGATCGACGTCAGGACACGGATGCGGTCAGCGCGCGACCTGAGGCCAACCGCCGTGAGTGCGCCGAGCACCTCAAAGCCATGCGGCAGGCCGGGGTGCAGGTGCAGTTCGGTCGGCACGCCCGCCCGGCTGAGCCGCTGGGCGTACTCGATGTCCTCGTCGCGGAAAATGTCGAGCCCGCCAACCTCGATATAGGCAGGCGGCAGTCCGCGGTAATCGGTCTCCCTGGCCGGCGCAGCCGACGGCGGGACGTTATCGGTGCCGCGGCGGTCACCGAGCAGGGCGCCCCAGCCAGTTATGTTGCCGTCGTAGGTCCAGCTCGCGAAACCGGCAAGCTCGGGATCAGGCACCACGTTGCGGTCGTCGAGCATCGGATAGATGAGGATCTGCTTCGCCAGCAGGCCGCCGTGGTCCCTGGCCAGGATGGCAGTCCCGGCGGCCAGGCCGCCGCCCGCGCTGTCGCCCATCACCGCGATCCTGGCCGGGTCAATGCCGAGCTCTGCTGCCCGTCTGTGCAGCCAGATCAGCGCAGCGAAGCAGTCCTGCACCGGTGTCGGATGCGGGTGCTCGGGCGCGAGGCGGTAATCCACCGACAGCATCGGCACACCGCTGGCGTCGACGTAACTAGCAACCGCCGGGCTGTACAGTTCCATGCTGCCGAGCACCATGCCGCCGCCGTGGATATAGAGCACTGCTGATCCGGGCTGCGTACCGTCCTTGTAGTAGTACCTGGCGGCGATGGGCGCGCCCTGGTAGCCCCTGATCTCAAAGTCCGTGGTCAGCACGTCCGGAGCCGGCGGGATGGTGCTCATCATCAGGGCAAGAGCGGCGTCGCCGAGTTCGCGGAGCGTCCGCCAGTCCCCCGGCGCGGCCTGCGCGATCTCCACGGGTGCGCCTATCTCGGCCATCACGGCCGCGAACTCGGAGTCGTAGCTGAACGCCATCGCTGCTCCTTTCCTAGTACGTGATACTCAGTACGTGATACTCACCTCGGGGCTCAGCGCAACCGACTGGCAGGCCAGGATGTAGCCGTCGGTCAGGTCCGCGTCCTCGAGCACCTCGTTGTTCATCATGTCCACCTTGCCGCCGGTGAGCTGGCAGGCGCAGGCGCCGCAGATACCCTCCCGGCAGGAGAACGGCGCGTCAAGACCCGCGTCAAGCAGCACGTCGAGCATCCGGCGGCCGGCCGGCCAGTCCAGCGACCGGGTTTCGTCATCGAGGGTGACCTCGAGCGTCGCCGCGACGCCTGCCGCAACCGGCTCAGGCGCGTCGAACGGATTGTGCTGCAGCGACATGAACCGCTCGACCCGGACGCCGCGCGGCGGCACGCCGACCGCCGCTGCCGCCCGCCGGACCACGCCGAGGAACGGGTCGGGACCGCTAGCGAAGATCTGATAGGCCGCAAACGGGCGAACCAGCGGTACCAGCCCGTCTGCGGTCGGCAGACCCTGCAGCACGTCCAGCCAGTGCACCACCAGCAACCGGGCGCCGACTGAGGCAGCCAGCTCCTTCAGCGCCGCACCGAAGATCACCGCCTGCTCGTCCCGGTTGGCGTACACGAGCACAACCCGGCCGCGGCCGCCAGCCAGCACCGACTTGAGGATCGACATCACCGGCGTGATGCCGCTGCCCGCTGCCAGCAGCAGGAAGTCGTCGTCGAGTGAGGACGGCACGAACATTCCGGCCGGCGGCAGCACGTCGAGCTGCGTTCCCGGCCGGACGTTAGCCCGCACCCAGCGGGACGCGTATCCAGCCGACGTTTGCTTCACCGTCACGGTGAGCAGGTCGCCGGTCAGCGGCGAGCTGGACAGCGAGTAGCAGCGCGCAACCGAGCCGGTCTGCTCGCTCGGGATCCGCAGCGTCAGGAACTGGCCGGGCTGGTAGCGGAAGGCCGCGGCCAGCTCGGGCGGTACGTCGAAGACCAGCGAGCACGCCTCGTCAGTCTCTGCGACGACGTCGGCCACCCGCAGCGTGTAAAACGTCACGGCGGAACCACCGGCAGCTCGCCAGCCTCCACCGCCGCCTCGATGCTCCGCCGCATCGCCTCGCAGCGCTCGATCAGCGGAGTCTGCTCGCCAGCGGCCGTCCGCCGGGCGAACTCCACGCACTGCCGCACGGCCTCGGCATCCCACTGCACGCTGGTGTGCTGGATGCTGAACTTCGCCGCTAGCACGACCGCACCGCAGGTACCGCAGGTCACTTCGCAGAACTGCGAACGCCGCTCGTCCAGCTTCATGGTCAGACTGCCCACGTGATCACACGGGGCCTGCCTGCCTAGCCGTCAGGTTAACCGCGACCTCGGCCTCCCACGCCTCGACGGCCCTGGTTGTGTCGACTTCGAACTCCTGCCGCGCGACCATGTCCGCCGGGACAGCCTCGACGTCGAGGTAGAACTGCTCGTACCAGCGGCGCAGCTGGTACACCGGTCCGTCGTCCGCGCACAGCAGCGGGTTGTCGATCCGGCTCTTGTGCGTCCAGATGTCCACGTCCTGCTGGAAGCCGAGCCCGACGAACTTGGCGAACTTCGCTGCGACCTTGTCGGCCTGCTCCGGCGACAGGCCCGGCAGCTTCTTGACGATCACCCCCCACTGAAGCACAAAGCTGTCCGGCCTCACCGGGTAGTGACAGTTGATCAGTACTGCGTCCATCGGCACGCCGTGGTAGTCGTAGTTTAGGTAGTCGATCATGTATGACGGCCCGTAATAGGCGGCCTCGGAGGTCAGACCGATGTCTGAGTTTTCCGGGGAGTAGTCCGGGCGCGACCGGGTCCGCAGGTACTGCGAGGCGATGTGCCCCTCGAAGACGTTGCGGAAGTAGGTCGGGAACGCGAAGTGGATATAGAAGAAGTGCGCCATGTCCACGACGTTGTCGACCACCTCGCGGCAGTTGGCGTCGACTTTCAGCGAGTCCCAGGTCCAGCCTGACCAGTCGGCCGAGTAGGCGCCGTCGATCTGCGGGATCGTCACATCGGCGGGCGGCGGGTTGCCCTGCGGGTCGTTCCAGACGAACAGCTGCTGGTTGATTTCCAGGGTCAGCCACGACCTGGTCCTGGCGGCCACCGGCACCCGGCGCGAGTACGGGATGCTGGCGCACTTACCGTCCCCGCGCCAGCGCCAGTCGTGGAACGGGCAGGCGATCGTGGCGCCTTTGATGGTGCCCCGGCTCAGGTCACCGCCCATGTGCCGGCAGTACCCGTCCAGCACGTTCAGGGCGCCGTCCTCGGTCGCGAACACCACCAGCTTGGTGCCGAACGCCTCGACCGCGTGCGGGCTGCCATCGCGGAACGGCGCGGCGAGGCCCAGGCAGTGCCAGCCGCGCGCATACCTGGCTGGCGGCGCACCTGCCTCGATGCTCCGCACCCCGGGTTGGTCGTTCATGCCGCCTCCTAGAACACGTTCTAGTCTAGGGGTATTGTGCGGCTTGTTAATAGGCGCTGAGCGGAGGCACGGAGTGGCGGAGAGCGTCGGTAGCGAGGTCATCGAGGCCGTCCGCGACTTCCTCCCGGTCCTGCGGGACCGGGCGCAGGAGACCGAGGACCTGCGGATGGTTCCGCCAGATTCAATCAAGACCCTGGAGGGAACGGGGTTCTTCCGGCTGCTCCAGCCCGCACCATTCGGCGGGCTCGAGGCTGATCCGCTGACCTTCTACACCGCGGTGCGGCTGATCGCCAGCGCCTGCGGGTCGACCGGGTGGGTGTCCTCCGTGCTTGGCGTGCATCCGTGGCACGTCGGCCTGTTCCCGGCGCAGGCCCAGCAGGACGTCTGGGGCGATGACCAGGCGACCCGCATCTCATCTTCGTACGCGCCGACCGGGAAGGCCGTCGCGGTCGACGGCGGGCACCTGGTCAGCGGCCGGTGGAGCTTCTCCTCTGGCTGCGATCACGCCGCCTGGGTGCTGCTCGGCCAGATCGTGACCGACGAGCAGAGCCGCCCGGTCGACTTCCGCACTTTCCTGCTCCCGCGGGCCGACTATGTCATCGACGACGTCTGGGACACCGTCGGGCTGCGCGGGACCGGCAGTAACGACATCGTGGTGAGCGACGCGTTCGTGCCGGAGCACCGATCCCTCAGCTTCGTCGACGTCTCCAAGCTCGTGGTACCCGGCCAGGAACTCAACCCCGGCCCGCTCTACCGGCTGCCGTACGGGTCGGTGTTCTCCTGCTCGATCACTACGCCGATCATCGGCATGGCCACCGGCGCTTACCAGGCGCACGTCGCCTACACGAGGGAACGGGTGCGCGTCGCCTACGTCGGGCAAAAGGCTGCACAGGACCCGTTCGCGCAGGTCCGGGTTGCGGAGGCGGCGGCTGAGATCGACGGCGCCTGGCTCGCGCTGGAGCGGAACATGACTGACCTGATGGACTGCGCGAGGGCCGGCCAGCCCATTCCGGTGGACCTGCGGCTGCGGGTGCGCCGCGACCAGGTGCGCGGCACTGCGCTATCCATCCGCGCGGTGGATCAGCTGTTCGAGAACTCGGGCGGCCGGGCGCTGAAGACCGGCACCCCGATCCAGCGGTTCTGGCGGGACGCGCACGCCGGCCGGGTTCACGCCATCAACGACCCGGAGCGGGCGCTGTCGATGTACGGCGGCGGCGAGTTCGGTCTGCCGGTGCCGGCCGACGCCATGCTCTGAGCTGACCGTGAACGCCGACTCCGTCGCTCAGGTGGCCGAGATAACCGGGCTGCCGGTTCGCTACTACGACTCAGGTACGGGGGCTGACGAGGTAGTCGTCCTGCTCCACGGCGGCGGGCCCGGCGCGTCGTCGTGGAGCAACTTCAGCCGGACCATGCCGGTCGTCGCTCAGCAGTTCCGGGCGCTGATGATGGACCTGCCCGGCTACGGCGGCACCGCGGCCCGCCCGGTCACCGGGCACTTCTTCACCGTGGCCGCACAGACCCTGGCCGGCCTGCTCGACCATCTGGGCGTCGAGAAGGTCCACCTCATCGGCAACTCCCTCGGCGGCGGGACCGCGCTGCGGTTCGCGCTCGACTACCCCGGACGCGCTGGCCGCCTGGTGCTGATGGGACCGGGCGGGCTGACGCTCAACGTGCTCTCGCCCGATCCGACCGAGGGCGTGCGGCGGCTGATGGAGTTCGCTGCGCCGCCGGGGCCGAGCCGGGCCAAGATGGAGGCTTTCCTCCGGGTCATGGTGCACGATCAGCGGCTGATCACCGGCGAGCTGATCGACGAGCGGTACGCGGCCGCCAGCCGGCCGGAGGCCCTGGCCGGCCTGGCGGCGATGGGCGCGTCGTTCTTCGGCGAGTTCGCCGAGGATGGGATGCTGTGGCGAGAGGCGCACCGGCTGCGCCACGAGGTACTGCTGATCTGGGGCCGGGAGGACAGGGTGAACCCGCTGGACGGCGCGCTGATCGCGCTGAAGCAACTGCGCCGGGCGCAGCTGCACGTGTTCGGCGGCTGCGGGCACTGGGCACAGCTAGAGAAGTCCGACGAGTTCAACGAGCTGACGCTGAGCTTCCTCAGAGGACGAGCATGAGCGGTCTGATCAGCTCTCTTGGCTACCTGCGTATCTCAGCCACCGACACCGCCGCCTGGCGGGAGTTCGGCACGAAGGTGCTCGGTATGACCGAGGGCCGCGGCCCGGACCCGGCAGCGGTCTACCTGCGGATGGACGACTTCCCGGCCCGGCTGGTGGTCGTGCCTGGCGAGGAGGACAGGCTGGTAGCCGCCGGCTGGGAAGTTCCGGATGAGGGAACACTGACCGAGGTGGCGCACATCCTCGCGGCGGCTGACGTGCCGGTCAAGCAAGGCGATGCGGCTGAGCTGGCCGACCGGCGCGTCGGCCAGCTGCTGCATGCCGAAGATCCGTCCGGAAACGCGCTGGAGATCTTCTGCGGCGCCGCCCTGGACAACCGCCCGTCGGTGAGCCCTTACGGCAATTTCTTCGTCACCGGCGACCAGGGCCTTGGCCACGTCGTGCTGCCCGCCGTCGACGACGAGGGCACGCTGGCCTTCTATACCGAGCTGCTCGGCTTCCGGCTGCGGGACTCGATGCGGCTGCCGGGCGAGTTCTTCGGCCGGCCGGCTGGCGGCCCGCCGGTCTGGATGCGCTTCCTCGGCTGCTGCCCGCGCCACCACTCGCTCGCGCTTGCCCCGATGTCGCCGGACACGGGCGTCGTGCACGTGATGATCGAGGTGGCAACGCTCGACGACGTGGGGCTGGCACTCGATCGCTGCCGCCGCCGGAACGCCACGGTCAGCTCGACTCTTGGCCGGCACGCTAATGACCTGATGGTGTCGTTCTACGTGCAGACCCCCGGCGGGTTCGACATCGAGTACGGAACCAGCGGCCGCACCGTCGACGACAGCACCTGGATCTCCCGCGAGACCACGGCCGTGAGCCTGTGGGGACACCTCTTTAACCAGGGCGGCATGCATTGAGGGCGGGCACACACTGACCGACTCGCTGAAATTCAGGCAGGTACTCGGCCACTTCGCCAGCGGGGTCACCGTGATCACCGGGCTGCACGAGGGGCAGCCGGCCGGGTTCGCCTGCCAGGCCTTCACCGCGCTGTCGCTGGACCCTCCGCTGATCCTCTTCTGCCCGGCGAAGCTGTCCGGCACCTGGCCGCGGATCGCCAGGATCGGCGAGCTCGGGGTCAATGTGCTGTCCGCCGGCCAGCGCGATCTGGCCCGCAAGTTCGGCGTGAGCGCTGCGGATAAGTTCGACGGCGTTAGCTGGACGGCGGCGGCCAACGGCGCGCCGATCCTGGCGGGGGCGCTGGCCTGGGCGGCCTGCTCGGTCGAGGACGTGCATGAGGCTGGCGACCACTTCATCGTTATCGCCAGAGTCACCGAACTCGGCGACTGCGTACCCGGCGAACCGCTGCTGTTCTACCGGGGCCGGTTCACCCTGTCTGCGACCACCGGCGAGGATGAGCTGCCCGAGGTGGTGGATACGCTGCTCGCCTGGCCGCGCCACGCCGACTGGATCTAGGCCTTATTTCCAGAGTCCTCGGCCATCAGGCCGACGCCGATGCCGAGCATCCAGATGTCCTTGCTGATCGCCGTTCCAGCCTGGGTCGGCCTGATGCTGCCTGGCTGGTGCAGCGCTTCCGTTCGCAGGTACATGCCGAGGAGGCCGCCCGCGAACCCGGTCAGCAGCGTTCCGGCTACCTTGTTAGGCACGAACGGGGTGAGCAGGGCAGCCCCGACGCCGATCTCCGCGATCGCCAGTGCCCTGAGGAACTTCGGCGGCTCCACGCTGGCCAGGAACGGGTAGGCGCCCGACGCCATCGCATGCACGCCCTTCGCCTGCTCCTCGCTGCCCTTCCACTTCTGCAGCCCAGAGTTCAGGATGAAGGCCCCGGTGGCGGCCCTAGTCGGGATATTGCGCAGATGCAGGAAGTGTTGTTTTTGCACCAGAGTGCTCCTCCTCAGCCCGTCCTGCTTACCTGATCAAGGAAAGCCCTCGTCTTGCTGATGCGAGCG
>Ga0335075_10010556_pt1 | contig 14010 bp, 13 predicted proteins | sample Lox_Sample_24_FD_206723 | JGI IMG/M metagenome (GOLD analysis project Ga0335075, IMG submission 206723) | Soil microbial communities from Loxahatchee National Wildlife Refuge, Florida, United States - Lox_Sample_2.4 | ecosystem: Environmental > Terrestrial > Soil > Wetlands | place: USA...
TGCCGCAGAGAGCCTTCTAGGTTGTCTTAAACTTAAAGCGCCTTGCTTCCTCTTCCTTTTCCTCCTCCTCAGCATCATCATCTTCAATATCCTCCTCCTACTCCTCGTCCTCGTCCTCCTCGTCCTCCTGCTCCTCCTGCTCCTCCTCCTGCTCCTCCTCCTCCTTGTCGCTGATTTCAATCAGCCCCGTGTTACTCTGAGTAGACAGTACTGGGTCTAGCATAGTAGAGACAGTAGATGAGTGGGCCTTAAGCTTCTTAGAACGACAAGAGGTCTTAGGCTTCTTAGAACGACAAGGAGCATGCTGCTGATAGTGTGATGAGGATCGCTTCTTAGCAGAGGGCTTTGGGGGGCGTGCTGATGTGCGTAGGGTCACTTGGCTGGGTCTCTGTGGTGCTATAACTGCTAATAAGGCTATATAAAGTGCTTAATCAAGTAAGGGCTCTAGTATTAAGATACAAGCAGTAACAATGCTGATTTAGACATTGCATTATGTATTTTACAAAATTTCGGTTGTGGGGGGGGGGTTCGGCGTTTCTAATTTTCCGATGCGACAACCTTTTTGCAAACGACTGTACCACCATGCCATAAGCGCAGATCCCGGATTACGATTGGTTGCGACGGCGGCCGCTCTTCTCGGCGTCGAGCAAGCAGGTCTTCTTTGATCCTTCCACTAGCTCTTTCCCCATACTTTCCTTCTTGAGACCCACTGTTGAATGATGTGTTCCCAGCCATACTTTTGTGCTGCCGTTTCGGGGGGTCATCTCCACGAGTGGAACGTTTACGACAAGTGCGAAGGGGCAGTTGGGGTATTCGAAGTCGGCGTCTGAGTGGATGGGTTGAGATATGGGAGGAGATCCTGGAGTTGGTGGCAGTGTACTGTTTCCGGAAAGGAATGATGATCGAGGATGGGGTCCAAGGACGGTAGATATTACTTGACTTGCGAAGAGATTGAGGAAGATTTATGGGTCAAAAACTTCTTAATTGCAGGTGGGTCTTGTTGAATGTTGCTATAAAAACTCATCAGCACGGGTCTGTGGCTATATAATTGACATTGAAGGCGTATATTGTCAGCGAGATGTATATTGTCGTGACGAGAAATGAATTTATGACAATAACAGAAGAGGGAATAGTGGGTTCTTAGGGAGGTGGATTGGGATCTTCTACTACCTATTCTATCTTCTAAGATTCTCCATGGTACCCAAAGAGTCGCTCTTAGATTGCTTCATGGAGGCCTAGGATTTTTATTGGATTGGTTCTCTTTTGTTTCCTTTTCCATACGCCAGCTGTGCTAGTCCACATTGTGGCCATTATGCTAATTTTGCTAAGACCTTACCTTAACATAAATTGGAGACATCAAAAGGATTGCGTTGCTAAAATCGGGCAGCGGAGGGGAAACTTCATAGCCCATCAAGAATGCTTTTGGTACAAAGAAGGCAGGAGAATCTTGACCACCGCTTCGTGCCCGTTCATGGCCGCCCTCGTCAGCGCCGTCCATCCATTGTTATCCTCCACGTTGACGTCTGCCTTGGCCTCCAGCAGCAACTTGACCACCTCCGCGTGCCCGTTCATGGCCGCCTTCGTCAGCGCCGTCTATCCATCGTTACCCTCCCGGTTGACGTCTGCCTCGGCCTCTAGCAGCAGCTTGACTACCGTCACGTGCCTTCCTGCGGCCGCCAGGCGTAGCGCCGTCTTCAAATCACCATCTTCCACGTTAACGTCTGCCTTGGCCTCCAGCAGCAGCTTAACCACTGCCTCGTGCCCGTTCTCAGCCGCCCGGTGTAGTGCCGTCGATCTGTATCTATTCTTCATGTTGACGTCTGCCTTGGCTTCTAGTAGTAGCTTGACCACCGCCTCGTGCCCATGCTTAGCTGCCCCATGTAGCGCCGTCCATCCAAAGCTATTCCTGTTGACGTCTGCCTTGGCTTCTAGCAGCAGCTTGACCACCGCCTCGTGCCCACACTCAGCTGCCACATGTAGCGCCGTCCATCCAGAGCTATTCCTGTTGACGTCTGCCTTGGCTTCTAGCAGCAGCTTGACCACCGCCTCGTGCCCACACTCAGCTGCTCTATGTAGTGCTGTTCCTCTGCGTATATCCTCCACGTTGATGTCTGCCTTGGCTTCTAGCAGCAGCGTAACTACTGCCTCGTGCCCATTCTCAGCTGCCCTATACAACGCTGTCCTTCTATAGTTATCTTTTATGTTGACGTCTACCTCAGCCTCCAGCAGCAGCTTTACTACTGCTCCATACCCTCGTACAGCCGCCCGGTGTAGCGCAGTTGTACCTCTTCCATTCTTTGCGTTGATGTCTAATTTGCGGAATGCATAGAACAGAATACTATAAGCAAACGATTCTAAAAGAGACGAAGGAATTTAGCTGTGAAAAGGGAAAATGGAACGATAAAATGAATGGCTTACTGCAGAGAAGTCTCAGATCGAGTATCCACTGCCCTTCTAAATAATATTTCCAGTTTTTCGGAATGGCGTAATCAATTATAATCTCCAAGAGCTCGACAGGAAGGTCGATGAGGCCCATCTTAATTCCTATCCCGTAAGGGGGAGCAGGGGAAGCAGAAGCAACAATGGAAGCAGGAGCAGTATTAATGCACTAATACGCTCTACCTGTTGCCTAAATGAGTCACTATTTAGTGACCCCACTCAAGATCTTGGCTAACAGTATATGTGGCGTGTGTGCGCTTCTTAATCAAAGTAAATCACTGAATCATCAGCATTCAAGAGATGTTAAAGTCTTTAAAAAGTGTGCAATACAATATATGCCATCTTAGAATGTGCCGAATAAAATTTAAACTCTAAATAGAAGGCGAATATATAAGACGTTGTTAATTATAGTTGACTTTGCAATATTAGATAGTGCCTTGCACATTTTAGTGATAAAATCCTGAATTTTAGCTCCCTGAAAATCAGTGCTAAAAATTAGCGAGAGAGCAACACGGACATATTAGTAGACGTGCTCTAAGTACGAAGGTAAATCTCAAGCTTCCGACTAACAGATGTTCTGCATCGAATCAATGACATCTTGTAGGTATACTTACCAAGGCGCGTAAGGATTGCTAGAGGCCCGAGAATGGCTGAAAATGCGTCTTTCATTGCGTAAACTGGGCTTATACTTCCAAGGTGAATCTCCACCTCGCATTTTGTGGCAGCTTGATCAGTCGCCATGTTCCCTTTTCTCATCGCCCCCACCTCTCGGCTTCACCACATTTCTTTGTGTCTTCTCATTTTTGCCCCTTCCCAGTCATCTGTGGTAGAAAGGACCATTCTTTGAAGCAAAAAGCTTACGTTAGATCTAGTTATCGCGGTCCAAGAGAAGTTATCCGGCGAGCAATCTCAAGAACCCCTTGAGAATGCCAGTTATATTTGCATCTCCAGCACCTCGGGAAACCCTTGAAAATGAGATTGTTGCGGAACTCTCGGTTCATTACGTAAACGCTCTCGTTCCTTGGTATGACTTAAATGATTGCTAACTTAACTCTTGTCAGGCTGGTTCATCTACATGCGTTGGACAATCTGGTACTATTCAGAGCACTCATAGCTTTCTCTACGAGCCATCGGAGCAAAGTCTACGGCAGAACGTCAATGCCTGCCGCCGCTTTCCATTCAGCGCGTGTCAGCGAGCTCCTGCAACACTTATAAAAGAATGGTTTTGATGCCGAGAGCGACTTCTTGCTGCCACTTGCCTTCTTAGGTCTTATGATATTGAATGGTAACAGTGGTGGTTTAGTACGAATCTATGCTTACTATTCGACAGTGGCCTCGCGAAAGTATCAGCGGCATCTTCTTGGCGCGTACTCTTTCGTGATTGGCGACTCTATAAACCTGAGAGATTGCGGACTTCCGCAAGCTGGAGCCGGGAACTAGCTATGCGAAGAAATAACTGTTGCTCTGGAATGTCGGCGAGCGGTTCGTATGGGTGACAATTTCACCTGGAAAGGAGAAGGAGACCTTACTGATGAGATGCTAGATAACCTCATGAGACATTATCTGGCGAGGATAATCAACTTCTGCTTCGATGCTGAACAGGGTCATACCTCACCAGAGGATTGAGTCATAGCGTGACATGCTTGGATGCCTGACCTCAGCACAAGAAGGGAAAGCTTAATCTCGACATTCAATCCCTTCTCAACTTTAGCAAAAGCTGGCAATGCTTTTCCGTCGCTGTGGATGCTTCGGCCGTGGCACAGTAAGACAATCCTTTAGACTTTCTCTTATTTTCTTTTTCGCGTACTTGCTAACTGAGGACCGTCGAAGTTACCGCCCAACAGTACTATTCAGTCGCTGAGATTCTTCTGGCCGTACACAATCCATTGCTCTCGAGAGTACCTCTTGGCAAGCCTGAACGTCGAGTTGCCGAAGACCATGCACTAAGAGTCTGTGGCCTTGCCTTTACCAACGAAAATGTCTCTGCAAGAATCAATGGCTTAGTCCTCTATCTTTCTGTAAGTGTTCACTTGAAATGACAGAGAAAGGGTGTGTTGGAATATACAGCTCTGTTGGTCCAACCTCAACATTGGAAGGACTCCCAACCTCCAGGGAAACGCGAGGGCTAGGGAGGCTGGAATATGGGAGACTAGATGCGTCCCAGTTTGTGCATAAATAGGAGGCCTATGGCCCACTTGTGTTATTATTATTATTATCATCAATTAATTCTATTCAATGCTGCGCATCAAATCACCACTCTATTGCCTGCGATTTCAACAGGGTGTTCCTGCTGAACTAAAATGGAGTAGGGGACCGCTACTTGACACTTGATGAGCATCGTGAAGGCCTAGTAGCCCTTTTGCTCGACATGAACAAGCCAGTCGCATGGCCAATTGATCTAAGTATTCGGGATCTGAAGCTATGTTGGGGATCTATATGATATCTTACATGTTCAAAGTTTTTGATATTATAACAACGTATACCTCATATTCAATGTGGAAAAACGTCGCTAATCCCGACCGTAAACCGATCTCTATTTCAATAACGCCATCTTAGCATTTGCAAGGCTCAAAACAGCGTCAAGGAATCACATGCGGAGTATGATACATACGCTGTAGTCTAGTATGCGGCAGGTCTCCCAGCAACTCACGTTGCTCATAATAGCCGTACGGATCTGTGTTCACGGACTAATAATCCTTGACTTCGTTGTTTTGGCCGAATGCTGGGAGAGGCTGAGCAGCAACTGTGGGCACCCTCAAACGTTCTCAACGCCGAAACAAGAAGTATGCAAAGCCGAGGCCTAGACTAAATGCTGCTACCACACCCACTGCTGCGCCTACTTTTGCGCCTGCAGAGAAGCCAGATGTATTCGCGGCGACGCTCGGCATGGTCGCGGGCGTGGCTGCACTGCTAATCAGAGAAGTTGTACTGGATATGGGCATGCTAGAGGGTTGGGGGCTTGTGCTGGCGGTCGAAGAGGACGTAGCGCTCAATGTCAAGCTGGAGGAAGTTGTGGTGGAAGAGACACATGGATCGACGAGGTAAAACTGTGGGCTGTAGACTTGGACGTTATAACCTTCATCTATAAGCCAAAACGAAATGCGTTCCCTAAGGAGAGTGACTCTCAATTTCTAAGCGCGATTGACCAGAGGTAAGAAGACGCCGTGTGTCCGCTTGGGCTTCCTTTATGAAGGGTCAGCAGGAAAGATGAAGGCAAACAACGACAGAAGAGCGCAATAAACACAGTAGATCGCAATGAGAACACAAGAGCGTGACGATGACATTGATAGTTCTCCTCTTCGCGGTAGACTAACCAGTAGGGCTGCCAGTGATCTAATAAATCTGCTTCGTCGAGCTCTGTCTCAACCCAAGCGATAGTGCCGTGAAATTCTCCACTCCCTGCCACGATATTAATCTGTTAGCCCAGACCATATGTTATTTCAAAATCGGCGCTAGTTTGGTTTGTGAAGGATGCAGTGGCAAACAGGTCAATTATGAAATAAGTGCAGAGCACACTACTCAACTGCTAGAGATTGAATAAACTGCAAGAATCATTATCTATTACAGCGTTAGCATCCTCTAGCATCCTCAGCCGGAGAGTCGTCTAGCACAACCATTGGAGCATCCTCTAGCGCATCCTTAAACGGAGGTCCTCTAGCACCACCATTAGCACCGCATCCTCTACTGCATCATCGCCCACCGGCACATCTGACGGAGGGTCCTCTAGCACAACCATTGGAGCGTCCTCTGGTGCAGCATCCTCTAGCGCAGCATCCTCAGATGGAGGGTCCCCTAGCATAACATCCTCCTTTGTTGGCTCCTTTTCGTGTTCCTCAACACCATCCTCTATAGGTGGCATACTGACTGGCGCCCCTTGCGGATATGGGCACTCGGTACGATTTCTGCAGACCCAGCCAGCTATATCTGAATGATCATGAAAGCGACAAGCCCTTCTTGAGCTAATAGTTGAGATGTCTTCTTCCTTAGTCTGACTATGCTTAAAGTGGTCCCAACCAAGATCTGGGCAATTGCAAAATGCTGTCTCCTACTGGGTGTAGCGATCGTTCTGTCCGTACTATGTCGTCCAACCTGTGACATTATAACTGATTATAAAGCCCAAAAAGCACAGCTACCGGAGGATTGTACCAGCCGGCACATTTTTGTATACCTTTGTAATAATACCCTATTGTTATCTTCCACCGTCCCTCAATCAATGCTGTCCAAATAGCGTCTGAGGTCTGGTTCTTCAAATAGCAGACGTGATACTTCTCGGCGAAATTGGCCAGATCAACGATGGCGTCAATAGAATCGATGCTTAGGCATGGTTCAAGGGCAGATAACGAAGTGTTCAAAAGTGCCAACCTACCCTCGGTGTAAGCTACTCCATTCAAAATTTAGAACATCAAAACTTATTCCCTAACGCGTCTAGTTGGTTTATGGGTAACGAAAAGTCGATAATTAGAATTCCGATTCATGGCTAATCTTCTCCCAGTGTCCGGCTGTGATGTTTCAGTCTCACCGGAATGGTTAGTTTAACAATCAAATTGCCTTCAATTACCCTGTGTCGGTTAGGTACGGCTTCGGACCAATATTACCCCGGCTCATAGAGCCGCCTACATCATTGAAGCTGTTGATATAAGGATAGAGAATCGTCAACACCCTGGAATCTCTAAAAAGACTGATCCTACAATAATACGGAGGGTTTCAATTTCTCCGTTCTACATATACCTGTAGTTAGTCCTAATTAAAAAAAAAAAAAAAAAAAAAAGGTTCAAGTCATTCCGCTGCGCATATCGTTATAAAGTTCCAACAAGTTGAAAAGTCGCGCGTTCGACTCGCGCCTGAGGGGTCTCAAGAATTTTCTTAAAAGTAACGCCAAGCGATCTCATTAGTGAACAGCCCAACCTATATATATTTGGCCACAACACCACTATAAAATCGCAAAAGAAGGTTGTATTGGTAAATCAGAAACTTCAATTTAGATACTTTTCTGAACTTTTATTAATCACTAAGAGCTTTTAAAAATTCCTAGATTTTGTTCCTTGGGTGAATGGTGGAGAATGGTGAGCGGTTCGCTAATGAACCCTTCCAAACTTTAGACAAAGTTAAATTCCGTAATCGTTAAAGTGCTGACAAATATGGTGACCTACTGGCATCTTTCACATGCGTCCGTAACTAAGAGAGTTAAAAACAAGGGAAGTTGGGTTGGGGGACGTGTTCTGATACTGGCGGCCTATTCTGGCCGCCAGGAGCCTGTTCGGAGCTCCTTCACGCATCTGGCACTGCCAAAGACAACAGGGGGGCAGAGGTGAAGCGAGGGTGTGAAAAGCAGTGGCAGGTTACGGCGTGCACCGTCGCTTAGTACGCACACCAATGAGGTGAGAATCTGGATGATATAACAGATAAGGCTGCCTATTTCAACCTCAACTTCTCAAGACCTTGTCGAAGTCCACGTTTTCTGGCCGTCTTTGCTCGTATCAGAGAAACCGTATAAGTATTACTAGCCATAGATCATTCGCTGAATAATAATCCGAATTGGGTGTTTTCATGAATTTAGGGTCCGTGTCACCAGGCCGTAGAAGGGGTGTTGACTCGTCTTGTCATTGCTTTTCTTTAAGCCTTGCCGCCCAACAACGAGGGTACGGAGCTATTGCTACATGGATTTCGGTGAGCTCCTGCATGTTCCAACCAGGATGCTCCAATTTTGCTCGTCCACCTCTTCGCTGCACTTCTCATAGCAGTCATAGAGAACTGGCGTAGTCACGGTAATTCTACTTCCTTCACTCCATAGCCTGCTTTTCTGTGTGGCTATGTAGAGGCGCAGTTGCTTTCTGATTCCATGTCCGCATCCGCGTAGCCTCACAGCCTTGAAGAAAGCCTTGACATATATATACTTCTAGAGCCCCATGAATTTCTTTCAGCTTTCCCGAACAACATATATCTGCAAACTAGAAGGTCCTTTTCCAGCATATTCCAAGCAATTCGCAACTCTCTTCTGGGGGGCGTGAGCTACGATGCTTATCCGTCTCCATTCGCAATTAACGCCAGTCCGGCCAGAAGTCAAGCAGGACCATATGACACGCAAAGCCTACTGCACTCGTATGTAGGCCACTCGACCTTTGATTTCTCTACAAAGGAGCGATTCGGGAGCGGGCAGATTCGAGTTTTGGCGTACGCCATTCCCAAAGCCCTTGTAGCACAGTCTGACGGGTGAATAGTCGCGTATCGTTTGATTCGATAATGCATTGGTTGCAGTCCAAGCCGGCTTACCGGAAAACGCATGCTTCTCCGTCGTCCATGCCACTACCTCCCACACTAAATACTCATCCGTCATCGAGTCCTATCCACGGATTCCAGACTGGCCAGTCAGAGTTAGCCCGGAACAGACTTTGCCAGCGATCATTATGCAGGACAAAGTGAATATAGGGATGCCGCCGATAGGACGGAACTGTTTCATGTTAGGACATCAAATCACATGGCAAATGTTCTTGAGGGAGTCCTGAACATGCTGTTACTCGCGCTACCGGTACAATGGGCCATTTCCGGGAGAAATATGACTGCAGGTATTACCTCTGTCGAGCCTGCAAGACCTAGAAAGTCGCAACTTGCAACATTGTGGTCTTGAAAAGACACAACTCCTCAGAAGGTTTCTTGAATAACTCGATATCATGTCCTCCTTCCAATTTCGAAAAGATCCTTTAGAAGACAGTATCATCAGGGAGTCACAAGCGTCAGGCATCCATTCTCCAGAAAGACAATGCTACAGGAGTGGCAGACGTCAACCTACCTGCATGTAAGTACCATGAATCCATCCATTTGATGCCATGCTGAATCTTCTTAACAGGACTAATCATCTAGATGAATTCCTCCTCTGGGTAGCCTACGATCGAAATTTGGCTGGACCACACCAGATTACCGGTGATGAGAGTCTTCGTTGTCCTATGCTGGGGTGTCGTCGTCGGTGTGATGACCAGAACAAGCTCATGGAGCACGTATTCAGATGTGCACCTTACTCGGATGGTATGTACTGGTGTTTCCATTGCAAGAAAGAAGAGAGCTTTGCGTCTTCTCAGCTTCCATTTCGCAAAGAACGTCTCAGTGTGAAAGTAAAGCGTCTCTTTCGTTCGCTCGGCGCTAAGTCCCATCAAAAAGACCATGAAGCACTCGAACCACCGGCTGCGTTCAAAGGTACTTCTGGCATCTCCAACAGGCAATACTCCGAATACCTACCACAGAATGGTGGAATTATGTCCGTGGCTGTAGAGATGGACCACGAAGCAATCGACTCACCGGCTGCGTTCAAAGGTAGTACCAGCATCTCCAACAGTCAGTACTCCGAATACTTACGACATAGTGGTGGGATTATGTCTGTGGCTGTAGAGATGGACCATGAAGCACTCGACTCATCGGCTGCGTTCAAGGGTAGTACCAGCATCTCCAACAGTCAGTACTCCGAATACTTACGACAGAGTGGTGGGATTATGCCTGTGACTGTAGAGATGGACCACAAAGCACTCGACTCATCGGCTGCGTTCAAGGGTAGTACCAGCATCTCCAACAGTCAGTACTCCGAATACCTACCACAGAATGGTGGAATTATGTCTATGGCTGTAGATATGGCCGACAACAAGCTCATATGCGAGCTGGAGCCAGATTACGTCCTCGGACCTGCGAAGCTCAATGGAGGGCGCAGTCCTCCTGTAGAACACGACTCGAGATTCGCGAGTCTCTGTCCTGTGTGCAATAAGACCATAGATCATGCCTCCCAGTACGCAAATATGGAGGACGTTCGAATGCTGCCACTACCTTCGTCCGACATCCGTGAACCACCGAACCAGTTCCATGTGGCTCCCCCGTTCAAGATAGCTATTCCAGAAGATAGTCTACCGCAGTTTCAATCACCTGTATCCTCGCAAAGTGCACATTTGACGTCAACCAGCTACGTGGATGCCCTCTCCGAATCGCCAACAGGTACGGAGTTCAGCGGCCTCTCACTCATTTCGACTCCTTCTACACGAAATAGTACAAGGCAAAGCTCCTCTCAAAGCTCACTTACTAAGTCATTTGAGAGTGACATCTCGCCTCCTTCGACGCGAAATAGCACAATGCAAAGCTCCTCTCAGAGCTCACTTACCAATTCATCTGAAAGTGATGTCTCGCCTCCTTCGATGCTAAATGGCACAATATGCATCCCAGTTTTTTGTCAACTGTACCTAGATCCTGGTCTGCAGAACGAGAGGCGCATTGAAGGAATCAGTGCAATGTCGAGCAATCTGGATATAGTCATTTCTGGTGCTAAGCAACCCAACTCAGATGGAGACCATTTGCATCAGACATGCATTGGACATAGCAGCTCTTCATTCCCTATGGAACAAGAAATTTCACCACTAGACAGTATTGTGGATGGCTCTGCAGTTGATGGAATTTCACAAAGGTACGAGAGATTTCTAATGCATACATTAGACGCACTACTTGTATGGGCAAGGCACTAATTCTTGGGTAACAGTGATATTATACAGACTGAGTTCTGTCATCGTTCTGCAAAAAAAAAAACCTAAACGCAAGAGGCTCTCGAACTCATCGAGCGCCTTGACTCCTGATGCTGGCCCATCCCTTTCATCATCTGCTTCCTCGAACACTTTGGCCGACAGTTCGAAAAACGAGTATAGTCGCTGCTCCATATGCGACTTTCAACCAACAGGAGTACAGAGATATCATAAACGTACCATGAAGAGGCATTTCCGGAGTCTTCATGATCCAGATTATAAGGAAGTATATGCTTGCTCTTACGAAGGATGCAAACACTCGTATAATCGTGCAGATAATCTCACGGCACATGTCCGAAGAACACACCTACGCACCAAACGGCAACGGAACTCTGATGTTAATCTCGGCACTGGAGACGCAAAGACATCTCCGAAAAGCAATAGACGCAGTGGCTCACAACTCAACACAACGCAGCTTTGCTGCGGCTTTTGTACAACTGTTGACCGTACCTAGTGGATACGATCCAGGTCTTGCCATGCCTCAACAGCGAGTTTGTTGAGAATGATTATAATTTCCTGTCAAAACTCTGGAAGGATTTAGTAGTGTAATGGCTGTGCCTCTTTGAGTATTATCTCTTTCGCCATCGTTTATAACAACGAGATCTGAGGAACCAGGGGGATTTTAACTCCTAATACTATGTTTTCTGGATGAATGAAGTTTATATCGACTGTTTTGTGACAATGCCATAAACAACAGTTTTTAGCTTCCTCCATGATCATGTATGACCTAACAACTAACCGAAATGCGCAAACATCTGTAGGCCTAAACTGTATATATCTCTTACCATTTCATCTATCTATAGTATATAGCTACCATGCTAATTAGGACTCATAACATGTGACGAGGCCTGCAGAGCGGGCGGTAGATATATCCCAGGCTTGTCCTACCGATAACCCGTCACCGCTACCTTTAACTTAGTTCCATCAGGACGTGATAAAGTAGTAGGCCTCGAGCCTGATATAGGACACTTAAGGAAATATATCGTAAACACCACATTCGATTATCCTAGGACGTCTCTGCTAACCAGCAAAATTTGTATAATAAAATGGCATGCCCGCTCAACATCGCTCATCATCTTCGAGGTCAAAAATAGCATATTGTCATCACTCATTATCTTTGAAACCACGTCAAGCCCTAAAGCCTCATGCCCGTTAGACATTACATCTTTAACGAAGCTTACGGCCCTTCAACATTACTTCAAGCGTCTTGAGACGCCTCAAGTAGCCCTAGGGCGCCCCAGGTCACCCCAGATTATCCCAGATCATCCCGGGTCATTTCAGATCACTCCGGTCAACAAATCACCTAGGCCAATCAAGTCACCTCAGGTCACCTTAGGTCAGCTAGGTCATCGAGATCACCGAAAAAGAAAGCAAGCTACCCAACACCTCCTCAAGTCAACTCTGGCTTAGTCATCTTCTGAGAGCTCTATCACTATTTCTATTGAACGCGTATGATTTTCTTTTCCAGGTTTAGAACCTCTCTTAGTCAAGCTTTCAATTCCTACGCACAAAACTCGAAGAGCTCGTGCACGCAATCAAAATGCCGAAGGAAACCAAGCCGTAAGGATATCCAAATATATAAATATCTGATGGCAAACTAACAAAAGATTTAATGCAGAAACGGTATGGGAGAGATGAAAACACGATCAAAGCTTACCGAACAGGCACTTGAAACTGTCCAAGACGGTCCATCAAATGTCGAAACATATATAGCAAAGGATCAGAACTTTGAGCGGATACCACTTGGCCTGGAGTCCAGACCTAGGAATGTAGAGGCTATATATCGGGATTGGGATGCGAGATAGAGTGAAGCAAGTAAGAAGTAATGGGATTTGTGGACGGAGATACATAAGACGTAAGAAGACTGAGGTATACCCAGAGAGTTGGATAGATGAAAGAAGCTGGTGTAGTAGTACTGTGTAGTGCTATAGGGTGACTCTGGGCTAGAATTTTCATAGAGAGATGCCTTATACTAACACATATCTTGCTAAGAACACATCTTTATGGCAAGCACGGTTCCTTGAGCATCATTCCACCCTGTGTATGTAGGCGAAGATGCAAATGCTCTTTGTAAAATATACGTGGCCGATGGTATTACATACCAAAGGGAAGTAAATAATAGACGAGTGATGGCTTGGGAGCAAAGCTCTAGATCATGATGTAACTAGACGTATTTATAATAATTTATTTAAAGTTTCACCTTGAGTGGATCTTTCATGCCTTTGTAGGAATTCTACTTGCCTCATTCCAGATGCATCAGCAATAATGAGGAGTCAATCGCCGGGGGTTTGTTTTTCAATATAATGCGAGCAAGTTTGACATGAGAAAGATGAGGGGCATTTGAGCGGGTGATCACTCGGTTATGCAGCCATTCCGATAACTGCCCGAGAACATCAAGTAGAGGGCAGCATTGAACCTTATATAATAGTTCAACATTAGAGTGGAATTGCTAGATAATTAATAAGCTAGCAGAAAGGATATAGATCTAATATTATTCTTAAAATAAAGCAAAACAGACAACAATTGCATAAGTTATAACTAGTTGCAAATAAGGCATTTGCAGCCTAAATTTTAGCAGCGCAGCCCTAAAATTTTAGAGCATTTACTATGCTTTAATACCCTGGAATTAGGTAGAATTGTATATACAGAAAGCCTAGAATTAGGACCTTTAATACCCTAAACTTGGCGGCGCAGCCTAAAAAATTTTGGGGCATAGAGTCCAGAATGGAGACCTCTGTCAATTAGATTTTTCAGGCAGCAAGAGGTCTCCCCACCTAATTTGACTCTTAGCGCGATAATTCAGACCTATACAAATAAGGTTGCGCTAGAAGGGGCACTATCGATAATCAAGCGTTAATCCTTAGCGGATAATCAACACTCTCTGACACCGGAAGATTGTATTACCGAATCCCCGATGCCTTTTTGAAAATTCCGGGCTTGATCATTTAGGAGATTCAATCGCATACATGATCTCAAGAGGAACGTCTGGTACGCATGTGTGCTGGAGATGCCAGCTGCGTCTTCC
>Ga0335075_10010557_pt1 | contig 14010 bp, 13 predicted proteins | sample Lox_Sample_24_FD_206723 | JGI IMG/M metagenome (GOLD analysis project Ga0335075, IMG submission 206723) | Soil microbial communities from Loxahatchee National Wildlife Refuge, Florida, United States - Lox_Sample_2.4 | ecosystem: Environmental > Terrestrial > Soil > Wetlands | place: USA...
TTCTGAAGATCATTCCCGAGGAGCTGCACCCCGAGGAGCATCGCATCCTCGATCAGCTGCGCGCGGGGCAGAGAATCGAGCGCTACGAGACCATCCGGGTGCACAAGTCCGGAAGAAGGCTGCGCATCTCCCTGACCATCTCACCGGTACGCAATGCCGCCGGCGAGATCGTCGGAGCAGCGAAAATTGCCCACGACGTGACCAGGTTGCGCCAGCGCGAGGAAGACCTGGAACAGATCGCCGCCGAGCGCGAGCGGCTGCTGGTCTCCGAACGCGAGGCGCGAAATTCCGCGGAACGTCTCAGTCAGCTGAAGGATGAGTTTCTCGCCACACTCTCGCATGAGCTGCGCACGCCGCTCAACGCCATTCAGGGCTGGGTGAACATCCTGCGCATGCCGAACGTCGCCCCGGCGGACTTCGCACGCGGCATCGAGACCATCGAGCGCAACGCCAGGGCACAGGCGCAGATCGTCGCCGATCTGCTCGACATGAGCCGCATCGTCTCCGGCCGCATGCTGCTGGAAGTGCGGCCCATGCACCTGCAGGACGTGATCCAGAGCGCCCTGGAAGCGGTGCGACCCTCCGCCGACAGCAAGGGCATCCGCATCCATACAATGCTTGACTCCAAGATCGGCACCGTGCGTGGCGATCCAACCCGGTTGCAGCAGGTACTGTGGAATCTGCTGTCCAACGCCATCAAGTTCACTCCGAAGGAGGGTCGCCTCAAGGTCTCGCTCGAGCGCGTGAATTCGCACGTCGAGATTACGATCGAGGACAACGGCGTCGGAATCGATTCATCCTTTCTGCCCTACGTCTTCGATCGCTTCCGCCAGGCCGATCCGGGAATCTCGCGCAAATACGGCGGCCTGGGAATCGGACTGTCCATCGTCAGGAGCCTGGTGGAGCTGCACGGGGGATCGGTGCGGGTCAAGAGTCCAGGTGCGGGCCAGGGCTCGACGTTCATCGTCAGCCTGCCGCTCTACAACGTGGTATCCGAGGAGATCCCCGCCCCCAGGCTCGCCTTCGATCCGCTCGCGAAGCTGAAGCTGCCGACCCTGGATGGCACGCGGGTGCTGCTCGTCGATGATGACGTCGACGGCTGCGATGTCATCGCCCGAATCCTGCGCGCACACGGCGCAAGCGCGCGCTGCGCGCACGACGCGGAACAGGCCCTCAGTGCCCTTCAGCGCGAGCCCTACGACATCGTGCTGAGCGACATCGGGCTGCCGGCCATCGATGGCTACGAGCTCATGCAACGCCTGCGCGCGCTGGACTTGCCGATACGGCGCATTCCCGCCATCGCGATTACGGCTTATGCGCGGCCCGAAGACCGTCAGCGAGCTTTACTGGCCGGCTATCAGATGCACATGGCCAAGCCGCTGGAGGCCTCCGAGCTGGTCGCCGCAGTCGCAAGCCTGCGCTCGCTCGCAGCCCCGTCCTAGCCGGCATGCCTTCGATCACATACCCCGAAAGCGGTGCTGAAACGCCTGGCTGACGGGCAACGTCTCGGGGCACCCCTCGACGCTCACCTGCATGGAGCCGAGCCCGGTCCGGCGAACTTCCCGGATCGCCCGCACCTGCACGATGACGCTGCGATGGATCTGCCAGAAGGCATTGGGATCGAGCGCACCGAGCAGCTCCTTGAGCGAGGTGCGGATCACCGCCTCCTCGCGACGGGTGACGACCCGCGTGCACTTCTCGTCGGACTTGAAGTACAGGATCTCCTCGACGGGAAACAGCTTGATGACGGCGCCGACGGTCGCGGTGATCCAGGGGATATGAGCACTGCGCTGCCCCACGACCGCACTTTGCCGCAGGCTCTCGATTGCCGCGGCGATATCCGGCACCCCGCCGGTCAATCGTTCGCGCAGCCGCAGAATGCTCTTACCGAGCCGCTCGGCGGTGATGGGCTTGAGCAGGTAGTCGATCGCTCCGGTCTCGAAGGCGCGCACGGCATGCTCATCGTAGGCGGTTGTGAAGACGACGTGTGCCGTCTGGCAGGCGCGCTGGGCGACGTCCAGGCCGTTCACGCCCGGCATACGGATGTCGAGAAAGGCGATGCGTGGGCGGTACACCTCGAGCGCCGTGAGTGCGGCCAGTCCATCGCCGCACTCGGCGACCACTTCGAGCTCTGGCCACAGCGAGGCGAGCAACTGGCGCAATGCCTGGCGCTGCGGCGCCTCGTCTTCCGCAATGAGCGCGGTCGACTTCACGAGGCAGCGCACTTCTCAACGCGGAGCATCGGCTTCGTTGGATTCGAAGTCGGGAATATCGATCGAGGCCACCGCGCCCGCTTCCGGGCCGCTGCTCAGGGAGAGGGCCGCGCGATCGCCATACTTGAGCGCGAGCTGCACGCGGATATTCGACAGTCCGACACCATGCCCCAGGCCCGCCGACAGGCCGGCACCATTGTCCGTGACAGTCACCCTGAGGTGCGCACCGTCCGCGCGCTGCTCGCGAATGGCGTCGATCCGGATGTGACCCGGCCCTGGCTTGGGCTCGATGCCATGCTTGACCGCATTTTCGACCAGCGTCAGCAGTATCAGCGGTGGAAAGGCGGCGCAGCAGACAGATTCCGGGACGTCGATGCGGTAGGTGAGGCGGTCAGCCAGCCGCACGCGCATGAGCTCGAGGTAGCTGCTGCAGATGCCCAGCTGCTCGGATAACGTCGAGCGCTGCGTGCTCTGGCGAAACACCGGTATGGTCGCCCGCAGGTGCTGCACCAGCGCATCGATCATGGCCTCTGCGCGCCCCACATCCTGACGCAGCAGCGAGCGCAGTGAGGCGAGTGTATTGAAGAGAAAGTGCGGCTCGATCTGCGCCTGCAGGATCAGCAGCTCCAGGTCCGCCTGTCGCTTCTGCAGCTGCAGCTCGTGGACTTTGCGCTCGCGCGCCTCCTCGATGAGGCGACGCTGCTCGCCGAAGTACGACGGCAGTGCAAGGCCTGCGCTCAGCAGCAGAAATATGATGTATCCGCCGAGCAGAACGAGCGGTGAGTGCTCGATGGCGGCGCGTGAGCGCATCAGGGGATTCGCGGCCACTGCGGGGGTTTCCGGGCCTTGAGGGAACGGATTGGCGTAGCGTTCTGCGACCCATTGCGACGCAGTGGTCGCAGCTGCGCCCAGCATCACCGCTGCGATGACGCCGATCATCTCCCGCCTCATCCGCCAGTGTCGGCGGCGCACCCAGCAGGCGGCGAGCGGACCGGCGCAGATGGCCACGATGAAAATCTCGGCCGAGCGCAGTCCTATTGCCAGGCCGGCGTGCTCATTCCCGAGCGCCAGACCGTTGATAAGCCCTGCCCAGATGCTGAACACCGTTGCGCACAGCGCAAACAGGACACAACGGCGCCACGTCCAGTCCCAGGAGAATACCGGGTAGCGACGATACTCGAAGACGGTCAGGACCCGGGAGCCCCCGCGTGCTGCGCGCCCGTCAGCCGCATCGCGGCGCGCAGCGACCTGCCCGCGCCCCGCCGTCGTGTGCCCGAAGACCTGAGTGGGGGCGCGGGAGCTCAAGGCAGCTGCTCTACACCACGGCGTTGAGGGCCCGCGCGATCGGCAGCCGAGCCGCGCGGATGGCCGGAAACAGGCCACCAGCGAATCCGATCACGCACGCCCAGATGATGCCGAGCACGACGAGACTGGGGGTCACCTGCATCGTGAAGGCGACGGGGTTCTGCTGCACGCCGCCCCCCAGCATGCTCGATACGTGTCCATCGAAGAGAGTCCAGGCGCACAGCGCTCCCAGGAGCCCGCCGGCCACCGACAGCGCCAGCGCCTCAGCGAGCACCGAGACTACCACCGAGCTGGGGCTGAAGCCGATCGCGCGCAGCGTCGCGATCTCGAGCGATCGGGCGCTGACGGACGCATAGAGGCTGTTGAGCGCGCCGAACAGGGCGCCGGCGGCCATCATGCCGCCGACGAAGTATCCGATCCAGCTCAGAAGCGTGTTCAGGACGCGCGACTGCGCGGCCGCATACGTGGACTCCTGATAAGCGTTGACGTGCAGAGTCGGGTCGGCGGCAAGCGCATGTTTCAACTGCTCGAGAGCGCCCGGACCGGCAAGCCGAACCGTGATGCTCTGAAACCCGGTGCGCTGATACGCGGCGAGCAGCGTCTGCGAGTCGGTAAAGATCTCCGAGTCCAGCAGACTCGGTCGAGAGCTTGCGAAGACGCCGACGACGGCCCAGTCCCCATTCTGGAACTGCAGGTGACTGCCGATGTTAAGGCCGTAGCGCTCCTCCAGGCTCCGACCGACAATGAGCTCGTGCAGGCCAGGACGGAACATCCGCCCCGCGACCAGATGGATCTCCGGACGCAGCTCCGATTCCACGCTCGCCACGCCGCGCAGCGCGACGTTGCTCGGCTTGCCACCGCCTTTCGGCTGGACCTGGACCTGTGCCAGTGACTCGGCCGCCGCGATGGGGCGGCCTTGAGCGTCTCTGGCGATGCCCGGCGCCTCGAGGATGTTCGGTACCGCGTCGCCTGGAATATTGCTCATGGCCTCCTGGAGCGCACCGCCCGAGAGAATAAGAGCGCGATCCGGGCTTCCTGCCCCTGCAATCGTGCTCGCGAATCCCACCGCCATCGCCAGGACACTCACGAGCACCCCGACGACGCCGGCGATGCCGATGACGATCACGAGGGAGGCGCCGGTCCGCTGCGGCAGATTGCGCAGGTTCATGCCGACGACCGCGAAGATTTGCCGCAATGCACTCATCGCCGCATCCTCAGCGCACCGCAAGCGCGTCGATGATCGAGAGCCGCCGGGCCCGCCACGCCGGCGGCAGCGCGCTGGCCAGCGCGAGCAGCACGGCGATGCCGACACCCACCCCAAAGACGATCCATGGCAGGTGCAGACCAGGCGCTCCAACCCTGGCCGTCACCGAGCCCAGCACTCTCAGCAGCGCACGGGCAAGCAACAGACCCACCACCGCTGCCCCCACATTGAGCAGCATGGCCTCGCTCAGCACCAGCCCCGAGACGCCCGCGTCGGTGAATCCGAGGGTTTTCATCACCGCGAACTCGTGAATGCGCTCGCGGTAGGCTTGCATCAGCGTGCTGCCGGTGAGCAGCAGCAGCGTCGCAAAGGCGGCGCCGACGATCGCCTCGACGAAGAAATCAAGATCACCGATCTGGGCCAGCTGCCCCTGCGCGGTCGCCCGCTCGGTGTCGGTGTGGGTGGGAGCCGGGGAGTTGGCGAAGAGATTGTCGATCGCGTTGCTCATGGCCGCCGCCTGGGAGGCATCGGCGATGGTCTCCTGAAACAACTGCACCGTGCCCCTGTCGCTCGCGCGCGCGGTATCGAAGTAGGGATAGTTCATCAGCAGCAGCGGCTGGTCGCGTACCGGGTTGCCGGGGATGTCGTAGGTCCCGACGATCTGGAAGGTCCAGTCCGCGGTGCCGTCCTTCTTCTGCGCGTTCAGAAGTCCGTGGATCGGGATCTGGTCGCCGACCTTCCAGGCGAGCCGCTGGGCGAGACTCTGCGCGACGAGCACGCCGGTGCGGGTATGAAGGAAGGCGGCGCGCTCGGCGGGCGATACACTGAACATGGAATTCTCGGCGAAGAAGCTGTCCGCATCGACCGGCAGCACGACCACGATATTTCGCGGCGACTGATAATCGCCGACGAAGAGCGACCGATAGGTCACCTGCGTCACGCCGTGAACCGACTGAATCCGGGACAGGTCGGCAAGCGGCAGCTGCAAGCCCGCCGGATTGGTCGTGATCAGCACGTTCAGCCGGCCCTGGTCAACGAGCTGCTTGAACGACGTATCGATCCCCTGCAGCATCCCGAAGAGCAGGAAGGCGATGACGATCGACAGCACGGTGAAGATCGTGCGGGCCTTCTTGCGCCACAGACCGGTCCAGACCAGGCCGAAGAACTTCATGTCGCCGGGCTCATGCGAGGCTTGCCACGCCCTGCTCGGCGGCTTCGACGAGCTGCCCTTTGTCCACGTGCAGGATGCGCGAGGCGTAGTCCGCCGCCTTCTGGTCGTGCGTCACCATGACGACCGTCTTGCCCTGCTGGCGATTGAGCATCTGGATGAGCTGCAGGATGTCGCTCGCCGAGGCGCGATCCAGGTCGCCGGTGGGCTCATCGCACACCAGCAGCGTCGGGTCGGCGATCAGCGCGCGGGCAATCGCCACGCGCTGCTGCTGGCCACCGGAGAGCTCGGCGGGCTTGTGCCTGGCGTGGGAAGTGAGGCCTACGAGCTCGAGCGCCGCGGCGACGTTGCGCTTGCGCTGTGCACTCGAGAGCGAGGTGAGCAGCAACGGCAGCTCGATGTTGCGCTCGGCCGAAAGCATCGGCATCAGGTTGTAGAACTGGAAGACGAAGCCCACGTGCCGCGCACGCCACTTCGCAAGCTCCCCGCTCGAGAGCTGGTCGATGCGCTCGCCCGCGACGATGACCTCGCCGGTCGTCGGCCGGTCCAGCCCGCCGATCAGGTTGAGAAGGGTGGTCTTGCCCGAACCGGAAGGACCCATCAGCGCGAGGAACTGTCCGGCAGGCACTTCCAGATCGAGCTGGTGCAGCACCTCGAGCGTCTGCTTGCCGCGCACGTAGCGCTTGGTCACGTTGTGCAGCGAGACTAGTGATGCCATGAAAGCCGCCCTCCTGTTGCCACTTCGTACGATGATCCACCGTGGGGTTCGCGCGGGTAACCGCCTGATTCCCGGTCTACTGCGTGATGCGCACTCTCACCCCATCGTGCAGCTTGCTGAGATCCCCGATCGCCACGCTTGCGCCCGCCGTAAGTCCCGAGAGGATCCACTGGTTATCGCCGCTGCGCGCGCCGAGCCGAACGGTGCGGCTCGCCACTGTATTGCCGTTGATCAGGAATACGGTGCCGGTGCCCGGGTCGCTGCCGGTCTGGACGGCCGCGGAGGGAACGGTGACGGCCGTGTTGTCCCCGGCCGGTGCGGCTGAGGCCGGCGATGCGCCCGCTGCCCCGGCGTTCGCGGCGTCAGCAGCGGGTGCATCGGCGAGGAACGATACCCGCGCTCCCATCTGAGGCAGCACGCGCGGGTCGCCCGGTTTGAAGCCCACACGCACCGACACCGTCGCCTTGGATTTGTCGGCGGTAGGGATGATCGCGATCACATGGGCCGGAATGTGCCAGTCAGGGTAGGCATCCAGCGTGATCGTTGCCGGCTGCCCCGGATGCACGCGGCTGATGAAGTTCTCGCTCACATCCACGTCCACTTCGAGCGAATTCATGTCGACGATCTCGGCGAGGCCTCCGCCGCCCGAGAACTGCGGGGAGACGATCTGTCCGGGCTGTGCATTGGTGGCCGTGACGACCCCGTCGAAGGGCGCACGGATCACCGTATCGTTCTCCAGCTGTTGGTTGATCGCGACGGCGGCCTGATCAACCGCTGCGTTTTGCTGGGCGACCGCCACCTGGGACTGCGCGGCGTCGTAGCTGGCCTTGGTGGCATCGAAAGCATCCTGGCTGATGAGCCCCTCGGCGAGCTCCTTCTGTTCTCGCAGGAAACTCGGACGCGCATCCGCGGCGGCGAGCTTCGCTTGCGCCAGCGCAGCCTGAGCCTGCTTCACCTGCGCGATGGAATCCTCCAGCCCCGCGCGCACATTGCTGTCGTCCAGGCGCGCGATCACCTGGCCCGCCTTCACTTTCTGGCCCTGCTGCACGAGCATCGCGTTCACCTTGTAGATGCTCTTGGCCGAGACAGTGGCGTCTCGCAGTGCCACCACATAGCCGGAGGCATCGAGCAGTGAGCCGGCTACCGGGGCGCCCGTGCCGCTCGCTGCTGGTGCTTGCGCGAGAGCGGCCTGCACGGGGACGGCTCGCGCCTGTGAAACCTTCCAGTACGCAAGGCCGCCGCCTGCGATGAGCACGGCCACGACGATGCCGATGAGCCAACCGCTCACAGCTCCCCGGCGGCTGCCGGTAGGGGCCGATTGCGCCGGCCGGTCGATCCGCAACTGCTCGAGCAGCGAGGCTTTGTCATCCATGGGAAATATCCTTACCGCAGCCCCAGCAGCGTGCCTGGATCGCTGCGATGCCACCAGCCGCCACCGAGCGCGTAAAACAGCGCAACGGTGTCGGTGTAGCGGCTCGCAAGTGCACGCACATAGTTGAGGCGGGCCTGTTGATAGGTCTGCTGGGCCTGCAGCAATGTGGTCGAATTCACCGCGCCCACCGCATATTGCCTCTGGCTCAGCTCCAGGCTCGCCTGGGCTGATCCCAGCGCATCACGCTGTGCGCCGAGGGTCTGCGCATCGTTCTGAAGTGCGGTGAGCGTGTCGGCAACGTTCTGGAAGGCCTGCAGCACCACCAGCCGATACTGCGCGAGCGCCTCATCATAGGCATCGATCGCCGCGCGCCGCTGAGCACGCAGTGTACCGCCCTGAAACAGCGGCGCGGTGATGCCGCCGCCGATGCTCCAGGTGCCGGAGCTGGCATCGAGCAGCGTCTCCAGGTGGCTGCTGCCGCCGCCGATAGCGCCGCTCAGGGTGAGCTGAGGCAACAGGTTCGCGGTGGCGACGCCGATCCTGGCGCTCATCTGGTGCACGATGGCCGCCTGCTCACGGATGTCCGGCCGCTGCGCGACGAGGCTGGAAGGCAGGCTCACAGGCAGTTCCTGGGGCAGCTTGAGGTCCGCGAGTTCGAGCGCGAGCGGGGCGGCGTCTTTTGCGGAACGTCCGGTCAGCAGCGCGAGCTGATGCTCGGCCTGCGCCAGCTGCTGCTGCAGGGGCGGCAGGCTCGCACGCTCTGAGGCCAGGTTCGACTGCTGCAAAAGGATGTCGGCGCGGGTTTGACTGCCGAGCTGGTAGCGGCGTCGGACGATCGAGAGCTCGCTGTCCAGGATGGAGATGATCTGGTTCGTGGCAGCGATCTGGTCGTGTATCGAGGCGACCTGGATCGCCTGGGTGGCGACATTGGATGCGAGCGTCCAATAGCTCGCCTCGAGCACGAAGCTCTGCTGCGCAGCCTGCGCCTGCAGAGCCTCGACCGAGCGCCGCTCCTTGCCGAAGATGTCGAACGTATAGGAGACATTCACGCTCGCCAGAAAGATCTGCGAGATGAAATTGGGAAAGCCCGGGAAGACCTCGGCGCCGCTTTCCTGGCGGCGCTCGGCGTTCGCCGTGCCCTGCAGCTGCGGCAGCAGATTGCCTTCTTCTGCCCGCACGTTCTCCCGGTCCTCGCGCAGCGCAGCCTGCTGCGCGGCGATGTCCGGATAGCTCGCCATTGCCTGCTCGATCAGGGCGTTGAGCTTGTCCGAGCCGAACAGCGTCCACCATTCACCGGGGAGGTCGCGCCCGAGCCGGAAGCTTTGCGCTTCCCCGCCCGGGCCCGCGACACCGGTGGATACCGTCTGCGCCGGCAGCGCCTCGTGCGTATAGCCCTCTTGGGTCGGTGGGACCGGCGCATGGTAGTTGGGCCCGACCGCGCAGGCGCAGAGTGCAAGCGCCGGCCCGGCGGCCATGGCGATGCGGCGGCGCCATTCGAATCGATCTCGCTTGACTGCCATGGCTGCGCTAAATACCTGTCCGGACGCCGCTACGGCGGGGGGCGCTCTTGGTGGCGCCCATCGACGCTGCAAGGTACTGGATGACGGGCATGGGCGATGCGCGATGCGACGAACCCCTGGTTCTGGCGGACAGATGCGCCCGGGCGTGGACGGACGGCGATGTCACCCGGTTCGCGTCAGCCGGCGCATCGCCAATTCGTCCTGCAGCAATGTGATCGCCAGAGAAGACTGTCATCGAGAAGCACCCGATCTGCGAACTGCTGCAGCACGACCCCGCCCGTGCAGCGCGAGCAGCAGCGTTGCGATGAATCTGATAGTTTTGGTGACGTCACAGCTGCCAGCAAATATTACACTATACTGTGAACGCGTCACAAACATACTCAAACGCCAACAGGGGGGCGCAACGTATGCAACAACAACGGGCGCACGGCATCGCCGCAATCGCAACCAAATACGGTCTCATTCTGGGCGTGGTTTCGTTCCTCATATTTCTCGCGCAGGTGCTCACCGGCCTGAAGCAGAATTGGGTGGTGTCGGTAGCGAATATCGCACTGCTCATCGTGCTCATGGCACTGGCGCATGGGGAATTCAGGCGCACGCACAGTCGCATGATGACGTATCCGCAGGGACTCGGGTCAGGCACGCTGCTCGCAAGCGTGGGCGCACTGATCCGGAGCATCCTCACGTTCATCTATCTGAAATACATCAACACCGGATATCTGACAGCCCTCGTGCAGGCTCAACGTAGCGCTCTGGCGCAGCGGGGAATTACCGGTGCGCAGGCGCAGATGGCCGGACAAATCGCAGCCACCATTACCACGCCCGCGGGAATCGCCGTGACCTCGCTGGTCACGGGAGTGATTTTGGGATTCGTCGTTGCGCTCATCGTGTCGATCTTCACGCAAAAGAGCGATCCCATGGCGGTCGTATAGGCTTCAGTGACCGCCAGGGACGCTCGCAGTGTTCGACTGGGTTGGCGACATGACACCAGGTCGTGAACTGTTGACCAACCCCCGTTATCATTGCTATTGTAAAGTATATGCGCAGACCACGCGAGTATCTCGGTCAGCTCGAACTGATGGTTTTGCTCTCCGTAGTGCGTCCCGAGGGGGACGCCTACGGTGTCCAGATCGCGAAATTCATCGAGGAGGCGAGTGGTAGAGAGGTCTCGCTTGCCAGCGTCTATGTCGCCTTGGAGCGCCTGGAACGCAAGGGCCTGGTTACCTCCTCCCTGGGCGATCCGACTCCGCAACGTGGCGGCCGCGCGCGCACCTATTTCAAGCCTACTGCGTCAGGCTTAAAGGAAGCTCGCGCGGCTTGCGCGACCCTCAAGCGGCTGTCGGGTGGAATCGCCGGCCTGAAGGGCTCGCTCGCATGAGCAGCGGGCAACCTCAGGGACTGCTCATCTGGCTATTGAATCGCTGTGCTCCCGAATACGGCCATGACTCGTTCGTCGGCGATCTGCTGGAGCAATACGAACTGCGCGGTGGCTGGTGGTGCTGGCGACAGGCACTGGGCGCGATACGGGCCCGCGCCATCCGCGGCCTCCTGACCGGCGCCGAAAGCGACGTACCCATCGCTGAATATATCGGTGACCTCGTCATATCGAGTTCTCTGGCCATTTTTGCCCTGATCGCGTTGCGTACCTACGCCGAGCTGATGATCGGCTGGATAACCACGACCCGCTCAGAGCTCAGCACGATCGTCGTCAGTATCCTGATAGGCGTTGGCCTGACTGCCTCAGTGGCCATCGTTCATGAATTGCGCGCCGGGGCGCCGACCGCGCGCTGATGAGGCCTGGCATCGACGTCGCTGCGCTCGTGGCCCTGGCCGATGGGAAGGCTGGCCTCGCCGCGTAGGGTTTCTGCTGCTCCGAGGCGATCGCCGCTCTCGCGCGCACCCGCACCGGAGCGCTCGTCAGCACGGTTCTGCAGGCCCAGTACCACTGGAAGGTGGGCGACCAGATTCCCTTGACCGTGCCAACGCCACGAAAGAATGGCAGCAGGAGCTGGACCTTCGAGGATCTGGGCACGTTCGTTCCCCCGGACAATGGCGGGCTGGATATTTTCATCGTCGTGCGCTACGACTACTTCGATGCGGCTCGTCAGAGCGGAACTGGCACCGTGGGCCGCTACTTCATCGACGTCACCGATGCCGCGCAGGGTGAGCAGATCGCCCACCACATCGACGCGCTGTTCGCCAATTCCCCCTCCCCGACCCGCACGGAATCCATCCGTGCCCTCAACCAGTCGAACCTTCGAAGCCTGGGGGACCTCAATTTCGTCGTGCATTCGGTGGTCGGCGCGGCGCTGTTCGCATTGCTGATCGCGACCGCCGCACTCACCATGCAGTCGGTGCGCGAACGCACCAAGGAGCTGGCTGTCCTGAAGACCATGGGATTTTCCGACCGCAGGGTCTTCGTTCTGCTGCTGCTCGAATCCATCACGTTGTGCCTCGGTGCAGCGCTGGTCGGACTCGTCGTGGCCTCGAGGATGATGCTCTGGGCGCAACGATACGTGAACCTGCGTCTGACCATGCCCTACTCGGTGCTGGCGGTGGGGCTGGTGCTCGCATTTGCTCTGGCGCTGGCCAGTGCGAGCCCGCCGGCATGGCGGGTACTGCGCCTGCAGGTTGCCGAGGCGCTGGCGGGACGGTGACAAGCCTGGGCTCCAGGGCACTGCCGCGCTTGACATAGTTCCCTGCCCCGGCCGCCTGCCCGCCCGGCGTCATCCCTGACGGGTTTGGTGCGTTTGGATGTCTATCGACGCATCAAGCGTTGCAGAAGCGCATGGGAGACCTACGTGCTGAACAGATTCAATGCGACCAGGATCACAGCGACGCTGATCGGCCTGGCGGCCGCCGCAAGCCTGGCGGGCTGCGTGGTGAGGCCGGTCGGTTACGTGGGTGCCGGTGTGTATGTGGGTCCTGGCTATGGACCGCCCGCGCCGGCCGCGGACGTCGTGGTGGGCGTCGCGCCGGCACCCGGCTACATCTGGACGGCAGGGTACTGGGGTTGGGTCGGCGGCCGCTACGTCTGGAGTCCCGGACGCTGGATCGCCCCGCGGCCCGGCTATCGCTGGGCCAATGCGCACTGGGTGCGTGGCCCGCGAGGCTGGCACCTCGTCGGCGGGCACTGGCGCCGCTGATCATCGCCGGCGCTGCCCGCGTGTGTACCTGATCGGCCAGGCACCATCAGGTCTGCACGCGCCGGGCGAGCGCGCGGCGACCCTCGAGCAGCTGATACACCAGCAGAATCGGTATACCGACCGCAATGTCCCGAGCCCGCCGCAGTAACGAGACTGCCAGGGCAAATTCCTTGCCGATGCCAAACAGCGGTGCGAGCACGGTGTAGGCGGCTTCCTGCACTCCCAGTGCGTTCGGAACAAAAAAGGCAAGACTGCGCGCTGCATAGACCAGGCTCTCGAGCGCAATGACCGCGCTGATATCCACGCGCTCGCCGATCAATCGGAACGCGACCCAGGTCGACAGCGCCGCGGCGACCCAGGCACAGAAATGAAGGCCGGTCGACAGCAGCAGCCGCAGTGGAGAGCGATGAATTTCCCGCAGATCTGCCGCTACACCGGACATGTGGGCGCCCGAGGCGGGAAAAACGCGTGCCGCAAGCTTGCCCGAGAGCCAGCCGATACCCCGCCTTTGCAGCGCCAGCATGCCGATGCCGCACAGGGAGAGAACCCCGATCCCGATGAGAATGCCGCGCTCCAGGCTTACCGCTGCGGCGCCGTGCGTGCCGCGCGTGAGCAGCAGCGACAGACCGACGCCCACGTACAACACCTGCGCGATGAGTTCGGCCGTCACGTCGACGATCAACGACGCCACCGTCAGGCGCGTGGCCATGCCGAACAGGCCCGCTGCTCGTACGCCGAGAATCATGCCGCCGACCGGCGAAAGCGGCAGCGACTCGGACACCGCATCTCGCACCATGCGCGCCCAGATGATGACCGGCAGCGATGCATGCGTCGTTGGCGGCAGCAGCACATACCAGGCCGACCCGACCAGCGCGAATACCACGAAGGCCATTACGCACAGCAGGCCAAAGCCGCCGAGGCCGATCGAGCCGGCTGCCGCCAGCACGGCATGCAGGCCGATGTGCCTCAGCAGATAGCCGATCAACGCCACGCCGAGCGCCACGACGATCAGCAGCTGCAGCCGTGACGACGCGCTTGGCGCTGAGGATTTTGGTTCTTCCGAGAGATCGTCCGGGTCTTGCATCGGTCCTGATGGATTGGCTGCCGCTCGACGCACTATGCCGCAAAGCACGCAGCCCGCATATCCACTCGCACCGGATCATCGGCGCGCGCAGTCCGACCGGCCAGGGTCGGCAAGCTGCTAGTATCACGCCAGCGAGGTCAGTCGTGGGGAGCGCCCCGGTTGGTACAGAGCATCCCCGATGCAGCCAGCAAAGCGCCAGAACCAGAGCCACAGCCACAGCCACAGGCCTGGGGGCATCCGCGCCAGCTCTGGATGCTGCTCGCTGTCACGCTCGGGCTGA
>Ga0335075_10010558_pt1 | contig 14010 bp, 10 predicted proteins | sample Lox_Sample_24_FD_206723 | JGI IMG/M metagenome (GOLD analysis project Ga0335075, IMG submission 206723) | Soil microbial communities from Loxahatchee National Wildlife Refuge, Florida, United States - Lox_Sample_2.4 | ecosystem: Environmental > Terrestrial > Soil > Wetlands | place: USA...
TCCCGAAGCCGATGAGCAGCGCCGCAATCAGGCTCACGTACATCGCCGGGCGCGTGCTCTCGAAGACTTGCTCGGCGACCCACTCGATCGCCCCGAAAAGCACGACCAGGACGATGGTCATCCCGCCGTACAGCGCTGCGCGCCCGATGGCCAGCCGGATGTCGATGACGCGTTCCGAAAGGAATCCGTAGAGCACCGCGACCACTCCGACCAACCCGACCCACGGCAGCAGCCCGTCGGTCCACGCTTCGACCGCGAGCAGCGTCTGCGAACCGTTGTGAGCGATCGCGCTCGCGATGTCGGTCAGCGCCCAGGTGAGGTCGAGCATCGGCGCGAGGGCTATGCCGCTCACGATCCACGTCACTCGGCCGCGCTCCATTCCTCGCGCACCCGAGGCGATGTAGGCCAGGCCGCAGAGGACGAGCACGAGCAACGCGACGTCGCCCGCCGCCATCATCAAACGCGTTGCCGGCAGCGCCAAGGCCGGGTTCTGCGTGACGAGCCACAAGATGCCGGCCGACCAGACGGAAAAGACGAAGAGCGACCATCCTACCGACAGGCCGAAGATCCACGGCCATGCACGCCCTTGCCGTCCGTAAAGGCGCTGAGCGAAGACCAGGATCGCGAGCTGCGTCAGCGGGTAGACGATCTGCAGGAGAAGGTCGCTGACGAGATTGATCGGCCACGCGGCCAACATCAGCGGCGTCTGGTACACCTTGACGAGCATGAGGACGGTGTAGGCGTAGAACGCGAGCGTCGTCGGACGCGGCCGCATGACGAACAGGGCCGACGCCATCCCCAGCGATAGGAAGAAGCAAATCGGGATCCCGATGTCGCGCGCCAGCTCCGCTCGCAGCGAATACTCGGGCAAGACGGAGACGAGCGTCACCTCGAAACGACGGTTGCCTCGGATCGCGGTTACCGGGAGTTTCGAACGCGCCGGTGCCCCGAGCAGCGAGAATCGCTGCTGGGGCGTCAGCAGCGCGAGATCGATCCGATCGCCCGTTCTGAGGTCGCCTTGCGGTACGTTGACGTCGACGACGTCGGTGCTGCCGCGAAGTTGCACGCCGTACGAGCCCAAATGCATGGCGTTGACTTCGACCGAGATGAAGACGAGCAGCATGAGCACGCCTCCGACTCCAACGATGGCGAGCGAGAACCGTTCGCAGACGAACGCCACGAACGATCGCACCGGCTCGGCATGCATTCCGGCCCCTTCTCGCCGGTCCGGTAGCTACCCCCCGCGTTCGCGCTCGCGGTCGGCCCTCGCGGCGAGAAGCTTGTCCAAGTGCATCGTGCGAAAGAGCCGCCGAACGGCGCTGTCGCCCAGGACGACGTCGATGCGCCGGCCGCTCGCACCCAGCCGCTTGTACAGGCGGATGAACTCGGTGAGGATCGTCGAGTCGCAGTAACTGACTTCCTGAATGTCGACGACGACGTCGAAGTCATCCGGAACGTCCGCGAAGACGTGCGCGAGCCGCTCGCGGTTGAGCAGATCCCAAGACCCGCGCAAACGAATAAAATGGTGCCGCCCCTCGAGCGTCACGGATTCGACCACGACGCCGGCGGCCTCACCCGGTCCGGACTCCATGACGGGGTGGTTCCCAGAACCGGCGCCGCAAAATCGGTCGCCCTGGCCCATCCGAGCCCAGGGCGACCGAGGAGCGAGCTTCAGAGGCTTCCGCCGGGGAGTTCGACCTGCTGCGGCTGGCGGACCAGCTGCGGAACGGTGCGGACCTGAACGCGCGGCAGACGCGGCGCGTGCACGCCGTACGGGTGCGCCACGATGCGGTAGGCAAACGGCCCGTTCGAGCGCCCGTTGAAGTTCTCGCGCACGATGAAACCCGAGAGCGTGCGCTGAGCGACGTAGAGTCCGCGCGTCTCGGCTTCGGGAGTGACGAGCACGAAGTACCCTTGGCGCGGATCGATTCCGGCCGCGAAGCTCGGGTCGAGATGCACGTAGGCGGCCCCGCCGTTCAACTGGGCTTCGCCGCTATCCTCGATCGTCGGCGTTGCGGCCGTCGTCGAATAGCTCTCTTGACGCGCGGCTCCGCAATTCGCGCAGCTGCCGCCCGTATAGATGACGCCGGCGACGGCGAGATTTCCCTGGTTGTCGAGGGTTGCGACGGTGGCGTTGCCCGAGCCGGCTCCAACGAAGACGTAGCCGCCGTTGGGCGCGAGTCCGAGGATCGCTTGGGTCGAACTGCGCGATCCGGTCGTGCTGCCCACCACGCCGCTGCCGACCTTCGTCTGTCCGGCTACGCCCGCGCCGGCGATGTTGCTGGAAGTGTCGACGCCGACCACGCCGGTCGGCTGTGCCGACCCGCCGCTGACCTGTCCCCAGACGCCGGTGTTGGTGCTCGAGAGCCCATTGACGCCGATCATCGACGAAGATGTGCCCAGCACGCCGGTTCCGCGCGTCGACGTCCCGGTAACGCCGGCGTCGAACTTGCCGCTCGTCGAGAGGTCCTGTCCGAGTAGTCCGGATTTGTAATTCGTGCCGCTCTTGCTCACGTACTTGGTTTGAGCGACGATGCCGTTTCCGTTGGTGCTCGATCCGACGACGCCGGATCCCGACGACGTGTTTTTCCCGCCGGTGCACGCCGAAGAGGCCGCGGCGCACGTGGTAACGGCGAACGCTTCGACCGCTTTTGCGATCGGAGTGAAGCACAGGCTTCCGAAAAGAAATGCGCCCAACAGCGCTAACGAAAAGGTAGTTCGCGATTTCATCATGGCACCTCCGATGGCCAGAGAGTAGCATAGGGACGGCACGCTCCCAAAGCAAGAGCTTTTGATGAGAAGCTTGCCGGCGGCTCGGCCGAGCGCGCTGCCGGCCAATCGCGCCGCTACCCGAGGACCCGTTTTGGGACGGTACCCACCTAGGGTTTCTCCGCCCAAGCGGCGCTGGCGATCTTCCAATTTCCACCCGATTCGACGAGGGTCAGCGCCCATAGCCCCATCGATTCGTGGTGCCGGCCGGCCCTCGTGGTCGAGATGCGGATCGGTACGACGGCGTACGCGCGGTCGTGGTCGACGACGATCTGCCCAGGATGCCCGATCGTTCCCGTGATGTTCGAGATGCGGGCGAACTTCGCGTAGGCCATCAACGCGACCAGCCACTGCATCGCCGCGTTCGGCCCCATCCATCGAAACGGCGCCACGTTGTCGACGACGACTGCGTCCGGAGTGAAGTAGGACCCGATCGCCGAGGGCTTTGCGGCGTTGATGGCCGCAACCGCACCCTGAATCGGCGACATGATCGCTGCCGTGCCGGCGGTGAAGGAGGCGGCCGAAGCGCAGGCAGCGCTCGCGGCCAGAATCATCGAAAGTACGGAAACCGTTTTTCTCACGAAACGTTACCCCGTGAAGCGGACCGTGGTGGCGCTGCCGTTCGTTGCGAGGTTTCTCCCTACCCGCAACCGCACGCGGTACCGGCGGTTTGAAAAAGCCATGACCGTCGCATATTTCGGTACCGGCCTCCTCGGATCGGGATTCGTTCGCGCCATGCTGGAGCGCGGGCAGGACGTTCGCGTTTGGAATCGCACGATCGCGAAGGCACGCGCACTCGAGCCGTACGGTGCGGTCGTTTGCGAAACGCCCGAAGACGCGGTACGCGGAGCCTCCGTGCTGCACGTGACGCTGGCCGACGACGCGTCGGTGGACGAGGTCCTCGAACCTTTGGCCGGCGTCCTCGATGCGGAAACGTTCGTCATCGACCATACCACCACCGCCCCGGCCCCGACGGCCGAGCGCGCGCGCCGTTGGCGCGAGCGCGGCGTCGCCTTCGTGCACGCGCCCGTTTTCATGGGACCGGGCAACGCGCGCGAGGCGACCGGTATCATCATGGTTTGCGGAGACCCCGCACTGCGCGAGCGAGCCAAGCCTTTGCTCGAACGGATGACCGGACGCGTCGTCGACTTGGGCGACGATCCCGCGCGAGCGGCTGCGTTCAAGCTCATGGGCAACATGATGCTGGTCTTTACCGTCAGCGGGCTCGCCGACGTCTACCGGTTTGCGGCTTCGATGGGCATCGACGCACGGGACGCTCACGACGTGTTCTCGTTCTTCATGCCGATCAACGCCATCAATTTTCGGGGGAAGGCGATGGCAAACGGCGATTTCACGCCGCAGTGGGAGCTGACGATGGCGCGCAAGGACGTGCGGCTGATGATGGAAGAAGCGGGGCGCCACGGCACGTCACTCGCGATCCTTCCGTCAATCGCTGCGTTTTTCGATCGGTACATCGCGGACGGTCACGGCGCCGAGGACGTCGGCGTCGTCGCGCTGCAAACGCCCTAACCGTGCGGCCGTCGCGGCGATCGCTGCCGTGGCTCGCACTGGTGGCCGTCTGGATTCTGTGGGGTTCCACCTATCTCGCGATTCGCGTCGGCGTCGAGACGCTTCCGCCGTACCTCATGATCGGAACCCGTTACGTCATAGCCGGCCTGCTGCTCGGCGCGATTCAATACGCGATGGCGCGGGTGAAGCCGGGGCTTCCGACGTGGAAGGATCTCGGCCGGATCGCCGTTATGGGAATTTTGCTGCTCGTGATCGGCAACGGCTTTCTGGCGGTGGCCGAGACGCGCGTGCCTTCGGGAGCGTCGGCGTTACTGGTCGCGAGCACGCCGATTTGGATGTTGATCCTCGAGGCGCTGCGAACTCGCACCGCAATCGGCTTGGCCTCGCTGGCCGGTTTGGTCACCGGAACTGCCGGCATCGTCGTGCTGGTCGGCGTCGAAGCGGCTCACGCCAACGGTCCGTATGCCGCCCTCATCTTGATCGGGTCGTTTGCGTGGGCGCTCGGAACGATCTACGCGCGTGCCGTCGAGACGCGCCATCCGCTCGCCGCCGCGATGGAGATGGTCGCGGGCGGTCTCTTCTCGGTCGCCGTGGGCGCGTGCCTCGGCGAAGCCGCGCATTTTTCGTTCGCCCACGTCTCCCCGCAATCGTGGTATGGCATGCTCTGGCTGATCGTCGGCGGCGCGATGGTCGGCTACACGGCATACGTCTACGTCGTTCGGAACCTGCCCGCGCCGACGGTCGCTACCTACGCATACGTCAATCCGGTGGTCGCGGTATGGCTCGGCGTCCTGTTTCTGGGCGAGCCCGTGACCTGGAAACTCCTGCTCGGGGGAGCCGCGGTGATCGTTTCGGTCGCCGTCATCCTGCTCGGCAACCGGCGGCTGGAAGACGAGTTACAAGGCAGCGATGCCGCGGCGTAAGCGGTGAATTCGCACCCGCGCCGAACGTCGGCGAGCGATGCGGCCGGCTCGAATACCGTTGCACTTGGCGTTGCTCGCGGGCCCACCGGCACGCTCGGGTCATCCTGCTGCCGTCGACTCTCCCGATAGCAGGTTCGCGATCTCGTTTACGTGCGCGGGCTCCGACGAGGCCGGCACGATCGATCTCACCCGCCGGTCTTTGCGCGGATAGACCCGGACGATGCAGACGAGCGCGCTGTTCTCGCCGTTGCAAATGCGCGGCTTGCGCTTGGAAAACCGCATCGTGGTTTCACCGATGTGTCAGTATTCGGCCACGGACGGGACCGCCTGCGACTGGCACGTGGTCAACCTCGGGCACCTGGCGCTTTGCGGGCCGGGGCTGACGTTCTTTGAGGCGACCCACGTCAGCCCGGAAGGCCGCATTACGCCCAGCTGTCTCGGACTCTATCACGACGAAAACGAAGCGGCGATCGCGCGCGTCGTGGCATTCCTGCGCACTTGGACGCGCACCAAGATCGGCGTACAGCTCGCCCACGCCGGTCGAAAAGCATCGACGTTACCGCCCTGGCAAGGCGGAGGCCCGGTCACCGGCGCACGAGGCTGGACGCCGGTCGCGCCCTCGGCGATACCGTACGACGAACGGGCGGCCGTCCCGCGCGCGCTCGACGCTGCCGGTTTGAAAAAGGTCGTCGCCGATTTTCGAGCGGCGACGTCGCGCTGCGTGCGCTTGGCAATCGACGCGATCGAGCTGCACTTCGCGCACGGCTATTTGGCGCACGAGTTTCTTTCGCCGCTCTCCAACCACAGAACCGATGAATACGGCGGGTCGCTCGAGAACCGCATGCGGTTCCCGCTGGCTCTGTTCGATGCCGTTCGGGCGGCTTGGCCTGCGGAACGGCCGCTGGGCGTGCGCATTTCGGCGACCGACTACGTGGAGGGAGGCTGGCATCTCGCGGAGGCGATCGTCTTCGCGCAGGAGCTGCGGCGGCGCGGCTGCGATTTCGTCGACTGCTCGAGCGGAGGGTTGTCGCCGCACCAAAAGATTTCGCCCGAGCCGGGCTATCAGGTGGCGTTCGCGCGCGACGTCAAGCGCGCGGCCGAAATTGCCACGATCGCAATCGGCATGATTACCGATCCGCGCGAGGCGGAGCGCATCGTGGCCGGCGGCGACGCGGACATGGTCGCGCTGGCGCGAGGGTTCTTGCGCGATCCGCGCTGGGTTTGGGACGCGGCGGATGCGCTCGGGGGCGAATCGTTCGTGCCTGACCAGTACGCGCGCGCGCGGCGCACCAGTTTGCCCCCGTCGACGGATCGTCGCTAGGCTCCGACGATCCGATGGCCGAGCGCGGGATCGCGCGCCGATAGAGGACGTGCACGCCGTTGCGGATGATTGCGTCGCGGGCGACGCCGGCGGCGGAACGCGAAAACGGTTCCCGTCCGAGCTGCCGAGGGCTGGGAAGCTCTCGCCCTGAAGCGCTTCTGCGAGCGAACGACGAGCAAGGATGAATTCGCCGGAGCGAGGTACGTCGAACCATGATCACCGCCGAGAAGCTCGCAGAGATTCCGCTGTTCTCCTCGGCGCACGACGGCGACCTCGCACGAATCGTCGCGCGCAGTGCCGACGTCCGCGTCAACGCCGGAGATTGGGTCGTGCTCGAGGGCGAAGCGGCCTCCTTTTACGTCGTCTTGGAGGGCCGCTGCGAGATCCTCAAGACCGTGGGCGGCGTCGAACGCGTGGTAGAAACGATGACGCCCGGATGCTTCTTCGGTGAAGTTTCGCTCTTATTAGGATCCAGCGTCTTGGCGTCGATTCGCGCGCTCGAGCCGTCGCGGCTGATGCGGCTGGAGGCCATCGACTTTCACGATCTGGTCTCGCGCTGCCCGGAAGTGAATCGCAAGGTGCTGGCCTCAATGGCGTACCGCATCAACGAGCTGCAGGAGGTCTCGATCGCAACGCCCGTCGCCAACGTGGTCGTGATCGGCCATCGCTGGGACTACGCGTGCTACGATCTACGGGATTTTCTCTCGCGCAACCACGTCGGCTTTCGCTGGGTCGATCCCGACGTCGCCGAGGCGCGGGATTACGGCGGCGTCCCAGCCGACGTCGTACGCAGCGGCCAATACCCCGTGGTCGTCTTTTCGGACGGATCGCACGCGGTAGCGCCGTCGTTCACCGACCTCGCACAGCGTTTGGGGCTGCAAACGGCGCCGCGGAAAACCACCTACGACGTGGCGATCGTCGGCGCGGGTCCCGCCGGCCTGGCGGCCGCCGTTTACGGCGCGTCCGAAGGTCTGCGCACGGTGCTGGTCGAGTGCCGCGCCCCGGGAGGTCAAGCCGGGACCTCTTCGCGCATCGAAAACTACCTCGGCTTTCCGGCCGGCGTCTCCGGCGACGAACTGAGCTCGCGCGCCTTCGCGCAGGCGCGCCGTTTCGGAGCGGAGATCATCATCACGCGTCAAGCCAGCCGAATCGAGCCCGGCCGGTCCCCGCAGGAGCGTCACGCGATCGTCCTCGATTGCGGCGAAAACGTCGAAACCAAAGCCGTAGTTCTGGCCTGCGGCGTCAGTTGGCGGCGGCTCACGATTCCGGGAATCGATGCTTTGCTCGGTCGCGGCGTGTATTACGGGGCCGCGCGCACCGAAGCGCTCGGCGCGCGCGGCAAGGAAGTGTTCCTGGTCGGTGCCGGGAACTCGGCGGGGCAAGCGGCGATGCTGTTTTCCAGTTACGCTCGCAGCGTCACGATTCTCGTGCGCGGCGAAAAGCTGGCCGCGAGCATGTCGCAATACCTGATCGACGAGCTGCAGCAAAAAGAGAACGTTCGCATCGAGTACAACTGCGAGTGCGTCGGGCTCAACGGAACGAGCCATCTCGAATCGATCGTCGTGCAATATCGCGGCGGCGAGCAAAAAACGCTCCAGGCCGACGGACTGTTCGTCTTCATCGGAGCCGAGGCGGAGACGAAATGGCTGCCGGATGGGTTGATCCGCGACGCCAACGGATTCGTCTGCACGGGTCGGGACGTCCTCGACTTGCAGCCCGACGACGGCAGCCGCGCGCGCGACCCGTATCTGCTCGAGACGAGCATTCCCGGAATTTTTGCCGCCGGCGACGTTCGGCACGGGTCCATGAAGCGCGTCGCCTCGAGCGTCGGCGAAGGCAGCATGGCCATCGCGTTCGTCCACCAGTTCATCGGCGAGCTGTCGCCTTAACGCCGAAGCGTCCCTACTTCAGGAACGGAACGTTTCCGGGCGTAACGATTCGCGCGATGTCGCGAACGATGGCGTTCGCGACGCCCGGAAACGGTTGTTCCTGCTGGCTGCTGACGAACGCCACGATCGTCGCTCCGGTTGCGGGCATATAATACGCGCCGGTGTTATAGCCGGTGATGCCGCCGGTGTAGCCGTACCAGCCGGCCGAACATCCGATTCCCAGCCCAAACGAGAGATTGCCCACGCCCGTCGGCAGGCACGCAAGGCGCGCCTTTTGGGCTGCTGCGGAATTGGTCGTCCCGGTCACGTACGCCTTCACCCAGCGCTTCATGTCGGGCACGTTCGAGATCATCGCACCGGCGGCCCACGAGACCGAGGGCGCAAGCGCTTTGGACTCGTCGACCCCCTGCTTTTTATCGTCGAGCGAGTAGCCGTGTGCGTACGGCGCGGGCATCCCCCAATCGGTCGTCGGGAACGACGTCTGCGTCAATCCCAAGGGTCGCAGTATCCGGCGGTCGATTTGGTCGACGATCGTATCGTGCGTGACTTTCTGTACGATCAGACCCAGCAAAAACCAGTTGGTGTTACTGTAGTTGTATTTCGCTCCCGGCGGAAAGAGCGGCGGCTTCGCGGCAGCCACTTCCACCCATTGCTCCGGCGTACGGCTCGACCACCACGACTCGGGCTCCTTTTGAACCGCCGGGATCGAGTAAGCGTCGACGATGCCGCTGCGCATTTCGGCAAGCTCGCGTAACGTAATGCGATCTTGGTTGGGAACGTGCAGGCCGAGTTTGAATTGCGCGACGGTGTCGTCGAGGCTCAGCTTTCTTTCGTCGACGAGCTGCAGCAGAACCGTCGCCACGAACGTCTTCGTGTTGCTGCCGACGCGAAAGTGGTCGACGAGCGCCATCGGGGTGCGCGTGGCCAAATCGGCGTAACCGAAGCCCTTGGTAAACGCTCCTTTGCCGGGAACCCACACGCCCACTACGGCACCCGGGACGGGCGACGTGCCGCCGAAGGCAGCCAGCTCGCGGGTGACGGCATCGGAGATGGCCTTTTGCGTGGGCGCGTCCAGCTGCGACGTGGCGGCACCGCTCACCGCGCCGGAAGCCGGCAGCAAAAGGACGAGCGCGAGGAACGCCGGGAGCGATCGTTTCATGACCGGCGTGTTCCGCGCTCGGCGAACCAGTCCGCTTTTGACGGTTACGTACGTGCCAGCGTCTGCGCGACCGTGGAGGCGGCCAATTCCGTGCGCGAGCGGAACCCGAGCTTTCCGAAGATCGAGGTGAGATGCCGCTCGACGGTTTTTTCGCTGACCGATAATGCCGAGGCGATCGCTTGGTTCGACTTGCCTTGGGCGATGAGCGCGGCGATGCTGCGCTCGCGGTTCGACAGCATTGCGCCCTCGGCACGCGGGTCCGCGCCCTCGCGAGCTTCGGAGAGCTCGAGCCGGCGGATCTCGCGGAGGTTACCGCAGCGCCGATAGAGCCGCAGCGCTTCGGTCCGATCGCCCGCGAGCTCGAGCGCATACGCTTGAAGACCGGACCAGCCGAGGCGGGCGTAGCGTCGCGCGGCCGAAGCAGCGGCGGTGCGGGCCGCCCCGCGGTTCCCGTTGCGCTCCTCCCAAAGCGCGTCGAAGTACGACAGCGTTGCCGCGGCGATCGCGTCGTCCGGGTTCCGCGTTGCCGCCACCAAGAGTTCGCGCGCGTGCAGCACGTCTTCGGCGTCCGCGTGCGTCGCGACGACCGGCATGGTGAGAAAGGCCGCATAGGAGTCCCGCAGTCCGCAGACGCACCGGTGCAAAACGCGGCGCGACTCGTCGAAACGTTCGGCGTCGGCCAGCCATTGCGCGTACGGGCCGGCGACGCGGGCAAACACCGACGCTATGCCCGTTCCAAAGGCGGCTTCCAGCAGATCCTCGCGCGCGCAGCCGGCGATCAGGTCCGAGTCGCAGAGAGCGCGCCCGGTCGTGAGGCCGGCAAACGTGCGTGCCAGGACCACCATGGGCATGCCGGTGAGCAGCGCCGCGGCGTTCAAATGGTCGCGCGACGAGGCCAGTCTGCCGCGCACGAGATCGTTGAGCGCGGCAAAAGCGCGCGTATAGGCTTCGACTCCGAGCAAGCCGTGCTCTTGCGAGAGCGCGATCGCACGCTCGAGCAGCGCGTCGCAGGCGTCGCCGGGGAAGTGTACGGCGGCAATCGCGAGATCGGTTTCGGCAGTGGCGACGGCAGCGGGGTCGCCGCTGCGCCGCGCCAACTCCAAGCATTTCGCACCGGCGCGTTCGAACGTTGAGCGATCGCACCGAATCGTAGCCGCGAACGCAACGACCTCCCAGTATTTGGCGCGTGCCGCCGGCTCCGTCGCCGGGTCGTCGTATGGAAAATCTGCGATCAGTTCCAGCGCCCGCTCGGGTTCTTGGCGCAGCGCCAGGAAGAATGCGGCCACGGCCTGAGCGTAGCGCTCCGACGTTTCAGGTAATCCAAAGCGCACGGCTGAGTCGAGGCGCGCTTCGCCGGCCCGAAGATTCGACTGATTTTGGGCCAGCACGGCATCGTAGATCTTCAGCCGCACCGCGCGCTCGGGCTCCCCCGCCGTCTCGAGCGCCGTCGCGGCCGCCGTCAGCGCCGCGTGCGCGCCGAGCGGGTTACCCGAACGGTCCAACGACTTGGCGAGCTTTTCATAGACGTGGCTTCCCGATCCGAGCACCTTGCGAGCCTGTTCGGCGCGCTCGTACCAGCCGGCCGCCGCCGCGTAGTTTGCGGCGGCGAAGAGCGCATCGCCGGCTTTTTCCGCGTAGGCCGACGCCAGGTCGAGGTTGCCGGCTGCTTTCCAGTGCTCCGCCAGTTCCTGCGCGCGCGCTTCCGATGCTCCCGACGTCTCGATGGCACACGCGATTCTCGCGTGCATCGTCTGGAGCTCGTCCGCCAAGAACTCGCTCGCGAGGATTTCGGCGACGACGTTGTGACGAAAGGCGTACGATCCGCGCCGCCCTCGGCACTCGGCGATGAGATCGAGCGACCGGGCACGACGCAAGGCAGAAACGGCGAATTCGCGGTCGCAGTCTCCGATTGCGACGACGTCGGCCGTCGAGAAGCCGGCAGGCATCAAGGCCGCAACGGCGAGTGCCGCGCGTTCCTTCTCGGAGAGCGGCGCGAGCCGTTCCTCGACGAAGCCTCGCACCGATAACGGTAGCGCGAAGGAGCCCGGCGAGTGCGGCGTGCGGCTCAATTCGTGCCGTACCAACTCCGCAATGAGCAACGGGTTTCCGCCGCACCGGCATTCGAGTTCGTCGACCGCACGAGAAGGAAGCGAAGCGTTCCCACCGGACAACGCCCGGATCAGCGCAATCGACCGTTCGCGGTCGAGCGGAGTGAGATCGATCGCGCCGGCACCGGGCGCCCTCGCGGCCTTTGCCAACGCGAGCAGCGCGCCGGGGCGCCGTTCGAGCTCGGGGCGCCGATACGTAACCACCGTCATGAGCCGGCTGCGGGAAGCGCGGGCTCCGAGCTTCACGACGAATTTCAGCAGCTCCGGCGGTGCGTCGTGAGCGTCTTCGATGAACGCGATCGTAAAGCGCCGGGGACGATCGTCGAGTACGAGTGAGAGTCCGTCGGCTTGCGCTCGACCGAACTCGGGCGCGCGAATCCAAACGACGCGCGCGCGGCCGTGCGTCAACGTAGCGGCGAACTCCTCGAGCAGCCTCGTCTTGCCGCAGCCCGGCTCGCCGGAGACGAGCACGATGCAGCCCCGGCCGCGCGCGGCCGCCTTCCTGCGCGCGGCGAGATCCGCCATCTGCTCGTCGCGGCCGACGAACGCGCCGGGTTGGATCATTGCCCTTGTTGTAGCACGGGCTCGCGGCACCGTCACGCCTCTCCCCCGGAAGTGAGGGGTTTCCCCAATACTAGCGCTCGGCGGCCGGGTGGTAACGTCGCTGCCAAGGAGGTGCGCAATGCGACTTCGTTGGTGCGGCGCTTTATGCTCGAGCGCGTTTCTCGTGGCCTCGGGCTGTCAGGCCGGTCCGGCCTTTACCGGGGCGCCGGTGCCGGTAACGGGGACGTCGCGCAACGCTCTACCGCAGGCCGCGCACGACGATTCCGAGCAATGGGGACAGACGTTCTTCGACGCCGGTCACGCCGCGTTCGATCCGAAAGAGCACGTCCTTTCCGCCGGCAACGTCGCCGGCGTCAAAGTGCTGTGGAGCGGCGGTGCTCCGGGCGGCGTCACCGCCTTCGCGCTCGACAAGGGCGTCGTGTTCGCGCAGGACCAGGGGGCCGGCGGAGTGCCGGGGCTGGTGGCCTTGAATGCGGAGACGGGCGCTCCCAAATGGAACGTGACGACCGGCAACGACGGGAAGTTTCTCAGCGGCGGCATCGCCGCGGCGCGCGGACTGGTGTTTGCCGGCTGCGGCCTCTCTTACGACGGTAATCCGGGCGGTGTGTGCGCGTATTCCGCGTCGAGCGGAAAACAAGTGTGGCACTACATTCCAAACTGCGACTGCGAGCCGAACGGAGGAGTCTCCGCATCGCTGGCCTATGCCAAGGGCGTCGTGTATTTCGGCGACGGCGGGTTCCCGAGTCATAGCGATCCGTTCGTCGTGGCGCTCGACGCGGCGACCGGTAAGGTGCTGTGGACCCACGACCCCGGCCCGAACGCGCTGGGCTCCGGCCCGATTGCAGTCTCCGGAGGATTCGTCTATTTCGACTGCGACGGCAGCTCCGGTGGAATTTGTGCGCTCAATCGATCCGACGGCACGCCGGCGTGGTCGTACGTAACCGGAAACTCGGCAACCGCGCTGTCCGCGTACGGCGGCGTCGTCTACGCGCACGTGGGAGCCTACGGTTCGAGCGCGACCGCGAGCGTCGTCGCGCTCGACGGCTCGACCGGCGCGGTCCTGTGGAAGCATCCCTACGGAGGGACGGGTCTGTACGCTTCGCCGGTCGCGATTGCGAACGGGGTGGTGTACGTTTCGGCCGTCGAATGCTGTAACGATCCGGCGCCGGTCTTGGCGCTGCGTGCCGGTACGGGCAAGCGCATCTGGTCGGTGACGCCGCCGTGCACCGCGGCGAGCTCGCCGTCGGTGGCAAACGGCGTCGTATACGTCGATGCCGCCGGGGGTGGCGGCGGATGTCCGTCGGTCTCGGCGTTGCGCGCTTCGGATGGAAAAGTGCTGTGGAGCAACCCTCCGGACCCCGAAACGATTTTCCCGTCGCCGATGGTCGCAAACGGAAAACTCTACGTCGCCAACTCGACCGCGTGCGGAACGATCTGCGCCTACGGAATTCGGCACCGCACGGGCAGATTGCACTAGCGAGGGACTGGGCGAACATTCGGCCAATTGCCGACCTCGAGAAAGAGGTGGGCGATGCGTTTGGTGCGGATGGCGTTCTTGGCAGCTGTTGCGTCGGGATGTTTGGTTGCCCCCGCCGCGCTCCAAGCCGGGACGCTTCCCGATATCAGCGGCACGTGGTGGGCGCAAGGAGACTCGGCAAAACGATGTTCGATCTCGCAGAGCGGCAATTCGGTAACCTTTCGAAACGAGTCCGGCGATACCGGCAACGGGCGGTTTCTCAACCCGAGC
>Ga0335075_10010559_pt1 | contig 14009 bp, 12 predicted proteins | sample Lox_Sample_24_FD_206723 | JGI IMG/M metagenome (GOLD analysis project Ga0335075, IMG submission 206723) | Soil microbial communities from Loxahatchee National Wildlife Refuge, Florida, United States - Lox_Sample_2.4 | ecosystem: Environmental > Terrestrial > Soil > Wetlands | place: USA...
AGGCGCCGGCCTGCTTGCACGCGACCGTCTGCGACAGCCCCTGCTGGCCCGGCCCCTGGATGAGCACTGTCGAGTCGTAGCCGACGCCGGCCGCGAACAGCGCCCACTCGATGCCGTTGGACATGGGCGTGGCGAGCCCGGCGAGTTCGGGCGAGAGCCCGTCGGGCACCTTGTGCAGGACGGCGTTCCACGGCAGGAACATGTACTGCGCGAACCCGCCCCACAGGTGGTACGGATTTTCCGCCGACGTGTAGCCGAACCGGCGCGCGTCCGGGTTGGTCCGCCAGTCGGTCAGCTCGCAGTGCCGGTACTCCCCCGCCCGGCACCAGTCGCACTGGAAACACCCGACGTAGTGCTCGACGAAGACCCGGTCGCCCTCGCGGACGCCCTGGCGCTCGGCGAACGTGCGTCCCGCCTTGGCGATCACGCCGATGTTCTCGTGGCCCATGATGACGGGGTCCGGGAACGGGGGCTTGGCGTACATTTTCACGTCGGTCCCGCAGATCCCGGCGACCTCGACCTTGAGCAGGGCGCCGTCGTCGGGTATGTCGGGCATCGGGAATTCGCGCAGCTCAGTCTGCCCGGGTCCCGTCCTCACCGCTGCCAGCACGCGTTCGGCCATGAACAACGCTCCTCAGGTCGGCGCTAAAGGTATTATGGTCTGACACTTTACATGCTAGTCTTCGCCTATGGGCCAGATCACCCTCACCGCCGTGACCCGCACCCAGGGCGCCACCCGGGCGCTGAAGGACGGCACCTCCCGGCCGCGGCACTTTGACCTCCAGTTCACCGAGGTGCCGGTCCTGATCCAGGCGTTCCGGCGGATGGTGCGCTCGCTGGAGTTCGACGTCAGCGAGATGGCGTTCACCACCTACCTGGTCGCGAAGGCGCACGGCAAGCCGTTCACCGCGCTGCCGGTGTTCCTGGTCCGCGGCTTCCACCACGGGGCGGTCACCCGGAGCGCGGCGGCGGAGCGGATCAGCCCGAAGGATCTGGAAGGCCGCCGGGCCGGCGTCAACCGCGGCTACACCGTAACCACCGGCGTGTGGGCCCGCGGCATCCTGGCCGACGAGTACGGGGTCGACCTCAGCCGCGTCACCTGGGTGCTGTCAGGCGACGAGCACGTGGCCGAATACCAGCCGCCGCCGAACGTCGTCCCTGTCCATCCCGGAAAGGACGTGCCGGAGATGGTCGCGTCCGGTGAGCTGGCCGCGGGCATCGGCATCCCCGCGGACCACCCGGGGCTCGTTTCGCTGATCCCGGACGCGGCCGAGGCAGGCTACCGCGCGCTGCGCGAGCGCGGCCTCTACCCCATCAACCACGTCGTCGTCGTCAAAGACGAACTACTCGCCGCCCGCCCCGGCCTGGCGGCCGGCCTGTTCGCCGCCTACGCCGACGCGAAGAACCGCTACGTCGCGGAGCTCCGCCGAGGCGACCTCAGCGATCCGGGTCCCGCTGACCGGATGTACCAGCGGGTGGCGCAGATCACCGGCGCTGACCCGCTGCCGTACGGCATCGCGCCGAACCGGGCGATGATCGACCAGCTCATCCGGTATGCCGTCGACCAGAGGATCCTCGACAAGCCGGCCGCGCCCGAAGACATCTTCGCGGCGGGCACCCACGACCTCACCGCCTAGGCACAGGGCGAACAGGCACGCAGGAGGAACAACCGTGCGGATCGTGATCGCCGCTGACCACAACGGCGTTGCGCTGAAGGACTACCTCATCCAGTGGCTGGCCAGTCAGGGCCACGACGTCGACGACCGCGGCACCCACGGCACCGCGGCCGTCGACTACCCGCCGCTGTGCGCCGACGTCGGCGGCCGGGTCGCCGCCGGGACGGCCGACCGCGGCATCGTGATCGGCGGCTCCGGGTCTGGTGAGCAGATGGCGTGCAACAAGATCCGCGGCGTCCGGGCCGGAGTGTGCCACGACCTGTTCACCACGCAGATCGCCCGGGCACACAACGACGCGAACGTGCTCATCATCGGCGCGAAGATCGTCGCGCCCGCCCTGGCCGAGATGATCACCGAACTGTGGCTGAGCACCCCGTTCAAGGGCGGCCGTCACGCCGACCGGCTCGCCCAGATCGCCGCCCTGGAACGCGGCGAGGCGCTACCGCCCGGCTGACCGGAGAAACTCGAGCACCCGGGCGGGCGCGGTCCGCTCGGTCTGCTCGCTCACCGGCGCGTCCCAGTACTGCGCGTGCGGCAGGCACTCCTCCAGGTACCGGGCAGCCGAGGTCGCGTGCGACTGGTCCTGCCCCGGGACGACCAGGGCGGGCACGTCCAGCCGCAGCAGGTCCTCCGGCTCCGGGCCGGGCACCGTGTCCCTGTCGAAAAGCAGCCGCGCCATCCCCGCCACAATCGCCTCGTACCGTGCCTGGTCCTGGCGTCCGAAGCGTTCGGCAAACCCGGGATCGGAACGGATGACGCTCACCCACGGCCCGACCCGGGGATCTTGGGTGAAACCCTTGTCCGAGCTCGCTGCCAGCGCTGTGACAGCATCCACGCCCCGTTCTGTCACAAAGGAAAGGTGCTGGGCGAAGCGGGCGTGCTGCCGGATCCGGTAGCGGGCGCCGCCGGCCGGAGAGTAGAGCACCATCGAGGCGGTGGCCTGCGGCCAGGCGAGCGCGAACACGGCCGCCGCGGAGCATCCGACGCAGCCGCCCATGAGGTGGGCGCGGGCGATGCCCAGGTGGTCAAGCAGCCCCTTGCCCTGCGCGGCGTAGTCCGCCCAGGCGATCCGCTCGACCCGGCCGCCGGAGGCCCCGGATTCCCGCCGGTCGAACATGACGCAGGTGTAGGACTTGGCGAGGTGATCGACCAGCCGCAGCCGCGCGTAGATGCTGAACGACGTCCAGTTGTCCAGCGTCGCATTGAACCCGCCAGGGGAGAACATCAGCAGCGGAGGCCCGTCCCCGGTGACCTCGTAACGCGTGGTGATGCCGTCGATCACGGCGGTCGGCATGCGGGTCCCCTCCTATAGCGGCTTCGCCGCGATGTCGCCCCTGATGTGCCGCCCGGCGCGCACATCCTCGGCCACCGCCGCCAGCGCGTCCAGCGTTACCTGCGCGACATGGGCGTAGCTGTCCGGCTTGTCGTCGAGCGTTCGCGCCGCGTAGCCGATGGCGGCGTGCGCCATCCGCACCCGCCCGTCGAGCCAGGGTCCGCCGCCCGCCCCGCCGATGACCGGGATGCTCACGGATTTCACGACGTCGGGTCCGGCCAGCGGCCCGGAGTTGGTGAAGTCGAGCAGGGCGGCGCCGGCGTCTTGCAGCCGTTTCGCCTCGGCGACAAGCTCGTCCTTCATGCCCGGCGGCACCGCCGCACCGGGGGCGAGCATCGCCTGGTATCCCACGCCGTGCCGCAGTGCGGTCTGCGGGGTGATCCCGAACTGCGCCCACACCGGTATCCCGGCCCGCGCGACGGCGGACACGGCCTCGGGGAAGTCGGCCGCACCGTCGATCTTCACCAGGTCCGCGCCGGCTTCCTTGGCCAACCGGACGGCGGCGCGGACGGCGCTGGCGGTCCCCTCCTGGACCGGGCCGAACGGGATGTCCACGCTGACCAGCGCCCGGCTGACCGCGCGGCGTACCGCCTGGCACACGATGAGCATCTGCTCCATCGTCACCTCCAGCGGGCTGCGGTGCCCCCACAGGTTGACGCCGACGGAGTCCCCGACGGACACGATCTCCACCCCGGCCCGGTCGGCGATGGCGGCGATCTGATAGTCCCAGGCCACCACGCCGACGATCTTGCGCCCGTCCCGCTTCATCTGCCCAAGCGTGCCGATGGTGACTTTCTCGTTCACGGCATGGCTCCCTACACTCGCAGGGCCGACAGTATCTCCGGGAGGTCCGCGGCGTCCCTGAGCACTACGAGCACCATGGCGTTGGGCCGCAGCGCGGTCACGACGTCGCTGACCGGGCGCGGTCCCGGCAGCACCAGGCCGGCGGACATGATGCCGCGGGCCGCGGCGGCGTTGCCGATGACCGACGCCGCCTCCGCGCTGGCATCCGCCGTCGCGACCATCACCACGGTGTCCGCGCCGTCCAGTTCCTCGCTCAGCAGCGCGGTGCCGCCGGTTCCCGCGTGCCGGAGCAGGGCGTCGTCCGGGACCGCCGACTCGAACACGAGAAAGTGACCCCCGTTCCACCCTTTAACAGCGATATCCCGAACGATCCCTGCTGACTGCTTATCGAGAGCTATCACCCGCGAACTGCGGCGGGTGAACTCGGGGGGGCTGATCCGGTACCGGACCTCGGCAGCTGTCGTGGCGCGCGCGCAGCTGGACAGCAGTGTGGGCTGACGCTGCATGTCAGACCGAGGCGTGCTTCTCGCCCGGGCGCACGCGCAGCGCGTCGCCGCAGCCCTCGACGAACGACTGGTCTCTCGGCAGCACCACCGCGGCGGAGCGGACCGTCTGGTGGGCGACGTCGACCCCTGGCGGGGTCACGCCCTCATCGCGCAGCGCCTCCACTGCCCGCCACAGCTTGCGCCGGGCCATGATGATGCCGCTGTCGGTCGAGACGAGCCGCTCCTTCATGCGGTCCACGATCGGGCCCATGCTTTCCTGTAGCGACGCGTCCTGCATTGAGATGCCCCACACTCCCGAGTAGGTCTCGCCGCGCTTTTGCGCCTCCCGGTCCATCATGTAGTCGTTGTCCTTGTTCTGCAGCGGCCGGAACGTGCCGGGCACGTACTGGTTGTGCACGCCGTGCCCGTCCTTCATGGCCTGCAGCTCGGTGTCGGTGAGCGGACGGACCGGGTGGTAGTCGTAGCTGAACACCCAGCAGTTCTCGTCATCGATCGGGATCCAGAAGTGGCCGTGGATCGGGTGGTCGCCGCGCGGCGGAATCATCGTGAAGGCCGGCATCACCCACGGAGTGATGCGCCAGTAGTAGTGCCCCTCCTCGGCGTTGCGGCGCGCCCCGATGAACAGCCCGCCGTCGGACTCGACGACCTCGAAGAACACCTTGCGGTCCGCGAGGTTGTAGGCGTTGCCGCGGGCGCCCTTGAACAGCGGGTCGTTCTTCAGGCCGCCCCCGTGCAGCCAGGAGACGTGGCTGGAGTCGATGCCGCCCTCCAGCGCCTGCAGCCAGTTGCACTCCTGCCACCGCTTGGAGGTGTAGGACTGCTCCGTCGGAACCCGGGCGAACTCCCACTGCGGCAGCTCCGGCGTTTTCCCCGGGTCTCCCATGTAGGTCCACAGCACGTCGCCGATCTTGACCAGCGGGTAGCCGGTGAGCTTGATCTTCGCGCACATGCTGGAATGCCGCTCATCCGGCTCCGACGGGATCTCCACGCATTGCCCGGTGACGTCGTACTTCCACCCGTGGTAGGAGCAGCGCAGCCCCGACTCCTCGTTCCGGCCGAACCACAGCGACACGCCGCGGTGCGCGCAGAACTCGTCGATCAGCCCGTACCGGCCCTCGCTGTCGCGGAACGCGATCAGCCGCTCCGACAGCAGCTTCACCCGCACCGGCGGGCAGTCGTTTTCCGGGAGCTCATCTGCCAGCAGCGCCGGGATCCAGTACTGCCGGAACATGGCGCCCATCGCCGTCCCTGGCCCGGTCTGGGTCAGCAGCTCGTTGATCTCCTGCTTCAGCATGGCTGTCTTGTCTTCTCCTTCGTCGCGGCCGGGCTGTTCATCCGGCCTTGCGGCCCATGAACAGGCAGGTGAAGAACGCCCGCCACGGAATTTCGACGTCGGTGATTCCCGCCGCCCCGAAGGCGTCCAGGTGATCGGCGACGCTGGTCAGCGGATAGTTGTGGTGGTGCTTGGGGCCGTCGGAGGCGACGCCGAACACCTTGCGCGCCGCACGCAGCCGCTGGTCCCACACCTCGTCGAACCCGGCCACGGCCGGCGGCCCGGCCTGGCTGGCCGGACCGATGTGGTCGAGGTTGACCAGCCACCCGCCCGGCTTCAGCCGGGCAGCGGCGGCCGCGTAGAAGCCGGTCAGCCCGTCTCGGTCCAGGTGATGCGAGGCACGCGAGGTCGTGATCACATCGGCGGCCTCCGGCAGCCCGGTGCCGTCCAGGTCGGTCATGTCCGCCAGGAAATATTCCACCCGGCCGCCGAACGGCGCCAGCCGTTCCCGCGCCAGCTCCAGCATCGGCTCGGACGCGTCAGACCACACCCCTCTCGCGTCCGGGAACCGTTCAAGGAACACCTCGAGCACCGCGCCCGGACCCGCGGCGATGTCGACGATCGTCTCCGGTGCCGGGTTGTCGCCCGCCACGATGCCCGCCGCCATCCGCCGCGGGAGGTCAAGCAGGTCGCGGAACGAGTCACCCTCGGTCCAGGACCGGGCGAAGCCCGCGTCCCGCCAGGCGGCCGCCGCCCGCTCCCCCTGAGTCAGCACCGCGTCTCCCCCAGCCTGCGCTCCGGTCATGCCCGCGCCCCTTCCGTCACCGCGCCGTCGTAGGCCGGGGCGTTCTCCAGGTACGCCACCCCGTCGTAGCCAAGCTGCTTGAACAGCCGGTTCTGGCCCGACAGCAGCCGCAGCGGCTGCCCGTCGGCGCTGAAGTGCTGAGCGACGGTGTTCTGCGGGACATATAGCGTGTCGCCCGCCTTGATGTCATAGCGCACCGGCTCGGCGGCGATCCGGGCGTAGTACTTGTCGTCGATCTCGGCGGCGACTTCCCAGTGCAGGCTGTACCCCTCGCCCGACAGCACGTACAAGATCTCATCGGCCATGTGCCACCGCCTGCCCGACCGGCTTCCGGCCGGGACCTCGAGCTCGAAGACGTCGACGCTGAACGTGCGCACGTCGGTCGTCTCCGGGGACGAAAGCACGCGCACCTTGCCGAGGGGGTTGGTCTCCCAGCGCGTGTCGGCCGGCGTGACGACCTTCCTGCGCTTCTCCACGCCGGGCGTCCAGATCTGCGACCAGTCCACCCGCGGGCCGAACCGGTCCGGATCCGGCAGCGGGCCGCTGCGGCCCTGCTGGATCAGCCCCAGGTACATCCACGCGCTCTTGGCCTTCATCACCAGGGCGGTCGCCTGCTCGTCGTAAGGGTTGAAGTGGCGGTGCACCGAGTCGGTGTGCACAAGCACGAGGTCGTCTTTGGCCCAGTCATACCGCTGGCCGTCGTGAATCTCATACCCCCGGCCCTCCAGGATGTAGAACGCGGCCTCGTTCTGGTGGCCGTGCCCGTGATTCGACGACTGCGGCGGCAGCTGCACGAAGTGCACCTGCAGCGACTGCGTCAGGAACGGGTCGTCACCGGGCCCGACCCGCCACCAGGTCCGGGACTGGTCCGAGTCCCCCGAATGCGCGACTCCTCCGTCATCGACCACCACGGAATTGTCACGCACCCGGGGCGCCACGAGCTGTGCCGCGCGGAACTCCTTCAGGCCATAGCTCTCCGAGGTCATCCCCCGCAAGAACACCCGTCCGCTCTTCGCCATCACCACTCCTTCACCACTGTTGGTATGACAGTTATACCTCTGGACATCGATTCACGTCGAGAATCCCCGCCCTCATGACAGGCCGACGGTCAGCCACGCACGGCGTCCCAGGACCGCACCAACGGCGTGTCGGCCCCAACTCGGCCTGCCTTCCCGCTCCCCCCGGGGTTGCCAAGCGGCTCCGCCTGGCCCGGCAGCGGCTCGGTAAAGAACCGCCCGTTGTCTTCGGCGAACGGCACCATCTCCGCCGGGGCCTTGAAGTCGACAAAGATCGCGGTCTCCGGGCAGGCCGGCTCACAGGCGCCGCAGTCGATGCACTCCTGAGGGTTGATGTACAGCTTCCGCTCGCCTTCGTAGATGCAGTCGACCGGACATTCCTCGATGCACGACTTGTCCATCACGTCGATGCACGGCGCGGCGATGAAGTAGGGCATGAGCAAGTTCCTCGTTCAGTTCCTTGTTCGGTTCGGTGTTAGGCGGCGGCAGGCCGCAGGTCGCTCGAATGGCCGGGGAACAGGGGCGCCTTCGGATCAAGCGCGGCCACCGCGTTGTTCACTGCCGTCGCGGCCTCACCGAATCCCACCGCGATCAGCCGCACCTTGCCGGGGTAGTCGGTGATGTCGCCGGCGGCGTACACACGGTCCAGGTTGGTGGCCATGGCAGTATCGACGGCGAGCCGCCGATTGGAGACGGCCAGGCCCCAGGACTCAAGCGCGCTGATGTCAGCCGTGAAGCCGAGGGCCGCGACGACCGCCTGCGCCTCCAGGCGACTTCGCTCCCTGGTTCGCTTGTGCAGCACCTCCACGGCGTTAATCCAGCCGTCGCCACTGGCCCCGGCGAGTTCGGCGTTCGTGATGATCGGAAGGTCCTCCTCGCGCGCTTGCCGCACCAGCGCCTCGTGCGCGCGGAATGTCTCGCGGCGGTGTATCACCGTCACCGAACGGGCGACCGGAGAAAGGCTCAGCGCCCAGTCGAAGGCGCTGTCGCCACCGCCGACGATCACGACGTCCTGCCCCCGGTATTCATCGGGCCTGGGCACGAAGTACGCCAGTCCCCTGTTCTCGAAGTCGGCGAGCGCCTCAAGCCGCCGCGGTGTGAACGTGCCGATCCCCCCGGTCACCACGATGAACTGCGCCCGGACCCGCAGGCCGGACGAGGTGGTGACGACCGGGGTCCCGCCGGGGTAAGAGAGGAACCGGGCTTCCTCCCCGAGCAGATACCTTGGCCCGTACTGACCCGCTTGCTCCGCGAGCGCGGCGATCAGGTCACGGCCACGGACGGCGGGAAGCCCTGCTACGTCGTAGATCAGCTTCTCCGGATACATGGCGGAGACCTGGCCGCCGATCTCCGGGAGCGAGTCCATGACCGCCACTGACCGACCGCGGAATCCGGCGTAGTAGGCGGCGTAGAGGCCGACGGGCCCCGCGCCGACGATCAGCGCGTCGACATCGACGTCAACATCGCCGACGCCGCGGGCGGCAGGCACGTCAGGCGAGCCGGCCGGCGACCGAGGATACGACACCAGGCTCCCTCCGATCGGGCTAAAGGTATTACCATTATGACAGCAGGCCGACCCTCTGGACAAGCCGTGGAGATGGATTGGCCGGAAAGCCCGCTCCTCGGCCAGCGACAGCAAGATGTCAACGGGACGTACAGGAGGTGCTTGCGGCACGTGTTCGACCGATTGGACCAACCATAAGCCCTAAGATAGAGTGAGCTTCTCGAACGCTCCCTCACACTCAGCAACTTTTCCCGAAGGAGGAGACGGATGGCTAGGCCGACGAAAACCGCGCAAGCTACGGAAGTCGCTGTCCCCTCGCCTGCTTCCCCTCCCGCAGAGTCCTCTGCCGCGGAATCCACTGCCGCGGAATCCACTTCCGCGGAGTCAGGCATATTCAGGCCGGTCAGCATTGGCCGCATCTCAGAAGTCATCGTTGAGCAGATACGCGTGCTGATGCGCCAGGGGCAGTTGAAGCCCGGCGACCGGCTGCCCCCTGAGCGCGATCTCTGTGAACGCTTCGGCGTAAGCCGGGTGACTGTGCGCGAGGCGCTGCGGATGCTGGAGTCCAGCGGGCTAGTCCAGATCCGGGTTGGCGCGCGCGGTGGCGCGTTCGTTACCGCCCCGTCAAGTGACCGTATCGGTGAGGGCCTGACCGATATGCTGACGCTTTCGGCCCTCAGCGCGGCTGACGTCACCGAAGTCCGGATGATACTGGAAGTCGGTCTCGTGCCGCTTGTCTGCGAGAGAGCCACCGAGCAAGACATCGCGGACCTTGAGGAGATCTGCGAGCGGTCCGAGGCGGCACTGCAGTCCGGGGAGTACTCGATGGATTACTCGCTGGAGTTCCACATCCGGGTCGCGCAGGCGACACATAACCCGGCCGTGGTGATGCTCGTCGAGTCCTTCCGCGGGCCGATCCACATGTCGCTTCAGCAAGCCCAGGAGATCGCACCGGAAATGGGCAACCTCGGTACCCGTGAGCACGAGCTTTTCATCGAGATGGTCCGCCGCCGCGCACCGGATGCCGCTACGAAGATCATGCGGGAGCACCTCGAGCGCACGGCCCGCCGCGTCGGGCACTGACCTGCTTGCCCCTGGAAAGACAATCGCATGGCTGTGCTCGTACTCCTCCGTCATGGTGAGAGCGAATGGAACAAAGAGAACCTGTTCGCTGGCTGGGCCAACGTTGACCTAACTCCGCCCGGCGAACTCGAGGCTCGCCGGGCGGGCGATCTCCTCGTCGGCAGCGGCCTGCTTCCGGAGGTGGTACACACTTCCCTGCTTCGCCGCGCCATCCGGACCGCCCAGATCGCCCTCGACGTCGCGGACCGGGAATGGATTCCGGTACGCCGGTCGTGGCGGCTCAACGAGCGACATTACGGTGCGCTGCAGGGCAAGAACAGGGTCCAGGTGCGTAAGGAGTTCGGCGACGAGCAGTTCATGCTCTGGCGCCGTTCATACGACACTCCGCCTCCGCCCTTGCCTGACGATGAGCCCGGCGAGGCAGCCGACCCCCGGTACGCAAACCTTCTCGGCACGGTGCCGCGCACCGAATGCCTCAAGGATGTCGTCGAGCGAATATTGCCCTACTGGTACGACACCATCGTGCCAGACCTGCGGCAATACCCAGTCGTTCTGGTGGTTGCCCATGGCAACTCGCTGCGCGCACTGAAGAAGCATCTCGACGGGCTGTCGGATGAGGAAATCGTTTCGCTCAACGTTCCGACGGGGATCCCGCTTCGTTATGAGCTCGACGACAAGACCATGCAACCAACCCGGCCGGCGAACTACCTCGACCCCGAGGCCGCTGTCACCGCGATCGAAGCGGTGGCGAATCAGGGCAGGGGTTAGGCTGCGAGCAATCCCACCGGCTAGCCGCCGATAGCGATGGCGAAGACGTGCAGGCTGGCGCTGCCCTTGACCGCGCTGCTGCTCACGTCGGGCAGCGTGACCGCCTCGACCGTCTTGCCGGCCTGCAGCGGGATGGACTGCTCGTACACGTTCACCACGGTGTGGTCCTGGGTGTTGCCCGGCCGGTTCCGGTACGGCGCCGTGATCACCGCGTTCGACCCGGCCGGCGCCGTGTTGTACCAGTCCGGCACGTCGAGTGAGAACGACTGGGTGGATCCGTCGGTGTAGATGATCGTCCCAGTCCCGGTGGCCGGGCCGTAGGCGGACGCGTCCAGCAGGCCCAGGTCGGCTCCGGAGCCCGAGACGTCGATGGTCTGGCCATCGGCCACGACGTTGTCGGCCTGGCCCGCCGCCACGTCCGGCCAGGCGAACGAGATCCCGTCGTAGCTCAGCGGCGCGCCCGGGGTCACCCCCAACGACGCCAGTGCCTCCGCCGAGTAACTCGACCCGTCCCCGTCGAAGTTCGCCACCGAGGTGTCGGTGTCGTCGGATATCCCCACGTTGCCGAACGCCGCCGCCACCGAGGCATACGGCACCGTCACCGGGATCTGTGCCGCATCGGGGAGCGGATAGGTGTGCCCGTGGTCGGTGAACGACAGCCCGAGCTGGACCGGGTAGCTGCCCGGCGGCTGCCCCGACGTCACCTGCACCTGCACGGTGCCGGTCACGCCCTGGGGCGGGACGGTCAGCGTGCCCTGGGCCGGGCTGACGGTGATGCCCGAGGGCGGCTGTGTCGTGTAGCCGAGGGTAACCGGGCTGGACAGGTTGCTTGTGACGGTGAGCGTGGAGGTGCCGGTGCTGTCGGCGCCGGCCAGCACGGAGCCGGCCGAGACGGTGAGCGCGGGCTTCACCGTCACGGTGGCCGAGGTGGTCGTGTTGCCGATCGCGGGCGCCCCCCGTCCGGGTGCCAGGCTGGCGGTGAGCGCGGGACTGCTGCCCTGGGCGGCGACCGGGACGCGGACCGACCAGCGCACGGTCACCGCTTTCCCGGGCGCGAGCTCCACGGCGGCCTGGCTCGGCGCGCTGACGGTCCAGCCCGCCGGCGCCTTGAGGACGGGCACCGCGTGGGCGATGGCGTAGTCGCCGTCGTTGGTGAAGGTGGCCGAGACCGGGACGGTGGAGCCAGGGTTCACCGTGGCCGACGCGGCGGCGAGCGTGGTGTGGCGGGCGCCGATCGTCTTGGTCACGGTGAAGGTGCCCTGCAGCGGCAGGTTCGCGAGCGCCGAGGAGTCGCCGACGTACACCTGGAACGTGCCGTCAGGCACCACCCAGCCGTTAGCCGCGTCGTCCCAGTAGGACAGGTCGTGGCCGGTCAGCGTGAAGTGCACGGTGGCGGACTGCCCAGGCTGCAGCGAGACTTTGTCGAAGGCCTTGAGCTGCCGCGGCGGTTCCCCGGCGGACGCCGGGTCGCCCAGGTAGAGCTGGGCAACGTCGGCGCCGGCCATCTTGCCGGTATTGGTGATCGTCGCCGACACCGTGACCAGTTTGCTGCCCTGGCCGTTGCAGCCGCAGCTTTCCGCGCCGGGCCCGGAGGCGGCGTTGTGCACCGTGCCGGGGGTGACGGTCAGGTGGCTGAACGAGAAGCTGGTGTAGGACAGCCCGTAGCCGAACGGGAACATCGGCGTGACGTTGTTGGCGTCGTACCACCGGTAGCCGACGTCGAGGCCCTCGGAGTAGTCGATCTCGCCGTTGACGCCGGGGAATTGCGAGGGGCTGGAGGTGGGGGTCTGCGCCTGCGTTTCTGGGAACGTGACCGGCAGCTTGCCCGACGGGTCAACCTGGCCGAACAGCACCGCGGCCACCGCGTTGCCGTCCTCCTCGCCCGGGTACCAGGCCTCAAGGACCGCGGGGACCTGGTCCAGCCATGGCATGAGCACCGGGTTGCCGCTCTTGACCACCACGATCGTGTCCGGGTTGGCCGCCGCGACCGCCTCCACGAGCGCGTCCTGGTTGCCGGACAGCTCCAGGCTGGGCTGGTCGGCGCCCTCGGACTCGGTGTCGCCGACCATCACGATCGCGACCTTGGCCGCCTGCGCGGCGGCCACCGCCGAGGCGATGTCCGAGCCGTCGTTGTAGGTGACGCTCGCGCCGGGGTCGGCATTCTCGATGCCCTGCACCGGACTCACCGTGAACAGCGGGTCCACGTGCGAGCTGCCTCCGCCGCCGGTCATCGCGGCACCGGCGTACGGGCCGATCACCGCGATCGAGCTCGTCGACGACGCGGAGAGCGGCAGCGCGTCACTGGAGTTCTTCAGCAGCACCATGCCCTGCTCGGCGGCGCTGAGCGAGAAGTCGCCGTCGGCCTGGGCCGGGATCGTGCTGGTGGACGCGGGATGGCTGAACAGCCCGGCGCGGATCATCGCGGCGTAACGCCGGACCAGCATCTCGTTCACCGTGGCGATCGGCAGCTGGCCGTCCTCCACCGCCTGCTGCAATGGCGCGGCGTAGTAGACGCCGGTTTGCATCTCCAGGTCCATGCCGGCCTGCGCCGAGCCCAGCGTGGAGTGCGCCGCCCCGAAGTCCGACTGGATGAACCCGTCGAACCCCCACCGCTGGTCCACCGTGGACGCCAGCAGGTAGTTGTTCTGGCAGGAGTACTCGCCGTTGACGGTCGCGTAGGAGCACATCAGGGTCTGTGCGTGGCCCACGTCGATCGCCTGCTCGAACGGCGGGTCGTAGATCTCGTGCAGCACCCGGTCGCTGACGATGTTGTCGTCCTCCGGGGTGTTGCGGTAGGTCTCCTGGCTGTAGGCGTCGAAGTGCTTGACCTCGGCGATCATCCCGGGCTGGGACTGGATGCCCTCGATCTCGGCGGTGCCGATGCCGCTGGTGAGGTAAGGGTCCTCGGACAGGGACTCGAACGTCCGGCCGCCCTGGTACACGCGGACGATGTTCACGTCCGGGCCCTCCACCAGGTTGTTGCCCAGGTCGGCGGCCTCTTCGCCGATCACCTTGCCGTACTGGTAGGCCAGTGACGGGTCGAAGCTCGCGGCCAGGGAGATCGGAGCGGGCAGCGCCGTGGCGGGCTGCTGGGTGGGGTCGTTGCCCGGGCCGACCCCGGCGGGACCGTTGGTGATGACCAGCGGCGGGATGCCCAGGCTCGGGATCCCGGGCACGTAGCGCTGATTGTCGGAGTTCACGGTGCCGTGCACTTCCATGATCTTCTGCGCCAGGGTCATCT
>Ga0335075_10010560_pt1 | contig 14009 bp, 15 predicted proteins | sample Lox_Sample_24_FD_206723 | JGI IMG/M metagenome (GOLD analysis project Ga0335075, IMG submission 206723) | Soil microbial communities from Loxahatchee National Wildlife Refuge, Florida, United States - Lox_Sample_2.4 | ecosystem: Environmental > Terrestrial > Soil > Wetlands | place: USA...
GGTCGAGCGGCACCAGGCTGTTAATGCAGGAAGAAGAGCATGAACACGAGGCTGAACAGCCCGCCGATCACGATGCCGGCCGTGGCCAGCGCGCCCCCGCGTTCCCCTCGCTCCTGAATCTGGCCGTGCGCGATGAGCCCGAGCAGGATTGCGAGCAGCGGTATGCCCGGCATTACCGCGCAGATGAGGGATGCGACCGCCATCTTGTTGAGCGGCCGCGTCGCCGACGGTAGGTAGCCGGGCGGCGGCGGACGTAGTGAGCCCGGCAGGCCCTGGCCCGCTGGCAGGTCTGACGTCAGAACGGCCAGATCGGCGTAGGTCAGCGGGCTCAGGGCCAGGCCGATCCGATCCTCGTACTCTTGCTTGGTCAGCCGGCCGTCAGCGAACGCAGTCTTGAGTATCTCGATAGCATGTTCGCGTTCCGCAGCCGACGAGCGCATATGCCCATATCGATCGGGCAGACCATAACGTGAGCCTGGCTCCACCGGTGCCTCCTGCGCGGGCTTGCAAATCCGCACTACCAGGCTAAACCACATCGGCCGCCAGGTGATCAGGCGATGACCTGGCCTCCGGTGACAATCTCTGCCTGGGAGTGGTCACGGATCGCCGCTACCACGGCATCGGGGTCATCCGGCGTGATGAAGGGCAACACGCTAGCCCCGGTGTCGAGGATCAGGGCCTCAGACTTCCTGGGCCGGGCGGGATCGAAGCTCGCCCAGTAGCGCAAGGTCGTGGATCCCCAGATCCGGCCCTTTCCGGTGAACGTCCCGATCGGCACCCGGCGAACCTGGCGGATCGAGCTGTAAGGAACGTGTTTCGTCCCCCACGGAAAGTAGTAACCGCGGATGACCACTTCATCCGTTGTGCAGTCGATCCAAGCGTCGTGGTAGATCATGCTCAGCCTTCCCCCGACGAGACTACGCGCCCCGGACTTGGCGCTAGAGCGGCACCGGCGCGACCCGGTCCGCAGCCTCTACTGGCTGTGTCGTCATTGGCTGTGTCGCCATCGGCTGGGCCATTGCGGGTGCCGGACCGGTGGAGCCGCGCACCACAAGCTCGGGCTCGAACAGTAGCTCCTCTGCGTGGACCGACACGTTCTCCATCTGATTGACCAGGAGCGCAACGGCCGCCTTGCCCATCGCCTCGATTGGCTGCCGTACGGTTGTCAGCGGCGGATCTGTGCAGTTCAGCCAGCCAGAGTCGTCGTAGCCGACGACCGAGACGTCTCCGGGCACCGACAGGCCGGCGCGCCGGACTGCACGGATAGCACCCAGGGCCAGCACGTCGCTGCCGCAGATGATGCCGGTGACGCCGGCCTTGAGCATGCGGGTCGCCGCCGCCTGGCCGCCCTCCAGCGAGAACAGTGCGTGTGCTACTGGGGCGACGCTGTTGCCTGCCTGCTCGACGTAATCCTTGAAGGCAGTCAGCTTGCGGCGCGACGGCATATGGTCCTCGGGCCCGACGACCAGGCCGATCCGCTCGTGCCCGAGCGAGGCTAGGTGCCTGAAGGCCTGCCCGGCGGCAGTCACGTCATCGGTTGATACGCACGGGAATTCCAGGCCGTCGATTGCCGCGTTGACCAGGACCACCGGTATGCCCCGGCTGTGCAGCAGCCGGTGGTGGTCGTGCGGGGCCGCCAGCTCCTGGTGGTGCCCGCCTGCGAACACGACGCCCGAAGCGTGCTGATCGAGCAGCATGTCCACGTAGTCGGCTTCGGACAGCCCGCCGGCCGTGCGAGTACACAGCACCGGGGTGAATCCACGCTGGGCCAGCCCGCCGCCGATAACCTCAGCCAGTGCTGGGAAGACGGGGTTCTGCAACTCGGGCAGCACCAGGCCGATTAGCCGGGCACGGTCTCCGCGCAACTGAGTGGGACGCTCATAACCGAGCACGTCCAGGGCGGTGAGAACCGCTTCCTTGGTGCTCTCCGACACCCCGGCCTTGCCGTTGAGTACCCGGCTGACGGTGGCTTCACTGACCCCAACCTTCTGGGCGACCGCGGCTAGCCGCCGGGCAGGAGTTCGTGTCATGCCGCAACAATACGACATCCGGCGGCAAAAGTTTGCGTGACATGGATCACTAAGCCCTGCTCGTGCTGGAACGTTCGTCGCACGTTGTGCCGGGTCAGGGTACGAAACTCAACCATAGCCTCGATATTGAACCCTTTGTGGCGGCCGAACGCCGCCGGTCACCGTGACCGAGTTGTGTCCTTGCAATTTTTCATCGATATCTTGCGGCCAGATGTCCGTCTCTGTATGTTCAGGGCAACAAAGCACGGCGCCCATGGGCATGGTGCAAGTTAGCCGGATTCGGGATCATTCACCGAGCACGGTTCACGAGCCCCGCCTGCTGCCGCCACGGTTGCGGGCGCGCGAGATCGCCCACGTTCAGCCCAAGGAAGAAGGATTGATCGATGAGCAGACAGCGTTACCGAGTTGCGGCGTACCGCAAAGTCGCTGCACTCGCGGCCGTCGCGGGCCTGGGGCTTGCCGCCGCGGCCTGCTCGAGCACCCCGGCGCCTGACAGCGCGTCGGGCGGCAAGGTGACCATCAGCATCGACTGCGCCCCGACGCAGGCGAACAACCCGGTTCAGCACAAGGAGTGGGTGGAGGACGTCGCCATCTTCGAGAAGGCGAACCCGAACATCACCGTTCAGAGCGTCTACAACTATCCCTGTGAGGTGCCAGCTACCTTCACCGCCATGCTCCGGGCCGGAACCGAGCCCGACATCTTCTACACCTACTTCACCGACCTGCCGCAGGTGCTGCTGGCGGGGCAGGCGGCAGACATCACCTCGTATGTCAACAGCAAGACCGTGCCCACGCTCGCCGACATCGTGCCTGGAGCGATGAGGGCGGTAACGGCGGGGAAGACGCTGTATGGCCTGCCTACCGGCAACTACACGCAGGGCCTGATCTACAACCGGGCACTGTTCACCCAGGCTGGCCTGAACCCCAATGACCCGCCGACGACGTGGGCGCAGGTGGAGGCCGATGCGACCAAGATTGCCAAGCTCGGTCATGGCATCGAGGGATGGGGTGACTACAGCGCCGGCAACAACGGCGGCTGGCACTTCTCGTCCTACATCGACGCCCTCGGCGGCACGATGGTTAACAAGGCCACTGCACCGCCGACGGCCAGCTTCGACAACGCCGATGGCATGGCTGTCCTGGAGGCGCTGCACACCCTGCGGTTCACCGACAAGGCGATGAGCGCAACCCAGGGCCTGGCCTGGGGCGCGCTGCAGACCCAGTTCGGGGCCGGCAAGCTCGGCATGTACATCGCGGCTCCGGACGACATCTACGACGAGATCGTCCCGCAGGACCACGGCAACATTAACGACATCGGCATGGGCCCGCTGCCGAGCCTGACTGGCAAGCCGGCCGGCTCACTGGGCGGTGGCGCTGACTACATATTTGCCAAGCATGACACTCCGGCGCAGATCCAGGCCGGCATCAAGTTCATCGACTTCGAGGACCTGACGCCGGGCGCCGGCCAGTTCAACTTCGCCCGGCTGAAGGCGGACGGGCAGCCGGTCGGCTTCCCCGAGCCGGAGCTTTTCGGCGCGACTACTCCCGCCGGCGAGAAGGTCCAGGCGCTCCGGACGAAGTACGCCACCATCAACACGGCGTACTACACGCCGTACGTCAACGCGAACGAGGCAGACGACGGCGAGCCGCTCGACGCCCAGGCGGTCTACAAGACGCTGGACCCGGTGATGCTCGCCGTGCTGACCGAGCCGACCGCCAACATCCCGGCCTTGCTGAAGACTGCGGCGGCGAACGTCAACACGATCCTGGCGAACAGCGCGGGATAAGCGCACGGCAGCGTCCGGCCGACTCCCGATGACCGGCGCAGGGCATGGGGGCCAGGTTCCAAACCCGGCTCCCATGCCAGCCGCCGCTGCTAAGCACTTCCGCCGTTCCCCGCCGGATGGTACTGCCGGTAGTACCGCCGCCTAGCCCAGCTGATAGCAACCTGGAGACCGACATGGCAGACCTCGCGACTATGCGCAAGGCCAGCGCCCGGCAGGGCGCGGTGCGGCCAGTCGCCGTCGGCAGGCTCGGACCGAAGGTGCGGCGCAACCTGTCGGCTTACGGTTTCCTGGCCGGCGCGGTGCTGTGCTTCACGTTCTTCTCCTGGTTCCCGATCGTCCGCGAAGTCGTCATGAGCTTCCAGAAGCCGGTGTATGGCGGGGGCTATACCTGGGCAGGTTGGAGCAACTACGCCCGCATCTTTCACGACCCCACCTTCTGGCAGGCTTGGCGCAACACGCTGGAGTTCACGCTTCTTGCGCTGGTTATCGGCTACGCAGTGCCGTTCTGCGTCGCGGTGCTGCTCAACGAGCTGCGGCATGCCAAGGGCTACCTGCGAGTCCTGGTCTACCTGCCGGTGATGCTGCCGCCCGCCTCTGCGCTGCTGCTGTTCGCCTACTTCTACAACCCGCAGTACGGACTGTTCGATGACATCCTGCGCATCCTGCATCTGCCCACGTCGCAGTGGGTATTCCAGCCAGGCACCGGATTCATCAGCACCGCGATGATCTCGGTGGTGATCGCAGCGACCTGGATGAACATGGGCGGTGCGACGCTGATCTACCTTGCCGCACTGCAGAACATCCCCGGCGAGCTGTACGAGGCTGCCGAGCTCGACGGTGCAGGGCTGTTCAAGCGCATCAGGCACATCACGATCCCGCAGACCAAGCTGATCCTGATCATGCTGCTGATGCTGCAGATCGTCGCCACCATGCAGATGTTCGTTGAGTCCTGGGTGCTGACCAACGGCGGGGGCGGCGTGGGCGACAACACCCAGTCGGTCGTGATGCTGATCTACCAGTACGCCTTCGCGCTCAGCGGCGCGAGTAACTACAACAGTGCGTCGGCACTCGGAGTCGTGCTCATGCTGGTGCTTGCCGTCTTCTCCGGCGGGTTCCTGTGGGCGACTCGAGAGCGCGGCTAGGGGAGGAGGGCTCAGATGGCAGTATTTGCTTCCATCACCGTAAGCGCCCGCGCGCGCCGGCGCGCAGCGCCGTCCGCCGCGACCAGGACGCTGATATCCAGTGCCCAGCTAAACCGGCGTGGCGGGAAGATTGCCTACCGGATCATCCTGACGCTGGTAATCGTCGCGTTCACGCTGATCTTCATCGGGCCCCTGTACTTCCTGTTCGCAGACGGGCTCAAGTCCACCCAGGAAGCCATCGCGACGCCGCCGACCCTGTACCCGCATCACCTCGTCCCGAGCACTTACCGGCAGGCCTTCGACCGGCTCGACATCGCGCGGTTGCTGTGGAACACGGTGTACTACGCGTTCGGAGCACTGTTGTTCCAGCTCATCTTCGACGTGGCGGCCGCCTACTCGCTGTCCAAGCTGCGCCCGGTACTCGGGAACGTCATCTTCTTCCTGATGCTGGCCACGCTCATGATCCCGAGCACGGTGCTGGTCGTGCCGCAGTACGTCACGATGGCGAGCCTGCCCATCCTGCATCTCAACCTGATCGGCAGCCCAGAAGCCATCTGGCTGCCGGCAGTCGCCAATGGCCTCAACATCTTCCTGCTCAAGCGCTTCTTCGACTCCATACCGGGCGATTACATCGACGCCGCTCAGATCGACGGCGCGTCCCGGCTGCGAATCCTGTGGCGCATCGTCATCCCCATCTCCCGGCCGATCCTGGGCGTGGTGTCGATCTTCGGATTGGTGGCGGTCTGGAAGGACTTCCTCTGGCCGCTGCTGGTCGAGTACGGCTACAGCCCGACCAGGGAGACGCTCAACGTCGGAATCTGGCAGGCCTCAGGGACGACGGAGCAGAACCTGATCATCGCTGCGTCGGCAATGGCAGCGATCCCGACAATCGTGTTCTTCCTGATCTTCCAGCGCAACATCATGGCCGGCCTGACCGCCGGAGGAATCCGGGGCTAGCCGCCCGGCCAAGCCCTGCAGGAGCACTGACAACGTCCGCCCGAAACTACGAGTCGTCCGGCCGGCCGCAGTCTTCCGGCTGCCTGCAGGCCCCCGATGGCCGCAGCCGCCCGGCTGGCGGCGCCATCCCCTCTGATAGAAAGCAGGTACTCGTGCCAGACCTCGGATCGCACGGTCCCGGCCGGTCGGCTGCACCCGGCGACAGCTGGTGGCGCAGCGCCGCCATTTACCAGCTGTACGTTCGCAGCTTCGCCGATGGCAGTGGGGACGGCATCGGCGACCTCGCGGGCGTGCGTGCTCACCTGCCGTACCTCGCTGAGCTCGGCGTCGATGCGATCTGGTTCAACCCGTGGTACCCATCACCGATGTCCGACGCCGGATACGACATCTCTGACTTCAGGAACATCGATCCGGCTTTCGGAACGCTCGCCGACGCCGATGCGCTCATTAGCGAGGCGCACGTTCTCGGCATCAGGATCATCACCGACATCGTGCCGAACCACTGCTCGGATCAGCATCCCTGGTTTCAGGCGGCCGTTGCCGCGAAGCCCGGATCGGCCGAGCGCGACCGCTTCTGGTTCCGGCCTGGTCGAGGCGAGGATGGCAGCCTTCCGCCCAACAACTGGCAGTCCGTCTTCGGCGGCCCGGCATGGAGCCGCGTCACCGAGCCTGACGGCAGCGCCGGCGAATGGTACCTGCACCTGTTCGCACCCGAGCAGCCGGACTTCAACTGGTCCAATGCATCGGTCCGCGCAGAATTCGAGGACGTACTCCGATTCTGGTTCGATCGCGGCGCAGATGGCATCAGGATCGATTCGGCCGCGATGCTGACCAAGAATTCGCTCCTGCCAGACTTGCCGGAGCTGAGGCCAGACCTGGCGCCGGGGCCGAATCACCCGTTCCTCGACCGCGACGACGTGCATGAGATCTACCAGGCGTGGCGGGCGATCGCCGACGAGTACCAGGCCCGGGTCCTGATCGGCGAGATCTGGCTGCCCGACCCGGTCAGGCTGGCCAGGTACGTCAGCCCGGGCGAGCTGCACACAGTGTTCAACTTCCCGTACCTGAGCTGCCCATGGGAAGCGGGGCAGCTACGCGAAATCATCGACAGCACGCTCGCGCTGAACGCACCAGTCGGAGCACCGGCCACCTGGGTGCTGTCCAATCACGACGTCGACCGGGTCGTCACCAGGTACGGCCGGACCGACACGGCGTTCGACCTGGCACGCCGGTCGTACTTCCATAGCCTTGCCGCGGACATCGAGCTCGGCACCCGCCGCGCCCGGGCGGCCGCCCTGCTGACCATGGCGCTGCCCGGATCGGTGTACGTCTACCAGGGCGAGGAGCTCGGATTGTGGGAAGTGCAGGACATCCCGGACGAGCGTCGGCAGGATCCGATCTGGCATCACACTCATGGTGAAGACCCTGGCCGCGACGGCAGCCGCGTGCCGCTGCCGTGGGCCGGCGACGAGGTGCCGTTCGGCTTTTCCCCGGCCGGCGCCGCCGAACCGTGGCTGCCGCAGCCCAAGGAGTGGCGCGACCTGACGGTCGCGGCAGAGACCGGCCAGGACGGCTCGATGCTCGAGCTCTACCGGGCCGCGCTGGCGATCCGCCGGTCCGAGCCCGCCCTCGGGGACGGGCCGATGATATGGCTGCCGTCAGCGCCCGGCGTGCTCGCTTTTGCCCGCGGCACCAGCGTGCAATGCGTGGTCAACATCTCGGCCGAGCCCGCGCGCCTGCCCGAGCATGCCGGGCTGGTCCTTGCCAGCGGTCCGCTGGACGGCGAGCTACTGCCGCCAGACTGCGCGGCCTGGCTGCGCGCGGTACCGGTCGCGGATTAGCTCGCAGCGCCCGGGTAGCCGTTTGTCACCGTCCGGGCCAGGATGCCGAGCGTGGCCCGCAGCGCACCCTCGGAGATGACCGGGAAGATGCCAGCCTCGCGCCAGGTCTGGTCGATCTGCGACCAGTCGTAATACGAGGTCACCACCGTGCCGCCGCCGGCCGGCTCGAGCCGGTAGCCGTAGACGTGCCCGATCTGCGGCCGGATGCGCCCGAGGATGGTCCAGGCAATCTCTCGATCGGGATCGTAGGCCGAGATCTGCACTGTCACGTCGTAACGGCCGAGCTCCGGGTAATCGTTGAGCGCCTCGCGGTCCATGTGCACCACGAAGCTGTCGCCTACAGCCGTTACGCGCTCACCTTCGGCGGATTGCAGCATGCCCGAACTGTCGATGGCCACATGCCCCCGCGGGTCGGTGAGGATCGCGAAGATCGCCGCCGGGTCAGCCTCGATCGTCCGCTGGACCTCGATCCGCTCGTTTGTCAGTGCCGGCTCGCTTGTCATGCCGACATTGTCAGCTAGTCCGGTTCAGTGGGCCAGCACTTCCGACTCAGAAGGCTCCTCATCGGCGAGCCGGAAGGACTGATCCGGCACCAGCTCGGTCACGTCCATCTGCGCCTTCTGCAGGCGGCCCGAGTAGTCCCAGTTAACCGACTGCCAGCGGGTGAACTGGTCGAGTACCCAGATGCCGGACTGCCGCGATCCGTTGCCCGACTTGCCGTTGCCGCCGAAGGGCAGGTGCGCCTCCGCGCCGGACGTGGAGTTGTTGACGCTCACCATTCCGGCCGATATGCCGCGGCGGAATGCGAACGCCTCTTCGGCCTGGCGGGTGTAGATCGATGATGAGAGGCCGTAGCCGGGCAGGTTGGCCAGCCGGATTGCCTCATCCAGGCTCTCGTAGGCCGTGACGGCCACCATCGGGCCGAAGGTCTCGTTGAGGAAGATCGCATCGCCGGGCCGCACGCCGTCCACGATGACCGGGTGGTAGTAAATGCCGGCCGTCGGATCGCCCGCGAACCCTGCCCGCGGCCGTGCACGAGTGATCCGGCCGACAGCGGTCGAGCCGAGGACGACATGATGCGGCTGGATCCAGCCGAGGTACTCCTCGAACCGGTCGGCGAACTTCTGGTCCAGCATCGGGCCGTACAGCACGTCGCCGAGCGGGTGGCCGATAACCGCCTGCCTGGTCGCTGCGTCAAGCCGGTCGGTGAACTCGTCGTGCACGCTATCGTGCACGATTACGGTGCCGAGTGACGTGCACCGCTGCCCGGCGGTGCCAAATCCGGCAAACAGCGCGGCCTCCACTGCAAGGTCGAGGTCCGCGCTCGGCGTGACGACCATCGGGTTCTTCCCGCCGAGCTCCAGGCAAGCCGACTGCAGGTGACGGCCGGCGAGCGCGCCGATTCGCGCGCCAACCTGGCTGGAACCGGTAAAGCCGATCTTGTCCACGTTCCCGTCCTGAAGGCTCTGCTCGAGGCCCGCGTAGCTGGCCGCGCCGTCGGCCTGGACAACATTCAGCACCCCGGCGGGCAGGCCGCCGCCGCGGGTCAGCAGATCGAAAAGTGCGTTACCGCAGGCGGGAGCGTAGTCCGCGGGCTTCCAGACCACCGCGTTGCCGCAGAGCAGGGCGGGAACGAGGTACCACGACGGCACCGCCACCGGAAAGTTCCCGGCCGTGATGACCGCGACAACCCCGACCGGATTGCGGAACGTGAACAGTTCCTTATCCGGCATCTCGCTCGGAACCGTCTGCCCGTACAGCCGACGACCTTCGCCGAGGAAGAAGTCGCACGTGTCGACGATCTCGCGCACCTCACCGAGAGCCTCCCGATAGGGCTTACCGATCTCCCGCGTGATCAGGCGGGCCAAGGACTCTGCATTGGCCTCGACCACCCGGCCGATGTGCGCGATCGCCCGGCCGCGCACCGGTGCCGGCACCTCGGCCCAGGCGGGCTGGGCAGCGCGCGCGGCGCGGCAAGCTGCCGCGAATGTCCCTGCGTCGCCGAGCGCGACGTCGGCGATCACCTCGCTGGTGCGAGCCGGGTTGGTCGAGCTGATCTTGCCGCCGGGCGCGCCGTCATCCGGAACTCCGGCGATGACCGAGGTGACTGAACGGCCCATGGCGTCCTCCGATGTTCTTGAGATCACCGTCAAGCATGCACACCCTCACGCGGCCACGATCGCCGGGATGCCCTTCTTGACTTTGTGGTTCAAAGCAAACTAGCTTTGAACTACAAAGTAAGAGAGGAGCGCGAGATGCAGCCCTACTACCAGACCCACCCCATTGGGGTGCTGTACCTGCTCGCAGTGACGGGCTGGTACCTCATGGAGATCGTCCAGTTCTTTCGCCAGCGGCAATGGCAGAGGGACGCGATCAGGATTAGCCCGCGCGGCTACTGGCCGGCCTTCTGGATCGCCATGGCGGTCGCGGCCAGCATGCTCTTCCTCGCCCCGCGCATAGCGCCTGCCGCCACGATCGGGCATCCAGCTCTCGCATTTGGCCTCGGCATCAGCATGGTCATCGCAGGCGTAGCGCTGCGCGGATGGTCATTCGAGACGCTGGGCAGGTACTTCACGTTCACCGTTACGGTCCGGCCCGACCAGCCAGTGATCTCCGCTGGTCCCTATCGGCTGCTGCGTCACCCCGGTTACGCCGGAGGACTGCTCGCCACGACCGGCATCGGCGTGATGTGGGGGAACTGGGTCGGCCTGAGCGTGCTCACCCTGCTGACGCTGGTCTTCGTCGTCTGGCGGATTCACACCGAGGAAAGCGCACTGCTGGCAAGGTTCGACGACCGGTATCGCGCGTACGCATCGAACCACAAGCGGCTCGTGCCGCTGGTCTGGTAACTGACCGCCCAAGCGAACCGAACGGTGGCGGCGATGGATGACGGCGCGGGCAAGGATGAGGAAATGAGCACCGACGAGGAACGCGACATGGACGTCCAGGAAGCGGCGCTGATACTTGAGCAGGCGCGGTCCAAAGCACAGCACGAGCTCAGCACTACCCACCCCGCCGTCTACGTAGCCTGGGCCCTGGTGTACTTCATCGGCTACGGCGCGATCTGGCTGTCGGTCCGCGGACAGCACCCGTATCACGCCCCTGCTCCGGAAGCCATCCTGGGCGTCTTCCTGCTCGCCGGTGTAGCGCTGGCTGTCACGGCGGCGGTAGTGAACCGCGCGGCCAGCGGCGTCGGCGGCGCGTCCGACATGCGGCGGCGCATCACTTACCTGACTCTCGCCGTCGGCTATGTCGGCGTGCTGGTACTCGAAGCAGCAATTGATCACGCCGGTGCGAGCCAGCGCGCACTCGGCGTCTACGGGGCGGCGGCGCCCATCCTGCTCATGGGACTGGTGTTCGCCGCCGCCTCTGCGGCGCGGATGGACTGGAGAGTGTTCGGCCTGGGCGCCTGGCTGATCGCTGCCGCAGCGCTCAGCGGCTTCGCCGGCCCGGCTGGGGTCTGGGGCGTGCTGGCGCTTGCGGTAGGCGGAGGGTTCTTCGCATTGGCAGCGATCGCGATGCGGCAGATCCGTTCGTGACCCAGGACGAACTCGATCCGGTAATCCATGCGCCTGCCCGGCTACGTCTGATGGTGACGCTCGCGACGCTGCCCGAGGGCGACACCCTGTCTTTCACCAGGCTGCAGGACCTGATCGGGCTCACGCCGGGCAACCTGATCACGCACCTGCGCAAGCTCGACGACGCTGGCTATGTTCGGATGGACAAGTCCGGCAGCGGCGTCAACGCCGTAACGGCCGTCTCCCTCACTCGTGACGGTCAGGCCGCGCTTGACCGGTATACCGCGACGCTGCGCAGGTTGCTGGAGGCCGTCAGCCCGGAGCAGCCCAGCTAGTCAGACGCCCAGCCGGCAAACCTGCAGCCGCCGGTAGGCGCTGCCGTGAAATACCAGCGGCATCGCTTCGGAAGCGCCCAGGTCGTGGACGCGCAGCAGGACGATGTCGTGGTCGCCCGCTGGGATCTCCCGCTCGATGCTGCAGTCGAACCAGGCGCTCGCCTCGTGCAGCAGCACGGCGCCGTCGTCGGTGGACCGCCAGCGGAGCCCGGCGAAGCGCTTGCCGTCCCGCGAGCTGAGCTGCCGGCTCGCACTCTCCTGGTGAGCGCCGAGCACGCTGATCCCGAGGCGCTCCGCGGTGCGCAGGGTCGGCCAGGTCGTAGAGGAATGCCCGATGCAGACCGACACGAGCGGTGGATCAAGGGATACCGACACGAAGGAGTTGGCCGCCAGGCCGGCGGGCTCACCATCGATGATCGCGGCAACCGCTGCAACGCCGGTCGGGAATGCAGCCAGCACTCGCCTCAGCTGACTCTGGGCGACCACGCCTGCCTCGCTCGCCGTCGTCATGCCAGTCCCTTCGTGGTGGCCGCGACCTGCGGGCGGGCCCGTTCCAGCCAGCTTTCGAGTGCCTGGCTCGCCTCGAATTCCGAGTCCAGCAGGAAGAGGCCGGCCGTCGGGCAGGTAGCTCCGATCTCGACCAGCACCGGCTTCAGAAGCAGCTCAGGGGCCAGCGCGTGCTTCCAGTGAGCGCCGAGCATCATCGGTACCGCTGTGCCGGTGAGCGAGCCGGCGCCGAATCGGTCCAGGAAGAGCTTGAGCAGGCCGGTGTAGGTCGCCTTATAGGTAGGGCTGGCGACCACCACCAGGTCGCTTGCCTGAATCGCGGCCACCAGCTCGGCTACCCCGGGGTCGGACCAGTCGAGCAGCGCCGGACCGAGCTCGGCGAGGTCGATGCTCAGGTCAGCGGGCCGCCCCGCCAGTCGCTCGGCAACGATATGAGCAGCCTGAAACGTGCGCGACTGCGGTTTGGGGTTGCCGACTACGACTGCGACGCTCACGGTCGTCTCCTATTCGATAGTTGCTGATGGCTCACCGCCGACTCCACTCCTGCGCAGCAGCTCCCCTATCCTCCTCGGTCCAGGTGTGCAGGCGCGCATCGTCCGGAGTCGGGTACTCGATGGCGCCTTCGCCCGACCTGATGCTCCGCACCCACAGTCCGTAGCCGGTCGCCAGTTCCCTCGCGGTCGCCTCGTCCTCGGCGACGAGCACATCCGCGGACACGCTCACGTACGGCTGGTCAAGCTCGGCCGAACGCTTGAAGGCGGCGCGGTAGCCGTCCACGGCCTCCAGCACGGTAGCCGGGCTGACGTGGTAGTTAGCTGCGAATCGCGGCCCGTTCCGACCGGCGGCCTCCGCGCTCTGGCCGCCGCCGGCGGCGTCGTGCGGCGTGATGAAGCCGACGTCCGCGGAAGTCGCAAGCAGCCGATAGGCCACGTCCTGGCGGCCCGACACCTTGACCCGGATCCCGGCCCTGTCCGTGCTGACCCAGTCCAGGGTGGCGATCGCCTTGGACACCTGGAACGGCTCAGTGTGGGTCACGGTGACCGTAGGCATCAGACCGATATGACTGGTCAGCGGCGCGACTCGGGCAGCTATCAGGACTGCCTCCAGCCGGCCGCGCACTCGATCAGTGCGGCCGTCGGACTGATTCCGGTCGGTGGACTGGAGGCTGAGGCCGTCCTCGATGCTGACGAAGTCGAGCAGGCCGCGCTCTGCCTCAGTCACCAAGTCGGCCCAGTACGCGGCAGCCAGCAGCTCAGCCGGGCGGCCGTCTGGCTCGCGCCACGCTGCCTGGTGCCAGCCCGCGCCATCCAGCGCTGCCGCCAGGTGCACGCGCTCCGTTCCGGGAATCGTCATCTACTTGCCCTACCCCTGTTTCTCCCGGTGCCGATCCCCAGTGACAACTGACACGATCTCCTTCATGTTTCCCGCTTGGTCGGCATAGTCTAGTAAAAAAGTCGGAATACTTGACATTTATATCACGCGCCAGGCAGATTGAGGAAGGACGGGATACATCGCAGCGGCTCCCGGCGCGGTGCCGGAGAGACCTGCGGAGACGACGAAAGGTGCTAGGACGCATGGCCCAGCTACTCCACAGCCCGGTAACTCTTCCTGCCAGCGATGACTATGAGCGCATCGAGGTAACTCAGGTCGGCGGCGTGATCGGCGCGATCGTCAGCGGGATCCGGATCGGCGGTGATGTCGAGCCGGCCGCGGTCGCCGAGATGCGGACTGCGCTGCTCCGGCACCGGGTCGTCTTTCTGCGCGATCAGCTGCACGCTACGGACGCCGACCAGCTCGCTTTCGCGCAGCTGCTCGGCGAGGTGACAAAGCCGCATCCGACGGTGACCGGGGACGGTCAGGCGATCCTTCCGATCGATCCCGAGCGGGGCAAG
>Ga0335075_10010561_pt1 | contig 14009 bp, 12 predicted proteins | sample Lox_Sample_24_FD_206723 | JGI IMG/M metagenome (GOLD analysis project Ga0335075, IMG submission 206723) | Soil microbial communities from Loxahatchee National Wildlife Refuge, Florida, United States - Lox_Sample_2.4 | ecosystem: Environmental > Terrestrial > Soil > Wetlands | place: USA...
CTGGCTCAGGGCCGGCGCGTTCAGGACCTGCGTCGCCGGACCTGCGAGCCAGTTGCCGTCGCCGTACAGCAGCAGGGCCGAGCTGGCGAAGCGCGCGGCGAGGGTGGGGTCGTGCAGGATGGCGACGACCGTGCGGCCGCGGTTCGCCTCCTCCCTGAACAGCCCCAGCATCGCCAGCTGCTGCTGCGGATCCAGGTGATTGGAGGGCTCATCCAGCAGGTAGATCTGCGGATCCTGGGTGAGGAGGGCCGCCATCGCGCAGCGCCGCTGCTCGCCGCCGGAGAGCGTCTCGGTGCTGCGCTGTGCGAAGTCGGGGAGGCCGACGCGCGTCAGGGCCGCCTGGGCCAGGCGCCGGTCGGCGGCCCCCTCGCGCTCCAGCAGCGACAGGTGCGGGTGGCGGCCGATCAGCAGCGACTCCATCACCGTGCTCGCGAATCCTTCCTCCAGGTCCTGGGTGAGCAGGCCCAGCCGTCGGGCAATGCGCCGGCGCGACAGCGCGGCGAGCGGCTGGCCCTCGAGTTCGACCGTTCCGGAGAGGGGCGGCCGCAGGCCGGCCAAGGTATGCAGCGTCAGGGTCTTGCCGCAGCCGTTGCGGCCGAGGATGGCGACGAACTCGCCGGGCGCGAATCCGACCTCCAGGCCGTTGACCAGGCGGCGCTCGCCGGCCCCGACGCACAATGCCCGCGCACGCAGCGCGGCCGCGGGCGCACTCAGGGCTGCAGCCGGGTGACCGACCATGGGCCGGGCTGCATGCTGCCGTTAGCCGCGCGCTCCAGGGTGCGGGTCCAGCGGGCCCGGTCGTGGATGCGGGCCTCGCCCTCGACCCACAGTTCCACCGCATCGGCCCACAGGCGGTAGCCACCCCAGAACGTGGGGCGGGGCACCTCGCCTTCGCCGAAGCGTGCGGTGGCGTCCCGCACCGCGGCCATCAGCGCCTCGCGGGAGTCCACGGGGCGGCTCTGGGCGCTGGCCCAGGCGCCGATCCGGCTGCCGCGGGCCCGGGAAGCGAAATAAGCGTCGCTGTCGGCCGCGGGCGCCGTCTCCACCAGGCCCTCGATGCGCACCTGCCGTCGCATGTGGTCCCAGTGCATCACCGCCGCCGCGCGCGGATTGGCGCTCAGCTCCAGGCCCTTGCGCGACTGGAAGTTCGTATAGAAGACGACATATCCGGGGATGCCCACCACGTCCTTGCACAGCACGATCCGGGCCGCGGGCAGCCCCTCGGGGGTCGCGGTCGCCAGGGTCATGGCATTGGGGTTGGGCTGCAGCCGCCGGCGCCAGGCCTCCGCCAGCCACTCGCTGGCCAGCATCAGGGGCTCCGCCGGGAGCGGGTTGCCGAGGATTTCCGAAGTCGGTTCGCTCATTTGCGCATAGTAAGGTAAAAAAGGCGCGGATTAACGGAACCTGAGCCATGACCACCGACGTGACCCTCGATGAACTGCGCGGCAGTCTCAATGACCTGGACCACCAGCTCCTGACGCTGATCGCCGAGCGCCAGCGCCTGAGCCGCGAAGTGGCCCGGGTGAAACGCGAGACCGGCTACCCGACCCGGGACTACCAGCGCGAACGCACGGTCATCATGGAGGCGCGCGCGGCCGCCGCGCAGCTCGGCGTGTCCGCCGACCTGGCCGAGAACCTGATGCGGATGCTGATCCGCTCCTCGCTGGCGACCCAGGAACAGATCAGCGTCGCCACCAAGGGCAGCGGCTCGGGGCACAGGGCGCTGGTGATCGGCGGCTGCGGCAAGATGGGCCACTGGTTCGTCGACTTCATGAACTCGCAGGGCTTCGTGGTGGACGTTTCCGATACGGCCGGGGCGCCGCCCGGGTTCACCGCGGTCGGAGACTGGAAGCGGGCGGACCTGTCGGTGTACGACTACATCGTGATCGCGACCCCGCTCGGGGCCACCGGCCCGATCCTGCGCGAGCTCGCCCTGCAGCGGCCGCGGGGGGTGGTGTTCGACGTGGGGTCGCTCAAGTCGCCGCTGCGCGCGGGCCTGCAGGCGCTGAAGGCCCACGGGTGCGAGGTGACCTCGATCCATCCCATGTTCGGTCCGGACACCGAACTGCTGTCCGGCCGCCACGTGGTGTTCGTGGACCTGGGCTGTCCGGTTGCGCTGCGCAAGGTCCGGGAGCTGTTCGCGCCCACCATGGTCGAGCAGGTCATCACCACCCTCGACGAGCACGACCGTCTGACGGCCTACATCCTCGGCCTGTCCCACGCGTTGAACATCGCCTTCTTCACGGTGCTGGCCAACAGCGGCGAGGCCGCGCCGCGGCTGGCCGAGATGTCGAGCACCACCTTCGATTCCCAGCTCGACGTGGCCGCGCGCGTGGCGCAGGAGAGCCCGGAGCTTTATTATGAGATCCAGAGCCTCAACGATTTCGGCGCCGAACCGCTCGAAGCCCTGGCGCAGGCGGTGGAGCGCATCCGCACCGCGGTACTGTCGCAGGACCATGATGCCTTCGTGGCCCTCATGAACCGCGGCCGTGAATACCTGGAAGACCGACGCAGCGTGACCGAGAGACGCGCCTGAAGAGTTCAAAGGACACAGAGCCGGCCGGGATCGCGGCCCCGCAGCCGCTGCCTGCGGCCGATCCGATCCAGGCGCGCCTCGCGCAGCTGGAGCGCGAAACTCTCGAACTCGAGGTGCGGCTGCAGGATCTCACCGAGGCGGCCGCGCGCAACGATGAAGTGCGGCGCAAGACCCAGGAACGCGAGCTCGCGCTGCTGGGCGCAAGCTCGCTGCCGCTGCTGATCGAGATGCTGCAGGGCGGCCTGCGCAAATCCTTCAACCTCGATGCGGTGTCGCTGGTGCTGCAGGACCCGCACCACGAGATGCGGCACCTGCTGTCCGGGGAGCCGGCCTCCTCGGGCGCCCGCGGCGTGCTGTTCGTGGATTCGCTGGCGCCGCTGGCCCCGCAGCTCGCGGCGCTCGACCGTCCCTGGTTCGGGCCGTTCCGTTCGGTGGAGCACCTGCAGGTGCTGCCGCAGTCCCGCGGCATCGCAAGCCTCGCGCTGGTGCCGCTGCGCCGGGGTGAACAGCTCGACGGCGTCATGGTCTTCGGCTCGCGGGACCCGTACCGCTTCACGCCCGATCTCGCCAGCGACTACATGGCACACCTGGGCGTCATCGCCGCGATCTGCCTGGAGAATGCCGTCAACCGGGCGCGGCTGGTGCGCAGCGGCCTCACCGACTTCCTCACCGGCTTCCACAACCGCCGTTACATGAATGCGCGGCTGCGCGAGGAGCTGGCGCGGGCCCACCGCGACCGGCGCACCGTCGCCTGCCTGATGATCGATGTCGATCATTTCAAGCGCATCAACGATGCGCACGGGCATCTGGCCGGGGATTCGGTGCTGCGCGAAGTGGCCCGCCGCATCGACGGCGAGATCCGCACCAGCGATACCGGCGCGCGTTTCGGCGGCGACGAGTTCGCGGTGGTGCTGCCGGGCGGCAACGTGCGCGAGGCGGAGGCCCTGGCGCGCCGCGCGCTCGCGACCGTCAGCCGCATGCCGATCCTGGTCAATCCCGGAGTGAGCGTGACCATCACGCTGTCCATCGGCGTCGCCGTGGCCGCACCCGGGCAGGGCGCCCCGGACCTGCAGTCGCTCGCCGAGCGGCTGATGGCCGAGGCCGACGCGGCGCTGTACCGCTCGAAGGCGGCGGGCCGCAATCGCGTGACGGTGTCGGAAACGATCGTGAGCTGACGCCCGCTACCGGGCCCGCGCCTGGCGCAGCAGCAGCAGGAACAGCGGCGTGCCGGCCACCGCCATCACGGCGCCCACCGGCAGCTGCCGCGGCGCCGCGACGGTGCGGGCGATGAGATCGGCGAGCGCCAGCAGCGTGCCGCCGAGCACCGCCGCCGCCGGGGCGATGATGCGGTGATCGTGGGTGCGGAACAGCAGCCGCGCGAAGTGCGGCGTGATCAGGCCGACGAAGCCGATGGTGCCGGCGCTCACCACGGCGATGGCCGTCAGCAGCGCGGCAATGCCGTATACGAGGCCGCGCCACACGCCGACCTCGAGCCCCACGCTGCGCGCCCGCAGGTCGCCGGCGGCCAGCACGTTCAGGGGCCGCGCCACGAGCACCGCCGCCGCGACCGTGAGCAGCGCGAGGCCCAGCGTGAGGCCAGGCTCGCTGTCCCAGGAGAGGTCACCGGCGAGCCAGAACACCATGCTGCGCACCCGGCTCTCATCGGCGCTGGTGAGCACCAGGGTCACCAGCGCCCCGCACACGCTCGCCACCGCGACCCCGGTCAGCAGCACCCGCGTCGTGCCGGCCTGCCGGGCCAGCGCCCACACCAGGACCAGCGTCACCAGTGCGCCCGCGGCCGCCGCGCCCTGCACGGCCGCGGCGGCGAGTCCGGCCGCGAGCGCGCAGATCGCCCCGAAGGCGGCGCCGCCGGAGACGCCCAGGATGTACGGGTCGGCCAGGGGGTTGCGGAACAGGGCCTGCAGGGCGACCCCGGTCAGGGCCAGCAGGCTCCCGACCCCGAGCGCATTCAGCAGCCGCGGCAGGCGCAGCGAGAGGATGACGGCGCGGCTGAACGCATCGCCGCCGCCCGCCAGCACCCGCAGCACCGTGGCGGGAGTTGACGGCGTGCTGCCGCAAATCAGCGACAGCGTTATGACCACGGCTGCCGCGAACAGGACGGCTGCCGCGCACAGCCTGCGATGTGCAGACCCGGTCATTTCTCAGGACCTCAGTAGGCGCGCAATTGTGGCAGACTCGTACACGAACGGCATGAGTGACGTCATCGACAACGAAGGCTACCGCGCAAACGTCGGCATCGTCCTGATGCGCGGCGACGGCTCGGTGTTCCTCGGCCGGCGTGCCCGCGGCGGCGGCTGGCAGTTCCCCCAGGGCGGCGTCCAGACCGGCGAGCAGCCCGAGCAGTCCCTGTACCGCGAACTGCACGAGGAGATCGGCCTGCGCAGCGCCGACGTGGAACTGGTGGGCGCCACCCGCGGCTGGCTGCGCTACCGGCTGCCCGCCCGCTACGTGCGCCGCGAGCAGCTGCCGCTGTGCATCGGCCAGAAGCAGCGCTGGTACCTGCTGAAGCTGCGCGACGGTGCCGCCGATTTCGCCTTCACCGCCACCAGCGAACCGGAGTTCGACCAGTGCCGCTGGTCCAACTGGTGGGAACCGGTGCGCGAGGTGATCTTCTTCAAGCGCCCGGTGTATGTGAAAATGCTGACCGAACTGGCACCCCTGGCATTTCCGGAAGGACCCCCGCCGCTGCCGCGCTGGTGGGACGAGGCCACCGCGTAACCGCCGGCCATGAGCGATACGACACGCATGTTCGTGATCCGGCCGCATACGCCGGTGCGCACCGTGCTGCTGCGGATCGCGGTCGTGCTGATCGGCCTGTTCGCCCTCTACGTGCTGTTCGAATTCGGTCGCTACAGCGCCGGCTACGACCGGGCCCGCGTCGCCGAGGAGCGGCGCGATCACCGGCGCCAGGTCGCGACCCTCGATGCCGAGATCCAGAACCTGCACTCCCAGGTGGCGCAGCTGCAGACCCTGCAGGCCGGCGCCGCCCGCGAGCACGAACAGGTCGCCCTGGAGATCGCCGAACTGCAGGCCCAGATCGACCGCGACCGCCAGGACCTGGCCGTGTACCGGGGCGTGGTCGCGCCGGCCTCGGCCGCGGGCAGCTCGATGCAGGTCCAGCAGCTGCGGATCGCGCCGGCCGGCGGCGCCGGAGCGTTCGTCGCGCATCTGACGCTCATGCAGGGCGGCAAGCCGGATGCGACGGTGAACGGGGTGGTGGCGGTGCGCGTCAGCGGCCAGCTCAACGGCGCGGCGAGCGCGGTCGATGCGGTGGGCAACACGCCCAGGGGCAGCGTCAGCTTCAAGTACTACCAGGCCGTCGACTACCACATCGCGCTGCCGGCCGGATTCAGGCCCGCGACCGTGCAGGTCACCCTGCGCGACGGCCGCCCCAACGGCATCACCACCACGCAGAGCTTCCCCTGGAGTGTCGATGTTCAACCGTGACGTCCGCGCCGGCAGTCGCGTCGACATGCTCATCAGCGCCGCAGCCGTGGTCCACGGCGACGTGGAGTTCAGCGGCGGCCTGCACATCGAGGGCAAGGTGCTCGGCGCCGTCCGCGCCTACGGTCCGGGGGAGTCCTCGGTGTCCCTGGGCGAAGCGGGGCTCATCGAACGCGGGGTCGTGGCCACCCACGTCGTGGTCAACGGCATCGTCCGCGGCGATGTGCAGGCGACGGGGAAGGTGGCGCTCGGGCCGGGGGCCCGCGTCTGCGGCAACGTCCATTACGGCACCATCGAGGCCGACGCCGGCGCGCAGATCAGCGGGCGGCTGATCCAGGTGAAACCCTGACGGTGACTGCACCGATTTTGTCCCCCGGGGACTCTTGGCTTAAACTAGCGCTCATGGATACACCGACCGCAACGACCGGACCCGTGGCCGAGGAATCAGCGGCGCTGATCTTCACGGACGCGGCCGCCCGCAAGGTCGGCGACCTGATCCGCGCCGAGCAGAACCCGAAGCTGATGCTGCGGGTGTACGTGCAGGGCGGCGGCTGCTCGGGCCTGAGCTACGGGTTCGAGTTCGACGAGACGCAGCAGGACGGTGACACCTGCGTGGAGAACCAGGGCGTGCGGCTGCTGGTCGACCCGATGAGCGTGCAGTACCTGATGGGGGCCGAGATCGACTACCGCGAGGGCCTGGACGGCGCGCAGTTCGTGATCCGCAATCCCAACGCCACCACCACCTGCGGGTGTGGGTCCTCCTTCACGGCCTGATGGCCGCACGACCGCAACTGGCACAGGCTGCGGTCACCCCACCCTTCTCTTCCCTCCCGCGATCGCGCATGGCCGTGCTTCCGGTTCCCGACATCCTGGCGGCGGTCGACCTCGGTTCCAACAGCTTCCACATGGTCGTGGCGCGCTACATCCACGGCCAGATCGTCATCATGGACCGGCTGCGCGAAATGGTGCGCCTGGGTGCCGGGGTCGAGGAGAACGGCCGCATCGACAAGGACGTCGCGGCCCGCGCGCTGGCGTGCCTGGAACGCTTCGGCCAGCGCCTGCGTGACATGCACGCCGACAGCGTCCGCGTGGTCGGCACCAACGCCCTGCGCCGCGCCCGGCGCAAGCAGGCGTTCCTGGAGCGGGCCCGCGAGGCGCTGGGCCATCCCATCGAAATCATCTCCGGCATGGAAGAGGCGCGGCTGATCTATTCGGGCGTCGCGCACACCGTGCCCTCCGAACCCGGCCGGCGCCTGGTGTGCGACATCGGTGGCGGCAGCACCGAGCTCATCATCGGCGAGGGCACCGAGCCGCTGGAGCTGGAAAGCCTGCAGATGGGCTGCGTGTCCCTGAGCGAGCGGTTCTTCAGCGACGGCAAGCTCTCGCCGAAACGGCTCAACAGCGCGCGGGTCGCGGCCCGCCTGGAACTCGAGCCGGTGCAGGCGGCCTACCGGCGCCGCGGCTGGCAGACCTCCTACGGCAGTTCGGGCACCGTGCGCGCCATCGGCGATGTGCTGCGCGAGATCGATCCCACCGCGACCACGATCACGGTGGCGGGCCTGGAGAAGGTGATCCGCAACATCGGCGAGGCCGGACACGTGCGGGAACTGAAGTTCGCGACCCTCACCGAGGACCGCCGTCCGGTGTTCCCCGGCGGCCTCGCGATCCTGATGGAAGTCCTGAGCGTGCTCGAGATCCGGGAGCTGCGGATCGCGGACGGCGCGATGCGCGAAGGCCTGCTGTACGACATGGTGGGCCGGCTCACCGACGAGGATGCCCGCGAGCGCACCGTGCGCGCCATGCAGCGTCGCTACCATGTGGACTTCGCCCAGGCCGAACGGGTGGAGGCGACGGCGCTGCAGTTCCTGAACGCCACCCGCGAGGCCTGGAAGCTCACCGACCCGCTGGCGGACCTGGGACTGAAGTGGGCCTCGCGGCTGCACGAGATGGGCCTGGACGTCTCCCACAACGGCTATCACCGCCACGGCGCCTATCTCACCGAGAACGCCGACATGCCCGGGTTCTCGCGCGAGGAGCAGCGCCTGCTGGCGCGCCTGATCGGCGGTCACCGGCGCAAGCTTTCCCTGGAAGGGCTCGAGGAGCTGGTGCCGCCGTGGGACCGCGGCGCGGTCTACCTGATCGTGCTGCTGCGGCTGGCGGTGTTGCTGCACCGGGGCCGCAGTTCCGCGGCGCTGCCGGACATCCAGCTCAGCGCCAAGCCGCGCAGCCTGGAGCTGAAGTTCCCGGCGCGCTGGCTGCGCGAGCATCCGCTGACCACCGCCGATCTGCTGCAGGAGATCGATCATCTGAAGCCGCACGGGCTGCGGCTGCGGGTCTTCAGCTAGGGCAGCAGGCTGCCGGGTCCGGCGGCGTAGTACTCCAGCAGCTGTTTCTGCGCGCACACCGCGGTCTCGGTGCCGGGCTCGGCCCGCACGTAGCTGCCATCCGGGCGCAGCAGCCATGCCTGGGTGTTGTCGGCGAGGTACAGGTGCAGGTCGCGCAGGATGCGCTCGCGGTGCGACTCGCGCAGCACCGGGAAGGCGACCTCGACACGGCGGAAGAAGTTGCGCTCCATCCAGTCGGCGCTGGCGCAGAACAGTTCCGGCTCGCCGCCGTTCTCGAAATAGAACACCCGCGAGTGCTCGAGGAAGCGGCCGAGCACCGAGCGCACGGTGACGTTCTCCGAGACGCCCGGCAGGCCGGGGCGCAGCGCGCAGATGCCGCGCACGATGAGATCGATCTTCACCCCGGCCCCCGAGGCGCGGTACAGCGCCTCGATGGCCTGCGGGTCCACCAGCGCGTTCATCTTGAGGATGACGTGCGCCGGGCGCCCGGCGCGCGCGTGTCCGGCCTCGCGCTCCAGCCGCTCGAGCATGCCGGTGTGCAGGGTGAACGGGGACTGCAGCAGGCGGCTCAGCCGCGGGGTCTGCGTGAGGCTCGTCAGCTGCAGGAAGATCTCGTGCACGTCCTGGCCGATGTCGCGGTCGCAGGTGAAGAGCGCATAGTCGGTATAGGCACGGGCGGTGCGCGGGTGGTAGTTGCCGGTGCCCAGGTGGCAGTAGCGGCGGATGCCGTCGGGCTCGCGGCGCACGATCATGGTGAGCTTGGCGTGGGTCTTGAACCCGACCACCCCGTACATGACGTGCGCGCCGGCCTCCTGCAGCCGGTTCGAAAGCTCGATGTTGGCCTCCTCGTCGAACCGCGCCCGCAGCTCCACGATCACGGTCACGTCCTTGCCGGCCTGCGCCGCCGCCACCAGCGCATCCACCACCGGGGATTCGTGGCCGGTGCGGTACAGAGTCTGCTTGATCGCCAGCACCTGCGGGTCGAGCGCCGCCTGACGCACGAAGTCCATCACCGGCAGGAAGCTCTGGTAGGGATGCTGCAGCAGCACGTCCTTCTGGCGCAGCACCGCGTACACGTCGGTGGTGGTCGCCAGGCGCCGCGGCAGGCCGGGCGTGAACGGCGGGTACTTCAGGTCGGGCCGCTGCACCAGGTCGTACAGCGCCGAGAGCCGGTTGAGGTTCACCGGGCCGGGCATGCGGTACAGGTCCACATCGTCCAGCGAGAACTGCCTGAGCAGGAAGTTGATCATCTCCCGCGGACAGTCGCGGGCGGTCTCCAGGCGTACGGCGGCGCCGTACCGGCGATGCACCAGCTCGCCCTCGAGGGCCCGCCGCAGGTCGTCGATCTCTTCCTCGTCGACGAACAGGTCGCTGTTGCGGGTCACGCGGAACTGGTAGCAGCCCCTGACCTCGATGCCCGGGAACAGCCGCGACACGAAGGCCTGCACGATGCTGGTCAGGAGCACGAAGCCGCGCGGCTGGCCGGGCGACTCATCGGGCAGCGGCACGACCCGCGGCAGCGAGCGCGGCGCCTGCACGATGGCCATCTCGCTGTCGCGGCCGAAGGCATCCTTGCCGGCCAGGTGCACGATGAAGTTCAGGCTCTTGTTCTGGATGCGCGGGAACGGCCGCGCCGGGTCGAGGCCGAGCGGACTCAGCACCGGCTCGATCTCGTTCGCGAAATACTTCTCCAGCCAGCGCCGGGTCCTGGGCGTCCAGGCCGAGCGCGACTGCAGGCTCACGCCCGCGTGCGCGAGCTTCGGCAGCAGGATCTCGTTCAGGCAGCGGTACTGCTCGGTGCACAGGTTCTGCGCCCGCGAGTGGATCCCCGCCAGCTGTTCGGGAATGGTCAGCGCATCGGGCGTGTGCTGGGTCTTGCCCAGCTCCTGCAGGTGCTTGAGACCGGCGACGCGGATCTCGAAGAACTCATCCAGGTTGCCCGAGCAGATGCACAGGAACTTCAGCCGCTCCAGCAGCGGCAGGGTCTCGTCGAAGGCGAGCGCCAGCACCCGGTGGTTGAACTCCAGGAAGGAGAGCTCACGGTTGATGTAGCAGCTGGGCGCCTTGAGATCAGGGACATCCACGACTCAACCATACACGCCCGGGCAGGGGGTTAGAAGGCGCTCAGCGCGAAACGAGGGTCGGCCCGGGCGGCGGGTCCAGGGACGCCAGCAGGGGCGCCGTTTTGGCCAGGAAATCGGCCCGCAGGGAGGCGTCGATCGGCAGCGCCGCGGGCAGTTTCACGGTCTGCGGGTTCTGGAAGACGCCGTTGACGCGGTACTCGTAGTGCAGGTGCGGTCCGGTCGCGAGGCCCGTCATGCCCACGTAGGCGATGACCTCGCCCTGCGCGACATGCTGCCCTGCGTGCAGGCCATGGGCGAAGCGCGATAGATGGCCGTATACCGTGGTGATGCCCCGGGAGTGGTCCAGTTCGACGAGGTTGCCGTAGCCGCCGCGCACGCCCGCGAACAGCACCCGGCCGTCACCCGCGGCGCGCACCGGGGTGCCGATCGGGGCCGCGTAGTCCACGCCCTTGTGGGCCCGGATGGTGTTGAGGATGGGATGCAGCCGGTGCAGGCTGAACGGCGAGCTGATGCGCGTGAACTCCAGCGGCGCCCGCAGGAAGGCCTTGTGCAGCGTGCTGCCCTGCGGCGAGTAATAGTCGGCGTTGCCGTCCGGGGTGACGTAGCGCACGGCCAAGTACTCCTTGCCCTGGTTCGTGAACCGCGCGGCGAGGATCGGGCCGTCCTGCAGGTACTTGCCGTCCTGCAGGACCTCGGTATACGTGACCGTGAAACTGTCGCCGGGCCGGATGTCGAGCACGAAGTCGATGTCGTAGCCGAAGATGTTGGCGAGGCTCAGGGCCGTCTGGTCATGGCCGCCGGCGCTGGCCATGGATTCGAACAGCGACGAGTCGATGGTGCCGTGGATGGTGCGCGTGCGCGTGGCCAGCGGGTTCTGCAGCACGTTGGCCCGGAACCCTTGCGCGGCGCGGTCGACCTTGAGCGTCTGGTCGATGTTCAGACGCCGTTCCAGGCCCACGAGGTTCCCGGACCGGGAGGTCAGGGTCAGCGTCTCGCCGGGCCGCAACCGGTCCAGGTGCGCGCGGATGCCGGGGAGGCTGCGCAGCGAGGCCAGATCCGAGAGGCTCAGGGCCAGGCGGCGGAAGATGTGGTCGAGCGTGTCGTTGCGGGTCACGATGACGCGGATGGTCGAGAGTTCCCGGTCGGTGGGCTTCAGGGCCGCGCCGACCGAGGCGGGAATCGCCGGGGCGATGGCGCGCACCGCGGCGGCCGTGGCGGTGGAGGCGGCGAGCCGGGCCGGCGCCGAGGCTGCCGCAAGGCGTGGCGCGCCGCTGCGGGTCATCACGGCGATGAGGGTCAGCGAGGCGCCGATCACGACGACCGCGCCGATGAGTGCCCGCAGCAGGGTACGGTTGGAAATGGCCATCAGCTAGACTTGCACGTTTCCGGCGTCATGAGAACCGTGGTGGACGTTAACGAACAGCTGGCCGAGTACAAGCGCGGTGCGCACGAAGTCCTGCCCGAGGCGGAGTTCATCAGGAAGCTCGCCCAGGGGCGGCCGCTGCGCATCAAGGCCGGATTCGATCCCACGGCGGCGGACCTGCACCTGGGACACACCGTGCTCCTGAACAAGATGCGTCAGTTCCAAGAGTCCGGGCACGAGGTCATCTTCCTGATCGGCGACTTCACGGGGATGATCGGCGATCCGACCGGCCGCAATGCCACCCGGCCGCCGCTCACGCCCGCCGAGGTCCAGGCCAACGCCGAGACCTACCAGGCCCAGGTGTTCAAGATCCTCGACCGCGGACGCACCCGCATCGAGTTCAACTCGCGCTGGCTCTCGAACATGGCCGCGCCCGAGTTCGTGAAGATCGCCGCGCACTACACCGTGGCGCGGATGCTGGAGCGCGACGATTTCGCCAAGCGCTACAAGGGCGGCCAGCCCATCGCCATCCATGAATTCCTGTATCCGCTCGCGCAGGGCTATGACTCCGTCGCTCTCAAGGCCGATGTTGAGATGGGCGGAACCGACCAAAGGTTCAATCTGCTGGTGGGCCGCTCGCTGCAGGAGGCCTACGGCCAGGAGCCCCAGGTGGTCATCACCATGCCGCTGCTGGAAGGCACCGACGGCGTCAACAAGATGTCGAAGTCGCTGGGCAACTACATCGGCATCACCGAGGCGCCCGACTCGATGTTCGGCAAGCTGATGTCGATCTCCGACGAGCTCATGTGGCGCTACTACGAACTCCTGAGCTTCCGCAGCCTCGCCGACATCCAGGCACTGCGGGCCGCGGCGGGTGCGGGCCGCAATCCCCGCGACATCAAGCTCGAGCTCGCCGCCGAGATCACCGCCCGCTTCCACGGCGAGGCGGCGGCGCAGGCGGCCGCGCAGGCCTTCATGTCGCGGGTGAGCGAGAAGGCCGTGCCCACCGACCTGCCGCCGGTCGTCATCGCCGTGGATGCCGCGGGCCTGCGCATCGGCAACGTGCTCAAGGCCGCGGGCCTGGCCGCCAGCAGTTCCGAGGCCAACCGCAAGATCGACGAGGGCGCCGTCAAGCTCGACGGCGTGAAGGTGACGGACCGCGCCCTGACCCTGCGCGCCGGCGCCGATCACGTACTGCAGGTGGGCACGCGGCGCTACGCCCGCGTGCAGCTCAAACAGGCCTGACTGCGCGGGCGCAGGAACCGATACGGCAGCGCCGTCCACGGCGCCGCGAACCTGTTGGCTACGAGGCGGACTCCGGGGGCCTTTTCCCCGCCGCCGACGCCCCCCGGTCAAGGCTCAGTCGCAGGTTCCCGCTTTTCAGGCGCGGGCCGTACCGGCCGCGCTCCGGGAGGGCGGAGATTAGGGCTGGGTGGAACTCGCGGCGGACCTGATGCAGGGGGCGCCGCAGGAGGGGCGTCCGGGCGCTGCGCCGAGGGCTGCAGGAAGCGGATATTGCGTCGCAATAAAAGCGCGACCGGGGTCCTTGCAGACCCGGGCGGGAGGCCCCAAGTGGGATAGGCGGGCGCGGCGGTGTCCACGTGTCGGTGCATTGCGGAAAGAGCGATAAACCGCTGTTTTCCCACCCGCTTTGCAGGCGGGGCAGATGAATGAAAATATTTTTGTGACACCGCGTTGACAGCCCAGGGTCCTTGGCTATACTGCGCGCCCTCGAGTTGCTCGGGCCTGCAGCGAAAGCCGCAAAGCTCCAGCAGATCGGGCTCCCAGAAAAGGGGTTGACGGAAGGCGTTAAGCGCTTATACTTCGCCCCCCTTTCGAGGGAACACCTCCTGGCCCACCGCGACCGGGATGCTATTTAAAAATTCGGCAAGTAACTTGTGTGGGAACTCGCGTCGATGCCTCCAAGAGTGCAGACCGAGTGACCAAGAAAGTCCAGCAATGAGTCTTTTTTGAGCCATTCATTTCGATGTTCAAAATCTTCAAGTGAAGAGTTTGATCCTGGCTCAGATTGAACGCTGGCGGCGTGCCTAACACATGCAAGTCGAGCGGTAACAGGTGTAGCAATACATGCTGACGAGCGGCGAACGGGTGAGTAATGCTTCGGAATCTACCCAGTAGTGGGGAATAACCAATCGAAAGGTTGGCTAATACCGCATACGTCCTACGGGAGAAAGCGGGGGATCGTAAGACCTCGC
>Ga0335075_10010562_pt1 | contig 14008 bp, 6 predicted proteins | sample Lox_Sample_24_FD_206723 | JGI IMG/M metagenome (GOLD analysis project Ga0335075, IMG submission 206723) | Soil microbial communities from Loxahatchee National Wildlife Refuge, Florida, United States - Lox_Sample_2.4 | ecosystem: Environmental > Terrestrial > Soil > Wetlands | place: USA: Florida...
TCGCGGATCACCAGTTCGGGTTCGAAGGCGATCTGCGCGCGGAAATCTTCGGTGCGGTTGAGTCGATTGACAAGGCACTGCGCTGCGCAGCGGCCCATCTCCGCCAGAGGCTGTCGAATTGTCGTCAGGCCGGGAGTGAGAAAGGCGGCCGCTTTGATGTCGTCGAATCCGATGACCGAAATATCTTCCGGCACTCGTAAGCCGCGGTCGCGAAGGCCACGGATGGCGCCAATCGCCGCCACATCGTTGAAGCAGACCAGGGCTGTGAACTTTCGCTTTGTAGTGATGAGCTGCTCCACAACGGGGTAGCCAAGCTCCGGTGTACTGACGTCGCGGTCCAGCTGCATGATGAGCTCCGGGTGCATCTCGATACCCAGTTCTCCGCACAACTCGACGATTCCGCGCCACCGGTCTTCAGAGTCGGAGCTGAATGGCTGTCCATGCATGAATGCGATCTGACGATGGCCCAGCGAATACAGGTGATGCAGCGTAAGTTCGGCTGCTTTCCGGTGATCGAGCGCAATGTTGGTTACGTTGGCGATGCGGCGGTGTCCGGCGACCGCAATCACAGGCACCGGCAGGGAGTGATTCAGAGCCGTGTCGATGCAGATCAGCCCTTCGGCTCCTCTCGCCACAAGTTGTTTGCAATATTGGTCGACCAGATTCGGCCGATGGCGATGGTGGGCCGTGTAATAGAAATAGCCGGCATTCACCAGGCAGTCGCCGGCGCCGGTCATAATTTCGGTGTGATATCCATCATTGAGCACCGGCACCAGAATGCCGATATTCAACGTGCGTCTGCTGCGGAAGGATCGCGCTACAAGATTGGGCTGGTAGTTGAGCAGCTTCGCGGCATCTTTGATTCGCTGCCTTGTCTCCTCAGGAATCGACCGCCCCGGAGTGTCGTTCAGTACGACAGAAATCGTCGAAGCGTTGAGGCCCAGGTATTCGGCAAGATCCCTCAATCTTACGGGCTTGTCCGCCGCATAGTGTTTCAACTTCGCGCGGGCTGCGGATTTGACGGTTCGTCCTGGATTCGATGAGCGGCGCAATGTACGTTTAACCGTTCCTTGGAGTGCACTTCAGGCAGTTCCGGGGTGGGTGACCGTGCCCTTCATCAGCCATATTCTTACATGAGCCTACGTTCCTCCGATCCGAAACGTTCCATCTTTTACGCAGCGGTCAGTCTCTCAAATTTCTCTCCAGGTGAGGGTGAGTGCACTGTTCTGGGGAAGCTTCAGATGGAGAGTCTTTCCGCGGAAGTGGCAGGCAAGAGGGCGCTCCTCCCCCTGGTTGCCGATGACCAGAACGTAGCCGCCGTCGGGATTGAGGAATGCAACATGATCCAGCTCTTGAAACTCCCCTCTGGAGGCAATTACCCGGGCGCCTCGCCGGACCGCTTTCGAGTAATGCGCAAAGGCCCAATACTGCCCGCTGCGAGTGAGGGCGCCGGTTTTCGAGTCAACGGTGACCAGCCCGCCGCATTGAAAGGGGCCGATATTCGGACCTCCTTTTTCATCCAGAACGAAATTCCAGGAAACGATGCAGCGCGCCCAGTTCTTCAGGATTTTGGCAAAGCTGCACGACCATTTTGCGCAGCCCGTTATGTAATCCGGATCAGTCAAAGCGGGCCCGCCCTCGGTCCAGTACGCATGCTTGGAAGGGAAGGCCTCATGCACCCTGGTCATGGCTGAAGGATCGCCGGCATAGCCGTGCCATGCGACTCCGTCGACATACTTGAACACCTCCGGATCACTGAGCTCATCCATCACCCGGCCCCACAGGTCGTAGTTGTGATCGAGGATCCAGATATTGGTATCCAGAGAAGCCTGCTCCAGGGCCGGACCGAGAAATCTCTTGATAAAGCCGGCCTCGTATTCCTGACCCCACAACGCGGCTGGCATCCTGCCATCCTGGTCCGTGTCGACTTCATTCTGCGAAGTGACCGCGCCGATCTTGATGCCCGCCGTGCGGTAAGCTTCGAGAAATTTCACAAAATAGTCCGCGTAGGAAGCGAAGTATTTCTTCCTCATGGAGCCGCCCAGAATCGAGCCCCCGGCCTTCATCCAGCCAGGCGGACTCCACGGCGTCGAAAAGAAAAACATCTCGGGATTCAGTTCGAGGGCCGAGCGAAGCGTGGGAAGAATGTACGCTTCGTCGTGCGCGATCGTGAAGGCCTTCAGATCGGGATCGGGCGCTCGCGTGTCATCGAAGGTGTAAGCGTTCCGGGAGTAGTCGCTGGAGCCGATGCAGGTCCGGCCCATGGACATGCGAAGGCCGCTCGGCGCGACGAATTCCGCCAGCAGCTTCTCGCGAGTGCCGGAATCCATGCGGCTGAGAAGATAGCAGGATGCATCAGTGAATGCTCCGCCAAAACCTAATATGCTCTGGAAACGCTGCCCCGGATCGATCTCAATGCCAGCGACCGCTGCCGCGGTTTCCCAGGGTGGCAGCTGAATTTCCTCATAGTGCCGCTGGCCCGCCGTCACCCACCCACGCAGACCGTCACCGGAGCCTGAGGTGCTGCTCCATGCATAATTCTTGGGCGTTAGCGCCAGGGCTGCCGCAGCCGCGGCATGGGCGATAAACGCGCGCCGGGATTTTATCGGCACGATTTTGCCTCTTTGGAAAATCGCTTTTCTGTCATACGGATCCTCATAGACAATCGTTTTTTCGAACTATATCGCAGGAAAGTTCTCAAGGCTACAAGAGTCTCTGTTAGCCGCACGGCCGCACCGGTCTGTTCGCGTTGCGGCTTTAATCTAATAGAGAAACGTTTGTCTAATTTCAATGACATCATTTTTCGCACTTGACAATCGTATCGCAAGCGCGTTGTAATGCGCATCGCATACTAGGACTCTATCTAAGACAATCGATTGTTTTATGAGGAGCGAGGGTTAGATCGCGCGCGGCCCGCAGGAGGCGCCCGCCGCGAGCCAGGCAATTTCAAACAAGACCGGAGCGATCCCCAAAGGCCAACCGGTCAAGAAGAGATAGAACGAGATTTTGGAGGCAGCATGAAAGACGCAAAGAGCTGGGCTTTACTCGCCCTGTTCATTTTCTTCTGCAGCGGAGCGTGCACTCTGCTCGCGCAAAGCACAAACTCCGGCGACATTCGCGGTGTTGTCACCGATCCGACGGGCGCAGTAATCCCCGGTGTGACGGTTACCGTGCTCAATGTCCAGACCGGCGTTTCGAAGGATTTCCCAACCAACCAGGACGGGCTGTACGACACCTCGTCGATCGTTCAGGGGGATTACAAGCTAACCTTCCGGAGAGATGGCTTTGAGGAATTGGTTCGTGGCCCAGTTACGGTTCAGGTCGGCTTTACCACTGTCAACGCCGAGCTGAAAGTCGGGTCGACGCAGCAAATGGTCACGGTCACCACGAATGTGCCCTTGCTGAATACCGAGACCGGCGACCAGACCACCACCTTGAATTCGAAGGATATGGCGCAGCTGCCGAATATCGCGGGCTCGAATGGGCCCGACTGGGAAAATTTCATGATCCTTCTTCCCGGCGCTACCGGGACTCCACCCAGCAACTCGTCCTCAGCGGGGTCCGCAAATCCAGGCCAGGAAGTGTCGACCAATGGCAATCTCCCATTCACGAATGTGCTCGCGGATGGCGCCAGCACCACGCTGCCCAGCAGTCAGAACGCAAATCCCGCAGTATTTGAAGATGTCGACGAGCTTCAGGTTTCGCTGTCTTCGTTTTCTGCCCAGTACGGGGTCGGCGGGTTGATCATCAACCAGATCACCAAGGGCGGTGCGAGCACCTTCCATGGATCCGCCTACGAGTATTTTCAGAACGATGCTTTGAATGCGGCCAACTTCGGATTTGGAAACAAGGTGTCGGTTCCCCGCCTTCGCTATCACAATTTTGGCGGGACCTTCAGCGGCCCGGTGCCGCTTCTGGGCCTGCGCAAGAAGGCCTTCTTCTTCTTCGGTTACGACCAGATCATCAACAACACTGTAAATGCCTCGTTCCAGACCGTGCCTACTCCGGCGATCATGAGTGGCGACTTCACCGGCTCGTACACCATTTACGATCCTACGACCCAGACGATCGCGCATGACTCGCAGGGCAATCCGTATCCGGTTCGGAAGTCTTTTCTGAGCGAGTATGGAACGAACGCGATTCCTGCCAGCATGATTGATGCCGTGTCGGCGAAGATCCAGCAGTTTTATCCGACGGCGTCGAACCACATTCCATTTGGACACTTCGTCAACGGAAATCTACTTTCCACCGGCGTGCTGCAGAACAACTTCTACTCGCAGGTCCCGCAGCCGAGGCCGTGGAGAAGATACTTTGGAAGACTCGATTACGACATCACGCCCACCAATCGCCTGACCATGTCCGATACGCAGGGAGATGAAATAGAAAATGGCGATAACTCGGTAACCGCCTGCCCCATCGGCTGCCAGCTCGGCGACGTGGACAATAACAATGCGCAGGTTACGGACGTATGGAACATCAGCTCCCGTACCATCAACGAAGCCAGAATGGGCTACACCAGCCAACTGAACTTCTTCTCCGATCAGGGGACGAATACGGGTCTCCCGCAGAAGCTAGGATGGCAATTTGCCAAGGCTAATGTGCTTCCCTCCGTGCAATTCCAGCGCAACTACCCCTACGCCTGGATTCAGCCGGCCACCAATGCGCAATACAAGGAATTCGTCTTCGACCCGTCCGACGTGGTCACGATGATTCGCGGAAAGCACATCCTGCACTTTGGTGGAGAGTTTGCGTTCTATCGCGACGACGCTACCCCGTGGGGGAATATCAACGCCGGCACGCTGCAGTTTGATGGTGTGTACACGGAAAACTGGACGCTCAACAGCCAGGGAGTTGCCTCTCCCAATACCTCCTCAGGCGAAGAGTATGCTGATTTCCTGCTTGGCCTCGCGCAGAATTGGAGCGCGGCCATCACACCCGAATATGGCGCCCGACTGAAGAAGCCGCAGGTGTTTGTGCAGGATGACATCAAGCTCCGCCCAAACCTGACTGTGAACCTCGGTGTCCGCTATGAGATAAGCCATGGGTTCAACGAAATCAGAGGCAACGAGGCCACCTTCGATCCCACGATCACTAACCCCGCAACTAACACTCCAGGTGCGTTTTGGTATGGAAGCACCCACACCAATGGACGCGATTCCTTGCAGGCCGATGTCTATAGCACCGTGCTTCCGCGCGCCGGTGTCTCTTGGTTGATGAGACCTGATACCACGGTTCGCGGTGGGTTCGGCCTCTACTCGTATAACTTCAGCCTCGATAACTATGGTACCGGCATGGGCGCTGCGGTCTCGTCGTCAGGTACCGTCAATGATCAGTCGAATGGCATCTATCCGACTGTGAAGTTTGATGGCTCGGGTACGATCTATGGGACCGGCACGCCTCTGCCGTACTCGGCGGCCTCCACTGACCCCACACGTTTCAATGGACAGGGTGTGGGTTTCAACGACTTCCACACTCCCATCCCCAAAATCTGGCAGTGGAACTTTGGTATCGAGCGGCAACTGGGCGCCAATACCGTCGGCACAATCACTTATGTGGGGAGCCACGGCTTCAACCTGACGTTTCCCACTGACATCAATGCTGTGCCCGAGGATAAGTTGTCGTCCAACGACACCCAGTATCGCCCCTTCCCCATCTATCAAAATATCGGAGGAGGTTCCGGTGGAAACCTTTACGACGCAATCTCCAATTACAACTCACTGCAAACCACCATTACCAAGCGCCTGACCAGTGGGCTAAGCTTTAGCTTCAACTACGTCTGGTCACACATGCTCGATGATCAGGACTCATCGGGCTGGGGCAGCCACTCAGGTCCACAGAATTATCAACACGCGAGCAGTTTGACACTCAACCAGGCATCGAAAAACTATGGACCTTCGAACTTCGATGTTCGCAATGCGTTCAAAGGTTTTGTCGTTTACCAGCTGCCCTTTGGCAAGGGGATGAGATTCCTGAATCAGAACAGTTTGGTAGATGCCGTTATCGGCGGTTGGCAGGTCACCGGGACGATCGTCGAGTCAACGGGGAATCCTTTCCAGGTCTTTGCGGATGGAAACACCTACACGCATGCCGGCTCCCAATACCCAGACAGGAACCCCGCGGTCAGCATCAGGCCGCAGGGTGGCCGCACGTACAACGAGTGGTATAACCCGGCAGCGTTTTCCGCTCCTGGAAACGGCAACTTTGGCACGCTGGGAAGAAACCCGCTCGTAGGACCAGGTCTCAACTACGTCAACCTGTCGGGGGGCAAGACCTTCACCATGCCCGGAGAGCGAGTAAAGCTCCAGATTCGTTGCGATGCGCAAAACGCATTCAACCATCCGAGCTATGCAGCGCCGAATGGAACTCTCGCGACTCCGGATGCATCTGGCGCCTACACCGGTCCTACCACCGGCCAGATCAACAGTCTTGCGGTGGGCGGTCGCACCGTGCAGCTCGGGGCCCGGTTGTCATTCTAACTTTGGCCCTATTCGGCCTCCTTGGAGAGACGGTGAGATCTAGCCGTCTCTCTCATTTTTTTGAGGAGTGCTCCCTGTAGATGTTGTGTATATGATCTGGATGTCATGAGTGAAAAGCCCCGAATCGTTTCGATCCTCCTCGCGCTTCTTTCCGCGTGTGGCGCGTGTCTTTCGCAAACCCCCGCGGAGAAACAGCAGCTGGAATCGCACCTCCAGAAAGCGCGTGAATACCTGGAGGAGAAGAAACCCAGTCAGGCCATACCAGAGCTGGAAGCAGTGGTTTCGCTTGATCCCAAAAATGCCGATGCGCAGGGAAACCTGGGTGTTTTATTGTTCTTTCGCGGCGATTACTCAAACGCGATTCCACACATGCGGGCAGCGCTGGCTATCGAACCTAACCTGGCGAAGATCGAAGGGCTGCTCGGCATCGCGGAACGGAACGCGGGTGATCCTGCGGATGCGCTTAAAGACATGGAAACGGCCTTTCCGCTGCTCCAGGATCCGAAGTTCAAAACCCACATCGGATTGCAGCTCATCGAGATGTACTCAGCCAGCGAGGACCTGGAGAAAGCGGCCTCGATTGCCGGCCAGCTTCGACGCGCAGACCCTGAGAACGTGGAGGTGCTCTACGCTTCCTACCGGATTTATTCAGATCTGGCCGCTGAATCGATGCTGACCTTGTCTCTGGTCGATCCTAACTCCGCCCAGATGCACCAGTTGATGGCGCATGAGGAATCCAGGCGGGGCAACACCAACGGCGCGATTGCTCAATATCGCAAGGCCATCGCGATCAATCCGCATCTCCCCGGAGCTCATTTCGAACTGGCGGAGCTGCTCAACACGGCCGACGACGTGAAGGTAAAGCAAGAGGCGCTGCAGGAATATCTCGAGGCTCTCAAAGAAAATCCGGACGATGTGAAGACCGAATCCAGGCTGGGCGATCTCTACCTGCAGAAAGGAGATCTGCCATCGGCATACTCTTATTATTCGAAGGCTGTGGCTCTCCATCCCGACAATGCCGACGTGGAGTTTGGGTTGGCCAAGACGCTGATCGCAATGGATCAGAAGAGCAAGGCGCTCCCGCTTCTCGAGCGGGCGGTGCAGCTCGATCCCACGAATGCAACCGCGCACTACCGTCTCAGCACCCTCTATCGCGAGGAAAATCGCAGCGAGGACTCGAAGCGGGAATTGGCTGAGTTTATGAAGTACAAGGAGATGAAAGAAAAACTGCGTGCGCTCTACAAGGAAATGCAGATTCAGCCGGATGAGATTCGTGAAGACAAGACAGACAAATAGTCGTGGGTACTAAAAGTGAAGAGGAGCCGCGGGCTGAAGGCGGGTAGTTCACAGCGTTTCTCGGCTTGCCTCCTTCTTGTGTCAATATATGGCTTGCTGACCGTTCTCGCTTGTGGACAAACGCGCGGCAGCACAGCAGCGCATGCCCAGCTGCCTCAGCTGGTCGATATCACCGGCTCGACGGGTATAATCTTTGAGCATCATTCCAGTCCCGAGCAGAGATACATTGTCGAGTCCATGAGTGGCGGGGTCGCGCTCATCGACTACGACGGCGACGGATGGCCAGATATCTACTTCACCGACGCGGAAAGCGTAGACTCCGCGCTCGCCGGCCGCAAGGCGCGCAGCGCCCTCTACCACAACAATCACGACGGCACCTTCACGGACGTTACCGCCAAAGCCGGCGTAGGCAGCCCATGCTGGGCGATGGGGGCGGTGATAGGGGACTACAACAACGATGGCTGGCCCGATCTTCTCGTGACTTGCTTCGGGGGCGTCGTTCTCTATCGCAATAACGGTAACGGAACCTTTACCGATGTAACCAAAGCTGCCGGTCTCGATAAGGATTCCTTATGGGCCACAGGGGCAGCGTTTGGAGATTACGATGGCGACGGTTGGGCGGACCTCTTCGTTTCACACTATGTCGATTACAACCTGCATGATCTGCCGGTCTTCGGTTCGCTGAAGACCTGCAAGTACCTCGGGGTTGATGTGCAGTGTGGCCCGCGAGGACTCAAAGGCTCACCGGACAACCTATACCACAATAATCGCGATGGCACATTCAGCGATGTCTCAAAGCAGGCGGGCGTCGACGACGCGAAACACCTCTTCGGATTGACGGCGATATGGTCGGATTTCGATGAAGACGGCAAACTCGACCTGTTCGTGACCAATGACGGCGAGCAGAACTACCTGTATCACAACAACGGCGATGGCACATTCACCGATCTTGCTTACCAGGCGGGCGTCGCGGTGAGCGAAGACGGCGTTGAACAGGCCAATATGGGCATCGCTTACGGGGACTATCTGCATACCGGCAGAACGTCGTTGATCATCTCACATTTCGATAACGAGTACGCGGCGTTCTATCGTAACGAGGGAAAGATGAACTTCGCCGATATCTCGGACGCCTCAGGAATTGCGGCTGTGACCAAAGGATATGTGGGCTGGGGGGATGGTTTTGTTGATTTCGACAACGACGGATGGCTGGACTTTTTTCTTGTAAACGGCCATGTCTATCCGCAGGTGGACAGCGCGAATGCAATTGCGAAATACCGCGAGCCGAAACTTCTCTTTCTCAATCGGCGCGACGGGACGTTCAGAAATATCAGCAAAGACGTGGGGGCCGCGATCGAGATACCGCAGGTAAGCCGTGGCATGGCCATGGGCGATCTTTTCAACGATGGCAAGATTGAACTGATCGTCGAGAACCTGATTGGGAAACCGATGATCCTGAGGCCGGAGGGCGGCTCGCGTAATCACTGGATAAGCTTCAGGCTCGAGGGCACGAAGAGCAATCGGCTTGCATTGAATGCCAGAATCAGGATTATTGCAGGCGATTTGGTTCAGACTGGTGAGGTGATCAGTGGCGGAAGCTACCTTTCGCAGAACGATCTGCGCCTCCATTTCGGCCTGGGGGCTAAGCCGCGGGCCGAGAAAGTGGAAATCCTCTGGCCCGATGGAGTCAAGGAGACTCTGCCCGGCCTAAGCGCCGATCGTTTCTACGATGTTAAGGAGGGAGCGGGCGTCACCGCATCAAGACCACCCGCACCGGAGTACGTGCACACATCGAAGCCATCGCGCAGGCCGGAGGAGTAGACAATCGATTGTTTTCAAGAGTCTCCTGCTGCATATTACTTGACATGCCGGCGACGAGAGCGCCTAATCATTTGCGTGGCGCACTGGCGCGGATTCTTCCGCGTGCATCGGGAATCTTGCTCACTTTATCCTTGGAGTTTCAATGCGGTTGAAAGCGTTGTGCCTGCTGGCGGTGTGTTCCGTCTTTCTCCCTTCCCTCGCAATGACGGCGCACCGGGGGAAGGCCGTCTCGCTCTGGCTCACCACCGAGGACCGTGCACTGCTGCTGGCGAAGCAGCCTGAGGCACTGCATTTTCAAAAGCAAGGCGCGCAACTTCCGGTCATCGAAGTGAACGATGCACACAAGTACCAGTCGATGGACGGCTTCGGCTTCGCACTTACAGGCGGCAGCGCACAGCTGCTTATGCGCATGGATGCGTCGCAGCGCGGCGACCTGCTGCGGGAGCTTTTCGGAACCGGAGACGGCCAGATTGGAGTGAGTTATCTCCGGGTCAGCGTCGGCTCTTCTGACATGAACGATCATGCGTTCACCTACGACGATCTGCCGGCTGGCGAGACAGATCTCTCGCTGGCGAAGTTTGATCTCGGCCCTGACAGCACGACGGTGATACCGGTGCTGAAGGAGATTCTCGCCATAAACCCTTCCATCCAGATCCTGGGCTCGCCATGGTCGGCACCCGCATGGATGAAGACGAATGACAATCTCAAGGGCGGCAAGCTGAAACCCGAGTATTACGCTACCTACGCCGAATATTTTGTGAAGTATATCCAAGCAATGAGGGCGCAGGGCATTCGCATCGACGCCATCACAATTCAGAACGAGCCATTAAATCCCAATAACACACCGAGCATGGTGATGGAGGCCGAGGAGCAGACCGCTTTCATCAAGAACGCTCTTGGTCCCGCCTTTCATAAATCAAACATCAAGACGAAGATCATCATCTACGACCACAACTGCGACCGGCCCGATTATCCGATTACCATCCTGAACGATCCCGAGGCACGCCAGTTCGTGGACGGTTCGGCATTCCATCTCTACGAGGGTGAAATGAGCGCGTTGACCAAGGTGCACGACGCGTACCCGAATAAGAACGTCTATTTCACCGAGCAGATGACGGTTGACCGCAAGGGCGATCCGAACCTCGAAATCGCACAGGCGGTTAGCCGGCTCATCGTTGCGGCGCCACGTAACTGGAGCCGCAATGTGTTGCTGTGGAATCTCGCCGCGGATCCATCCTTCGGACCGCATACCAATAATGGAGGCTGTCCGGTCTGCGAAGGCGCAATTACGCTGGATGGCGAAGCAGTCACACGGAACATTGCGTATTACACGGTCGCGCAGGCCTCGAAATTTGTGCGCCCCGGCTCGGTTCGTATCGAGTCGAATTCCCTTGAGCAACTACCCAACGTCGCCTTCGCTGCGCCCGGAGGCAAGCGGGTCTTAATCGTCGCAAACACCGGCTCCGCGGCGCAGAGCTTTCAAATCCGCTATCACGGCAAAGCTGTCGCTACCTCGCTCAAGAGTGGGGCAGTCGGCACCTATGTCTGGTAGTCAAGAAAAAGAGGGCCGTTGAGGTTCTCGCTCCCGAGCCCATCGCGTGGTGAGCAGCGATCCGTCATTTTATGCTGGCGAGAAATGCGCTCCATTCGATCCAGCCATGGAATACCGCCGGATTCGAGAAGCGCAGCCGCATTTACCGGTTCGCCCCGATTTTCCTCATCGATCGCAGTTACTATGAGGAAAGATTCATGACCGATACCAAGTCTCTTTCCCCAGAAATTATTCTTCATATTGCTCAGACCCTGAAAATTCCCACGCGCAGCGTGGTGGCTGTGATCGGGTTGCTCGACGACGGCGGAACGGTTCCGTTCATCGCCCGCTACCGCAAAGAAGCCACCGGCAATCTGGATGAGGTTCCGATTTGCGGGATTGAGGAAAAGCTGGCCTACTTCCGTGAGTTGATGGAACGTCGCGCCACAATTCTGTCGTCCATTGCGGAGCAGGGCAAGCTGACCGACGAACTCAAAACACGAATTGAAGCCACGCTGGACAAGAGCGAACTCGAGGATCTCTACCTGCCTTACCGGCCCAAGCGCCGCACCAAGGCAACAGTGGCTCGCGAGAAGGGCCTGGAGCCACTGGCTCTTTATCTCTGGTCTCAAGAGCCCGGCACTCAGTCTTTGGAAGCTCTAGCCGCCGCCTTCCTCAATACCGATCTGGGGCTTGCGACGATCGACGAAGCATTGGAAGGAGCGCGCCACATTGTGGCGGAATGGATCAGCGAGGACGCCGGGGTACGCAAGGCGCTTCGTCAACTCATGTTAGATGAGGGCGTGGTGGTAAGCCGCAAGCTCACAGACGCTCGTGACGAGCAGGAAAAGTTCAAGATGTATTACGAGTACAGGGAGCCGGTCAAAACTATCCCCTCACATCGCATGCTGGCCATTCGCCGAGGCGAGAGCGAGAACGTGCTCTACTTTCTCATCGAACTGGAATCGGAGCGCTTCCTCGCGGTAATACGAAAGCACATTCTGCGCCAACATGGCGACTGGAGCCGCCATATCGACCTCGCAATCGAGGACGCATGGCAGCGTCTGCTGAATTCGTCCATTCAGGGAGAGATTCGCTTTGAGCTGAAGAAACGGTCGGATACGGAGGCCATTCAGGTTTTTCGCGACAATCTCTACAACCTGCTGTTGGCCGCGCCAGCCGGGCCGATTTCCGTGCTTGGTATTGATCCCGGGTTGCGCACAGGATGCAAAATTGCAGTCGTCGACGAAACCGGAAAGCTGCTGGCTCACGACGTGATCTATCCTCACACCTCGAAGAACGGCACCGTCGAGGCATCGAAAAAGATCGAGGCGCTGCTTCAGCAGCAGAACATTCGCGCCATCGCTATCGGGAACGGAACCGCCTCGCGCGAAACGGACGCATTTATCCGGGATTTCCTGCGCGAAAAGAATATCCGCGACATCTTCTCTGTAACGGTGAGCGAGTCGGGCGCAAGTATCTACTCGGCATCCGAAGTGGCGCGGCAGGAGTTTCCTGATCTCGACCTCACCGTGCGCGGAGCCATCTCCATCGCCCGCCGTCTGCAAGACCCGCTCTCTGAGCTGGTCAAGGTTGATCCCAAGTCGATCGGCGTGGGCCAGTATCAGCACGATGTAGATCAGCGCCAGTTGCAGGAGTCGCTGGAGAGCGTCATCGAGAGCTGTGTGAACCGCGTCGGCGTGGACCTGAACACCTCTTCCTGGACGCTGCTCCGGTATGTTGCCGGCATCACGGAGCGTACGGCGCTCAATATCGTGAGCTATCGCAATCAGAATGGACGCTTCCTCTCCCGCACTCAGGTGCTGGAGGTCGCGGGCGTAGGACCCAAGACATTCGAGCAGGCTGCAGGCTTTCTGCGCATTCGCAACGGCGACAATCCGCTCGACATGACTGCTGTTCACCCCGAGTCGTACCCGGTAGTAGAACAGATTGCCCAGTTACTGCAGGCCCCGGTTGAGGAGATTATCCGCAAGCCCCTGCTTCTGGAGAAGGTCGATCGCAATCGTCTGTCCGCGGGCACCTATACACTGAATGACATTTTGGAGGAGCTGCGCAAGCCCGGACGTGATCCCCGCGATATATTCGTCGCTCCGAGCTTTCACGAGCAGGTCCGGGAGGTCTCCGATGTGCAGGCAGGAATGGTGCTCGAAGGCGTGGTCACCAACGTCACGAAGTTCGGCGCATTCGTTGACATCGGGGTACATCAGGATGGGCTGGTCCACATCAGCGAACTATCCAATCGCTTCATCAAAGAACCATCCGAGGCTGTAAAAACCGGACAGATCGTCAAGGTGAAGGTGCTCAGCGCTGACACGAAAACGAAACGCATCGCACTGTCCATGAAAGCGCTCCTGGAACCGCCGGCGCGGCCTGCCGCCCAGGCCGTCAAACCTGTTTTACAGCGGCCGCCTACACTAAACGAGAAGCTCTCAGCGCTCTCGATGAAGTGGAAGGTTCGATAGGGCACGATCTCTGCATCGAATTTTAGAGTGAGAGCCAAGCCTCGGCTTATTCGCCCATCACGGAGCTGGCCTCGAAGAAAGCTTCCCGGCCAGTACCTTTATGCTGAGCATCAGCCATCAATGCAAGCCCATAGGCCACAGAGGTAAACGCCTCCCCGCTTTGCACCCGGTCCTCCCCAAAGCGTTGAGTAAATATATGCCGCACCGCGGGAACAAGCGAGGTTCCGCCGGTTAGAAAAACACGGTCAACGCGGGTGGGCGAAGTCCCGGTTTTCTGCAGGAGATCATCCAGGCTTCCTTCGATCCGCGCCAGCTCCGGCGCAATCCACTGTTCGAATTCGTTCCGCGTCACCTGGGAGCGCAGGTGGAGCATATCTGTATCGAGAACGAATTCCGCATCAGTG
>Ga0335075_10010563_pt1 | contig 14007 bp, 16 predicted proteins | sample Lox_Sample_24_FD_206723 | JGI IMG/M metagenome (GOLD analysis project Ga0335075, IMG submission 206723) | Soil microbial communities from Loxahatchee National Wildlife Refuge, Florida, United States - Lox_Sample_2.4 | ecosystem: Environmental > Terrestrial > Soil > Wetlands | place: USA...
ATCGTAGTCGCCGAGTTCGGCGTAATCCTCTTGCTGCAGCGACACGATCTTCTGCTGCATGGTGCGGATCAACTCCAGGCCGGTGCGGTCGCCGACGTGCGCCAGCCGCGGGTAGGTGTGCCCGCCGAAGTTGCGCTGGCTGATCTTGCCGTCTTTGAGGCGGTCGAAGAGCGCGCCGTAGGTCTCGAGCTCCCAGACCCGGTCCGGCGCCTCCTTGGCATGCAGTTCGGCCATCCGCCAGTTGTTCAGGAATTTCCCGCCGCGCATGGTGTCGCCGAAGTGGGTCTTCCAGTTATCTTTCGGGTTGGTGTTGCCCATCGACGCCGCGCAACCACCCTCGGCCATCACGGTGTGGGCCTTGCCGAACAGGGATTTGGACACCACCGCGACCTTGAGGCCCCGTTCGCGGGCCTCGATGACCGCACGCAACCCCGCGCCGCCGGCACCGATCACTACGACGTCGTAGGTGTGCCGTTCGACCTCTACCATGAAACCTCGCTCAGCTCAGTTCTTGAAATAGCTTGTCAACCAATGAATCTCGGGTCGTGGATGGCGCCGCTGGCCACCAGCATGACGTAGAAGTCGGTCAGCGCCAGGGTCCCCAGCGTGATCCACGCGAACAGTTGGTGCCGGGTGTTGAGCTTGCTGACCTGCGTCCAGATCCAGTACCGCACGGGGTGTTTGGAGAAATGCTTGAGCCGGCCACCGGTGACGTGCCGGCATGAATGGCACGAGATGGTGTAGGTCCACAGCAGCAGGACGTTGACCACCAAAACGAGGTTGCCCAAACCGAAGCCGAAACCGGACGGCGAGTGGAAGGCCATGATCGCGTCGTAGGTGTTGAGCACCGAGACCACCATCGCGAAGTAGAAGAAGTACCGGTGGCTGTTCTGGATGATCAGCGGAAGCCGGGTTTCACCGGTGTAGTGGACCCGCGGCTCGGGTATCGCGCACCCGGTGGGCGACTGCCACACCGAGCGGTAATAAGCCTTGCGGTAGTAGTAGCAGGTGAGCCGGAAGCCAAGCAAAAACGGTAATACGATGGTTCCCAACGGAATCCACCACGGGAAATGCCCGAACCAAACACCGAGGTGGCTCGACCCCGGCGCGCAGGACGCGCTGACGCACGGCGAGAAGAACGGTGTCAGGTAGTGGTATTCGGGGACCCAGTAATTGTCGCCGAGGAACTGCCTGGTGGTGGCGTAAACAATGAACGCCAATAAGCCGATGTTCGTCAGCAGAGGCGCCTCCCACCACCGGTCGGTGCGGAGCGTTCGCTGCGCAATTTGCGCGCGGCCAGGTGAGAAAACTCCGGACGCAGGACGGTTCGCCGTGGGTGCGCTCATCTAGTGTTCCTCTTCGAACGGGCTGTCTGGTCGAAGGGTACACAGAGCGACCCCCCTATTTCTCGGGGGCCTTGGGTTGTCAGGACCGGTTGTGACCCCCGACACCCTCGTCGTCGACATCGCGCCAGAAATCGCTGTCGTACTGGGTGTCGGGAATGGCGATCTTTTCGCCCGACTGCTGCACCGTGGCGCGGGCCAGATCCAATTCGGACACGTCGGCGTCGAGCAGTTCGACATCGCTCAAAATCCGGTCGGCGTCAATGATTATGCGGCGCATCGCCGGGCTGTCGCCGTATCGCGCCTTCAAGGAATTCACGCAGCGCCGCAGCCCGCCGATGAGGTCGTGCAGTTCGGCGAGTTCGGTGGTGCCGGCGGGGCGCGTCAACGTATCTCCTCGGGCAGACGGTGTTACAGATCACAGTACGCCCCCGATACTATCCACTTCCATGGCAGCCCAAACCTCGCCGGCGCGGCGCGCCACCGCGCTGCTCGCCTTGCACCAGCCGGGTAACCCGGTGATCCTGCCGACCGTGTGGGACGCCTGGTCGGCGCGGCTGGCCACGGACGCCGGGTTTGCCGCCCTCACGGTCGGGAGCCACCCGCTGGCGGATTCGATCGGCAAATCCGACGGCGAGGGCATGTCGTTCGAGGACGTGCTCACCCGGGTCGCCCAGATCACCGCGGCGGTCGACGTCCCGGTCTCGGTAGACGTCGAGTCCGGCTACGGGCTGCCGGCAGCACGCCTGATCGATGGCTTGCTCAGCGTCGGCGCCGTCGGGCTGAACATCGAGGACACCGTGCACTCGGAGGGCAAGCGGCTGCGGTCGTCCGCCGAACACGCCGAGCTGGTCGGTGCGCTGCGCTCGGCCGCCGACGCGGCGGGCGTGCATGTCGTGGTCAACGCCCGCACCGATCTGTTCCTGCGCAACGACGGCGACCAATCGGACCGCGTCGACCGGGCGGTCGCGCGGCTGAAGGAGGCCGCCGCCGCGGGTGCCGATGTGCTCTATCCGGTGGGCCGCCACGACCCGGAGACGTTGCGGCGCTTGGCCACTGAACTGCCGCTGCCGATCAACGCGATCGCACTGCCCGACCAGGACGACCCGGCGTCGTTCGGGCCGCTGGGCGTCGGACGGATCAGCTTCGGGCCGTTCCTGCAGGCCGCGCTCGCGGGCCGGGCCAAGGAGCTGCTGGCGCGCTGGGGCTGATCGGCTCCAGCATGCGGTGTGGCCGGCGCAAGGTGCGGCTCACCGGGTCGTCGCGATGGGGACCGTGCGGGCGTTGCGCCGGGTGCGCGACGAGGTCGCCGACGTCGGGGGTGTGCGCGCACCTTTGGCAGACGCGGTCCTGCCCGATGACGCCGCCGCACTCGGCGTGCCGGTAGCTGCGTCGGGTGGTCTTGTCGAGGTAGTTGTCGTTGCCCCAGCTGATCATCGACCACATCATCGGCCACAGCTGGCGGCCCTTGGCGGTCAGCTCGTACTCGCTCGCGACTTTGCCGAGCACTTCCTCGCGCACCAGAAACGCCAGGCGTTCGGCGAGCACGGCTTTCGGAATGCCCAGGTGAGCGCGGAAGTCGCTGAAGCGCCGCACGCCGTAGAACGCGTCGCGCATGATCAGCAACGTCCAGCGTTCGCCGACGATCTCGAGGGACCGCGCGATGGGGCAACTCTCGGCGGGATATTCGCGGGGCAGGGCCACGCCGTCGACCATACCCCTTGTGGGTTCATTCACTGAACCTTATACTCGACACAAAGTTCATTCACCGAACCAGAGTTGGGGCGCGATGAAGGCAGTCAGCTACGACCGCTTCGGCGGGCCGGAAGTGCTTGAGTTGCTTGACCTTCCGGACCCCACGCCCGGTCGGGGGCAGCTGGTCATCGAAACCGCGCCGAGACCCGCGCGGCCCGAATTGATAGGCAACGCATTGCGTTTCCTCGTTGACGGCGTCAAGACGGGGCGGATCACTCCCCGGGGTCGACCAGGTGTTGCCCCTGAGCCAGGCCGCCGGGGCGCATCGGCGGCTGGAAAGCCGCGAGGTGCGCGGCATCATCGTCCTAGACCCCACTAGCTGATCCTGAGGAATGCCATGACAACTACCGTCAAGACGGCCAACTTTCGCGTGGTGCCACACACCATGAACCGGATCGACATTTCCACCGGCGTGCCGTTCGACGAATTCCGGGCCGCGTTCGAGAAAGCCGCGCCGCCGTTCGACCGGGAGTCGCTGCTGCGGATCGTCGAGCGCGGTGGCAGTTGGGACGAAGTCCTTGATGCGGCGGCGATTAACGCCCCGCACAGTCTGATGGTCTACGCCACCATCGACGCGACCGAACTGTTCTCCCTCGCCGGCCACACGACCCGGGCGGTGGAGTACCTGCTCGGCAACCACACGATCGCCGAGACCATGTTCCGCCACGACCCGAGGGCGTTGCTGTACGCGCCGCTGCGGGTCCTGGTCTACACCGACGGCCAGGGCAACGCGGTCTTCTCGATCGACCAGCCCAGCGCCGCGTTCGGCAGCCTGGGCATCGAGCAGGTCACCAAGGTCGGTAGGGACCTCGACGGCAAGGTGGCAAATCTGTTGCGGGTCATCGGAGTTGACGCCTCTGCGGCTTTCGGTCAGCACTGAATCCGGCGGGGCCAATCGCCCCGCCGGATTCGTCTCGACGTGCTCGGAAAATTACTTCGTGATGGCGATGCGCTGCGCCTGGGTTCCGGCGTAGGCACCCGTCACACGGACCGTCAAAACCCCGGCGTCGTAGGAAGCCGTAACGGCCTCGCTGGTGACGTGCGCGGGCAGCTGGAACGACCGGCGGAACGAGCCATAGCGAATCTCGCGTAACGTGCGGCCGTCTTTCTCCTCCGCCTGCTCGTCGCGGTGCTCGCCGTGGATTACCAGGCGGCCGCGGTCCACCTCGACGTTCACGTCCTTCTCGACGTCAACACCGGGCAGCTCCAAGCGGACCACCGCGTCGTCGCCATCCTTGACGATGTCCGCGGCCGGCCTAAAGCCACCGTTCGCGGGCCGGTACCAGTCCGTCGCCGCGGCGGGGCCGAAGAAGTCGCGCAACCACCGGTCGGTGTCCCAAGCCGGTCGCGACCACAATGCCAAATTGCTCATGGAATCTCCTCATGCTTCGTTGTGAGTTAACTGCGACCGGCGCCTTACCGGTCGGCTACCTCTACAAACATGAGTCGACCCCGCTAAAGTTCCACCAGGGTGTTCGCCCGCAGCGAACGGCCTATCGGCCGATGTCACCGACCAGGTAGCGCTGCATGGTCGGGCCGATGGCGTCGACGAGCATGTCCACCGACATCGAATGCAGCGGCTCGGAGCGGATTCCGTAGCGCATGATGCCCAGGCCCACCAGCTGAGAGGCGCACAACGACGCCCGCATGGCGGCCTTGTCGGCTCCCAGAATTTTGAGCAGCGGGCCGAAAACCGGTCCGATGAACATGCTTTGCACGACTTCGGCGGTCTTGGCCATACCCGTGGATGCGATCGCGCTGGCCGCGAAGGGGCCGCCGCCGGCCGCGTCCCACGTGGTGATCAGCATCCGCAGGGTGCTGCGGCCCACCTGGTTGACCCCGCCGGTGACGATTCGGTCGATGAACTCCGGCGTGCCGAACGGCAAACGCAGCATCTTGGCGACCGGGTCGAGGAGCCCACGCGATGGTTCTTCGCGTCGGGACATGGTGTCAGGATCGCCCGGATGCGATCAAAGATCAAGCAACGCGCTGGATGTCGGCCAAATCGGCCGCGTCAGGCCCGTCGCGAGTCGGGTGGTTCGTCGATCGCAAGCCGGTAACCGCGCTTGACCACCGTCGCGATAATGTTCTTGTCGCCCAAGGCCGTTCGCAGCCGCAGCACGGCGGTGTCGACGGCGTGCGGGTCGTTGCTGTGGCCGGGCAGCACCCGCAACAAGTCGGTGCGGGCGACAACGTCGCCGGGACGCCGCGCCAGCGCGCGTAGCGTCGCCATGCCGGATCCCGACAGCGACTTGACCGAATGGTCGATCAATACACAGCTGCCGCGGATCTCGATGTCGTGGCCGGCCGCTTTGATGGTGCGCGACCGAAGGGGTGGGAGCTCCTGGGCGATGTGGCGGGCCAAAGCCCCCAACCGCATCTGCTCGGGCGACGAGGTCGGAATGCCGGCTCGGGTCAGGGGTTCCGCGGTTACCGGACCTACGCACATCGCGTACACATCGGTTCGAAGTGCTTGCAGCAGTTGGTCTTCCATGTTCAGTTCGCGGCCGCGTTCCAGCATCGCCGCCGCTGCCGGCGCCGAGGTGAAGCTCACCGCGTCGAACTGCCGTCGGGCGATCGAGGTGATCAGCTGGTCGAATTTGCCGCCGACCGGTGTGGGCTTCCAGCGGTAGACGTGCAGGGGAACCACCGCGGCGCCCGCCGAACGCAACTGGTCGATGAATTCCGGGAAAGGGTCCCAACTGCCCGCGCTGCCATGCAGCTGGACGGCGACTCGCTTGTCGGATACGCCTAATTTGAGTAGGTATTTCAGGACTTCGCGGGACGATTCGGATTTCGGGGACCACTCCTCGTGCAGGCCGGCGGCACGCAGCGCGCCGGTCGCCTGGGTTCCACGGGCCACGATCCGCGCCTTGGACAGCGCGGCGATCAGTTGATTGGCCAGGCCCCAGCCGTCGGCCGCGGCGACCCAGGCGCGGAACCCGATGCCGGTGTGCGCGACAAAAATCTCAGGCGGCCGGGCGATTACGGCTTTGGTGTTGCCCCGCAGCTGGTCGTCATCGGGCAGCGGGATGACGTTGATGGCCGCCGCGCTGCAGACCTCGGCGCCGTCGCGGCGCAGTAGCGTGCAGAGCTCGTCGGCGCGGTTGGACGACGTGACGGCAATCCGGTAGCCGGTCAGTGGCGCAGTATCTGGCTGAGCCATAGGGAACTGTGTATGCCTGGGCTGTTTCGGCTGCGTTACACAGCAATTGCTGACGCATTGCCCTCACCTGACGACGTGGAGCAGCTACCACACGTCCCCCGCGCGCCAATCGCACATCAGCTCCGCGGTCGCGTCCAGGCTCATCCCGAGCGGCAGCACGAGCACCGAGCCGTCGTCGTCGGGCGTGCGGGTCGGGCCGGTCGGCGCCAACACCGACGTCGGACCCCGCCAGGGCACCCAGCCGCGCGCCTCGTAAACCCGGCGGGCCCGGGCCGCCGAACTGAGGGCCCCCATTTGGTAGGCGCCGCGGATCACCTGCTCGACGCCGTCCAGCAGGGCGTGCACCAGGCCCTGGCCCCGCCAGTCCTCGCGCACCGCGACACCCTCGACGTAACCGCAGCGCAGCGGGTCGCCACGGTAGACCAGTCGCCGCTGCACCACCGCGGCGTGCGCGATGATCGCGCCGTGCCGCCAGATCAGGGCGTGCATGCCGCCCAGCGTGTGCTCCCAGTCGTGCTCGGTGAATTCCCCGACGAATGCGCCCACGACCATCTCACGCACGCGCTGCCGCGTCTCAATGTCGAGATCGGAGGTGTGGACCAGGCGGGCCGTGGGTCCCTGGGCGCGCACGGTTGGCGGTGCCCACCCGTGCTAGGAGAACGGCCAGCCCACGGAACTCGAACGCGGCCAGACGGGGGAGCGGGGCCGCACCCAGTGCAGCCGCACCCGCTGGCCGGCCCGCACCTGGGCGACCCTGTCGATGTCTTCGTCGATCACCACGCCGATGACCGGGTAGCCGCCGGTGACCGGATGGTCGGGCCCCAAGATCACCGGTAAACCGTTGGGCGGCACCTGGATTGCGCCCCGACAGGCGCCCTCGCTGGGTAGCTGCCGGTCCGGGTAGCGGTACTGCAGGGCGCGGCCGGTCAACCGCATGCCCACCCGGTCGCTGCGGTCGGATGCCACCCAGTCGGTGTGCACCAGGGCGTCGGGGTCGACGAACCAGTCGTCGCGTGGCCCGGGCACCACCGAGAGCTCGACGACAGCGCCGGTGATGGCGGCCACCGGGGCCTGATCGAGTTCCGGGTAATCGTCGGTGTGTTCGCCGACCGGCAGTTGATCGCCGGACCGCAGCGGCGACGGCCCGATCGCGGCCATCACGTCGTAGCTGCGCGAGCCCAGAACCGGTTGCACGCAGATGCCCCCGCGCACGGCCAGGTACGTCCGCAGTCCGGAACGCGGGGCGCCCAACGAGATCACCTGGCCGTCGCGGACATGGTGAATGCTGTTGGTGCCGAACTTGATTCCGTTCACGGTCGGGTCGGTGTCAGCGCCCGTCACCGCGATCGCGACGTCGCCGCCGCGGACCCGCGCGCACAGTCCGCCGAAAGTCACCTCGACGGTCGCGCGGTCGTCGGGGTTGGCGACGAGCCGGTTGGCCAGCTTGTGCGAGCGGCGATCCGCCGCCCCGGACCGACCGACCCCGAGGTGGGCCAGCCCGGCCCGCCCGAGGTCCTGGACCACCGCGAACGGTCCGGTGCGCAGAATCTCTAGGGTGGTCATGGCCGTCTCCTTCCGCTCGCCGTCATGCGGCCCGGAACTGCACCCACATGCCCCGCGTCAGCAACGCCGGATCGGATCGCTCGATGTCCCACAACACCACGTCGGTGTGGCCGATGAGCTGCCAGCCGCCGGGCGATTGACGCGGATATACCGCACTGAACTCGCCGGCCAGCGCCACCGAGCCGGCCGGCACCGAGGTCCGTGGCTCGGCGCGGCGCGGCACCCGCAGGCGCGGGTCACCATCGACCAGATACGCGAAACCCGGTGCGAATCCACTGAATCCGACCCGCCACAGGGTGGCGGTGTGGGCGTTGATCACCTCCGCGGTGGTCAGCCCGGTGTGGCCGGCGACCTCGGCGAGATCCGGTCCGTCGTAGACGACGTCGATCACCACATCGGCACGGCGATCCGAGGGCGCGGCTTCCTGCGCGGCGACCCGCATCTTGCGGAGGCGTTGACGGATGACCCCTTGGTAGCGGGGGCCGTCGAGCTTCACCAGCACGGTGCGGGCGGCAGGGACGATGTCGACCACGCCCGGCAGCGCGGCCGCGCGCAACGCGGCCTCCCACGCCAAAACCTCGGCGGTGCTGCCACATTGCACCATCAGCGCCTGGTCGCCGTAGTCCAGGACGATGTTGCCGACGAGCTGCGGCGGCACATCCTTGGAAAGGCCGGAAAGGCCGGAAAGGCCGCCGCCCACGTCGGTGGTGAGATCCGTCACGCTCATTACTCGACGGTAACCCCGTAAAAGCGGTGGGGCGAGGGGATGGCCACGGATTTTCGAGCACTGCCAGAGGTGCCTTAGCGAACGCTCAAACAGGCGGCGTCTAGCCAAGGATTTTGCCGATCAGCGGGGGCAGCTGATCGGCCACCAACGGGTAGCTCAGCGGAGACGCGAATGCGATTGCCCCGGCCTGATCCTTGGTGGTGAAGATGTGGCGGTTCTGCGCGGTCGCTTGCGATGCCGCCACGTCGGGATCGGCGAGTATCGCCTTTTGGTCGTCAGGGTTTTCGGTCGTCCAGATCAGCACATCGGCGGAGTCAAGCACCGCTTTGATGTGATCGCGCGGTAGGACGGCCCGGTGATCGGTGCCGAGTGGTTTGATGCTGTCGGCGATGACCAGACCCATCTGATTCAGGAAGTCGGTCCGCCAGCCGGCCATGGTCGCGACCACCGTGCCTTGCCACAGGCTGCCCTGCATCAGCAACGCCTTCTTGCCGACCCATTGCGGATTCTTCTGGGAGACGGCGGTGAACTTCTTGTCGACGGCATCGATGAGCGACTTCATCTGGTCGGACTGGAACACCGCCTGGCCGATCGTGGTGGCCTGGTCCTTCCACGGCTCGAAGAACGCGTCGCCGTCGGACTGCGCGATGGTGGGCGCGATCGCCGACAGCTTCTGATAGGTGTCCGCATCGAGTCCGGCGTTGGTGGCCACGATCAGGTCCGGTTTGAGTCCGGCGATCTGGTCGACGGGGATTCCGTTGTCCAGGCTCAACACCACCGGCTGTGCCGGTCCGAGCCTGGGCTGGGCCCACGGCCACACCGCGAACGGCTGATCGCCGAACCAGTTGGTCACCGCGATGGGCACCACGCCCACCGCGAGGAGGTCGTCCTGCTCGGTGTAGCCGGCGCTGACCACCCGCTTGGGGGGTGCCTTGACGACGGTCTGACCGAACAGGTGGGTGACGGTCACCGATCCGCTCGGGGCGCCCGGGCCCGGCTGCGATGACGAACAGGCCGATGTTGCCCCGGTAACCGCGGCAACCCCTGCGGCCCCTGCGAGCTGCAAGAATCCCCGACGATTCCGTTGCTGTCGCATCGCGTGAGAGTATCGCGTTCGGTGCTGCTGACCCGCACCGCGGCGCGCTCGGGCCGCTCAGCCCAGCGGCATGCCGGCGTCCACGAAGTCCAGGGCCCGGTAGATGGTGTCGGCCGTTTGCGGCGCATTGTCGAAGGCCGCCATCATGGCGCCGGCCATCGCGCCGACGAACACCCTGACCTCGAAATCGTCTGGGGCGCGGCCGATTCGGCGGCCGATCAACTCGGCCATGACGTTGACCGTGCGGTAGTACTCGTCGTACATCGCGGCCTTGAGCTCGGGTATCGAGAACATCAGGCGCTGTCGCGTGTTTTCGAATTCCATCTGCTCGGCGGGAAGGCGCGCCATCACGTCGGAGTAGGCCCGGCGGATGGCCTGGCTCGGCGATAGCTCGGGCGGCTGCGCGTCGAAGGCCGCCACGATGAGCGGGTCGAGATCATCGGCGAGCAGCAGCGATTCCTTGGACGGGAAATACCGGAAGAAGGTGCTCGGTGACACGTCGGCCGCCTCGGCGATCTGCTCGATGGTCGTCGCCGAGTAGCCGTTCTCGTCGATCAGCCGGAACGCCTCGCGCCTGATGGCCTGGCGGGTCTTGATCTTCTTGCGCTCCCGCAGACCCAGGGGCGCTTCAGTCGCCTGCATCAATCAAGTGTCCCGCATCTCGCTTTTTCAAGGGCTCTCGTGTTTCCTCCAAGGGCTCTCGTGTTTCCTCCAAGGGCTGTAGTCGGCGATCAGCTCTTCCTGAGCCGGGCGCTGGTCGGCCGGAACGTGCTGCAGGTTGATCCGGATCCGATACCAGATCGAGCTCGGCCCGCGCATGCCGTCGACCAGGACATCGGCCGGCTGCAGCTGGTCGGCCACGGCGGGGTAGCGGTGGCGCCAGGTGTCCAGCGCGGCCATCGCCTCGTCCTTGGTTTTGGTGCGGGCGATCTCGATGAGCGGCATCGAGGATTGCCGACGGTTTGCTGTGCCGGTCTGCGCGGCCCGTTTGGCGCCTTTCGGCGCGCGTTCCGGGGGGCCCATCTCTTCGGCGAGCACCAGCAGCCGATCGAGCCGGCCGGCCGCGTCGTCCATCCCCGCCCACGGGTCACCCAGTTCGGCGAACCGCGCGGGCACGGTGTCGAGGGTGAACGCCTCGGGCTCGCAGTCGGCGACCTCGTCCCAGTGCAGCGGAGTGGACACCCGGGCGTCCGGGGTCGCGCGCACCGAGTAGGCCGACGCAACCGTGCGGTCCTTGGCGTTCTGGTTGAAGTCGACGAACACCCCTTGGCGCTCCTCCTTCCACCAGCGGCTGGTTGCCACGTCGGGCGCCCGCCGCTCGACCTCACGCGCGACGGTCTGGGCCGCCAGCCGCACCTGGCGAAACTCCCAGTGCGGGGCGATCCGCGCATAGATGTGAAAGCCCCGCGACCCCGACGTCTTCGGCCACGCGACCAGGCCGTAGTCCTCCAGCACCTCGCGGGCCACCAGCGCGGCGTCGACGATCTGTCGCCACGCGACCCCGGGCATCGGATCCAGGTCGACGCGCAGCTCGTCGGGGTGGTCGAGGTCGGCGTCCCGCACCGGGTGGGGGTTGAGGTCCACGCAGCCCAGGTTGATCACCCACGCCAGGCCTGCGGCGTCCCGGATGACGGCTTCGGCGGCCGACGTGCCCGACGCGTAGCGCAGCTCGGCGACGTCGACCCAGTCCGGCCGGCCCGCCGGCGCGCGCTTCTGGAACACCGCCTCGGCGGAGATGCCCTTGACGAAGCGTTTCAGGATCATCGGCCTGTCCGCCACGCCGCGCAGCGCCCCGTCGGCGACGGACAGGTAATAACGGACCAGGTCGAGCTTGGTGTGGGCGGTGCCGCCGGCCTGGCCGGGGAAGACCACTTTGTCCGGGTGGGTGATGGTGACCTCGTGTCCGGCCACCTCCAGCGACACTCGACCGGCCATGGCACCCGATGGTAGTTCCGCGCAATTTTGTGGAGGCATTGCGACCTACGTCACATATGGTGAGGTCATGGCTAACCTATCGGGCCTGCCCGGCCAGGCCGTGCGGAAACTTCAGCATTACCTCGGGCGCGGCTCGGCCGAACTGCACTACCTGCGGAAAATCATCGAATCGGGCGCGGTCGGGCTGGACATGCCGCACAACTACGCGGCGCTGGCCGCGGATGTGCGCAAATGGGGCGAGCTGGGCATGCTGCCGTCGCTGAACGCCCGGCGCGCTCCGGATCGTGCCGCCGTCATCGACGACGACGGGACGCTGACCTACAAGGAGCTGGACGACGCCGCCCATGCGGTGGCCAACGGCCTGCTCGCCAAGGGAGTCCGCGCCGGGGACGGCGTCGCCATCCTGGCGCGCAACCACCGCTGGTTCCTCATCGCCAACTACGGGTGCGCCCGGGTGGGCGCCCGGATCATCTTGCTCAACAGCGAATTCTCCGGGCCGCAGATCAAGGAGGTGTCGCAGCGCGAGGGCGCCAAGGTGATCATCTACGACGACGAGTACACCGAGGCTGTCAGCAAGGCCAGCCCGGCGCTGGGCAAGCTGCGGGCGCTCGGCGTCAATCCCGACGCCGACGAGCCGTCCGGCAGCACCGACGAAACGCTGGCCGACCTGATCGCGCGCAGCAGCACGGCGCCCGCCCCTAAGGCGCACAAGAAAGCGTCGATCATCATTTTGACCAGCGGCACCACCGGCACGCCCAAGGGGGCCAACCGCGGCAGCCCGCCGACGCTGGCGCCTATTGGCGGCATCTTGTCGCTCGTTCCGTTCAAAGCCGGCGAGGTGACGTCGCTGCCGTCGCCGATGTTCCACGCGCTGGGGTACCTGCACGGCACCATCGCGATGTTCCTGGGCTCCACGCTGGTGCTACGACGCCGGTTCAAGCCGCCGCTGGTCCTCGAGGACATCGAGAAGCACCGGGCGACGGCCATGGTCGTGGTGCCGGTGATGCTGTCGCGCATCCTCGACGCGATCGAAAAGATGGAGCAGAAACCCGATCTGTCCAGCCTGCGGATTGTGTTCGTGTCCGGATCACAACTGGGTGCCGAGCTGGCCGGCCGCGCGCTCGCCGACCTGGGCCCGGTCATCTACAACATGTATGGCTCAACCGAGATCGCGTTCGCCACGATCGCCCGCCCCGAGGACCTGGAGAAGAACGCCGCGACTGTCGGACCCGTCGTCAAGGGCGTGCGGGTCAAGATCATCGACGACAACGGCAGGAAGCTGCCGCGGGGCGAGGTCGGCCGGATCTTCGTGGGCACCACGTTTCCCTTCGAGGGCTACACCGGCGGCGGTGGCAAGCAGATCATCGACGGCATGTTGTCCTCGGGCGACGTCGGCTACTTCGACGAGGACGGTCTGCTCTATGTCAGCGGCCGGGACGACGAGATGATCGTGTCCGGCGGGGAGAATGTGTTCCCCGCGGAGGTTGAGGACCTGATCAGCGGCCACCCCGATGTGGTCGAGGCCACCGCGATCGGCGTCGAGGACAAGGAGTGGGGCGCCCGGCTGCGCGCATTCGTGGTCAAGAAGCACGACGCCGCCATCGACGAGGACGCCATCAAGGTCTACGTGCGCGAGCACCTGGCCCGCTACAAGGTGCCGCGCGAAGTGATCTTCCTCGAGGAGCTGCCGCGCAACCCCACCGGCAAGGTGCTCAAGCGCGAGCTGCGCGACTTGGAAGTCGACTAGCGACGCTCGCCCCGGGCGCCGGCTCAGCGCCGGTCGGAAATGGCGCGGACGATCTGGGCGCCGAGTTTGGGGTCGGCCAGCAGTTGATCGATGAGCGCGGTGAGCACCTCTTGCCCGGTGACGCGCGCGACCCCGAGCCGGTCGGCCGCGTCACGCTGCCAGATGTCGAGGGCCCGGTGGGTGGCGGCCGGCAGGTCGACGGTGCGCCGTGTCCGCTGCGTGCGTCCGCGCGGTTCGCCCGCCGGCTGTCCGCTGGGCCGGCGATCGATCGGTGGGTTGCCCATTCGTGGGGCGTGCGGTTGCCGGAAGCCGGTGAGGCGCTCGGTGGGCGTGGCGTCTCCGGCGGGCGTGTTGGCCGACATCTGCGCGCGGAACCCTTCGGCGCCGGGGCCGAGGTGGCTGGGATTGAGGTTCACTGCGGCGGTCGTCCTCCGAGGTGGCCAATCAGTAGATCAGTGCACCGGTTGGGTGGGTATTGATACTGATTCTCCCATTGAAGCCAGCCCAAGTCGCGTCGCAGAGCCCCGAGTGTCACGCGCCGAGTGAGCAGTCCCGGGCGCCCTCGAGGGTCGTCGCGAGCATGAATCCGCGCTCTACCACCGGTTTTTCCGGCATTTCTGTTGAGATAGCTGACAGTATCTCATGCGAGCAATACATAGGTTTAGAGCGGTCGAG
>Ga0335075_10010564_pt1 | contig 14007 bp, 8 predicted proteins | sample Lox_Sample_24_FD_206723 | JGI IMG/M metagenome (GOLD analysis project Ga0335075, IMG submission 206723) | Soil microbial communities from Loxahatchee National Wildlife Refuge, Florida, United States - Lox_Sample_2.4 | ecosystem: Environmental > Terrestrial > Soil > Wetlands | place: USA: Florida...
AGTCGCTGAGAATTTGTGCGCGTTGCTCCGGCGTGTGATGGGGACGATTACTGGTCGAATTTTCCATACCCTCACTCTGACAGAACTTCCGCAGCCCTGCCTAGCCGGGGTTAGTAACACGGATACGGTGAAATGGTAAAGCCCCAGCAAACTTGCGTTCGTGCTGCCCGCTTCGATCAAGGGCGAATCCGATGGCAGATAAAAATCTCCGAACCAATTTGTTTGCCAGTTGTAGCCATTGGTTATGATGACGTCATGGGGCCCGATGTAGCTATCAGAGACACCAATGTGGATGAGTGTCCCCGCAGCCCCTGAGTAGTTCTGCCAATCCAAATTGTTGGTATTGTATGCGTTGTAATCAAAGACAGAGGAGTTGGTGTAGTGGTCGCTGCCCTCAAAAGCTGTTCCGTCAAAAGGGCAATTGAGTATTCTCCAAACCGCGCTTTCGCTATTATTTAAATAGAAGAAATAGCCCCCAATAAATGTGGAATTTATGAAGCTCAGATTCGTGGCGCCAGTAAGGTAAAGATAGTTGCGAAAGAACAGACAATTGGTAAAATTAGCCGAAGGCCGAAGATCGTCGATATACCCATTGTAGAACTCACAATCCGTAATGTCACCAATTCCCGAAACGAGACCGAAAGCCATTTCGTCCATGAGGGCGCAACCGGACCATTGAGTGAATTTTGAGTTTACCTGCGGGAAATTGCCTGAATCGTCGCCATCGAGCTCGATACCGATACTCTGGTTCGTTCCATCACCCTCCCAGCTTCCAATTCCTTCCTGGACGCAGTCAAAATAAAACATTCTGCAAAGTTCGGTTGCCGTTCCAGTGCTGTTGAATTGCGCACCATCGGGAAGCTCAATGCCTGTTCCAAACCATCCGAGGGCTGTTCCTGGAGACAACGTCAAAGATGTGTTTGTGGCGAGCGTTACAGCGTTGACAACGTAGTCAATTGGGGCATAATGCCACCCAATGTCAGGTGACGAATTTGTGTCGCGGGGCACACAGGGGTTGAACGTGGCGTTTGTTGAAAATGTCACGTTAGTATAAAGTATTGGCGGCCAAGTGGTTTTGGTTCGCAAATCGGCCAGGATGGCCGGCGCAACTTCAAAATCCGAGACGCCTGCGTCCTGGGCAGCCTGGTCAATGTTTGTCGTGCCTTGGCCTCTGAAAGTATTGTCTGCCAGATAATAGCTGCCTCCGCCAACAATTGTATAAGGAGAGTTGGGGTCAGTAAAAGCCGGATCGCCGAAAGTGCCGCCGCAATTATAAAAACCATTATTGTCCCCATAATTCGGGCCATCCCCGAAGCCGCTGTTTGAGAATATCGAATTGACACTGACCAGCGCTTCATCGGTGGATCCTTCAGCGATATAGTTATAAATACTGCCGCAATTATCGAATGTGGAATCGTAGCAATACAAATTGTCTCCACTGGAATCGTCGTCTTCCGCCGCGGTGTTTACGTAGGCGAGCAGGCAGTTTGCAAATAGAACGTAGCCATCGTGGTCGTATCCGTTATCCACCCCTACGGCCGAGTTCAAAATTTGGCAATCATACAGGGAAATGCCTACATTTGGAGAAAGAGTCGAGTTCACGGTGACAGCCTCCTGGCAAAAACAAAAGCGACAATTCTCCAATTGTTGCGATTGGCCACCGCTTAAGTCTAAGGCATAGGCCGCGTAGCCGCCGCTTTGGATTGTCCCGGTATAGCCGCTGCCCGGAACGCCGTTCATGCTTTCGCCAATGCTGTCATCGTCCACCGCTGTAAATACTGCGGGCAGATATGGTCCTGTGGCGCAGGTTACAAAGCCGGCGGGATTAACCTGTGCGGGTGTCGTATTGTATGGGTACTTTAGTACAGTTCCACCTTCAAAAATCACGTCATAGCAATCCACCTCTCCGGATATAAAATACGTGGTATCGCAATTAAAAATCATTGGTTCCGGTTCGGTGCCGTCAAGAACTACATAATCAATAACGACTCCTTTCGGCCCGGCTGCGTCGGCAAGTCTGTTTTGAGGTGTTTTGATTGCAAAAGTCGCTTTGGCGGCGGGATGGGGCGAGGGAATCTTCAAAAGGTTCGGTCCATTTGCATGGGCTTTTGAGGCATTTACCGCTTCCTCACGGTTGCGGCTCTGGTGTTTTGTCCCGTTCGCTGATGAAGCCAGCCTTCGAGGAAGCGCGGCCAACGCGCTTCGAATATCGCTATATTTGACGGATTCAACGAGATACGACTGGCCGTTGATAGTTTCGAGGTCTCTTTTTACGGGCGCGCTGCCAGTTTGATTTGTGGACGCTTCCGTATATGCCCGACCTTGGCCGAACACCAATTGGCCAAAACGCAGATTTCCATTTGAGGTAGTTGGCTCTGGAGGTTTGTAAAACTCGGTAAAAATTTGGATCAACGAATTCGAAGAACAGCCGTAATCTGCCGGATCAATGTTTTGCTTTAAAACCACATCCTGACTGAATGAGTCGCGTTTCAGCGTGTAAATGATGTCCGCGGCATTATCAAAGGCGTTCATATAAACAACCTGGTTGCTACTGATCAAAGTCCCGGAGCAATTCGTGACGGCAGCGATTATAATAGAATTACCGTTGTCCCCGTCATACAAACCAATGGCAACAGGCGTAGTATGAAGAACGAGACCATCAGGTGTTGTTATATTCACAGAACTGTTAGCATTCAGATCGGCTGAAAGCTGGATTTTGTGTTGAACCGCATTGGCGAATGCTGATTGGCCGTCAGCGCTGATTTGGAAGCTTGGGATGCTTGTTTTCCACTGGCTGCCATTCCAATAGTTTTCGCCTGTAGCCCTCTCAACGACATGGTGCTTATGTGGAATGAGTTGGCCCGACGGAGAAACCTGATAATCCACCTTTTCCCATGTCCGCGAATTCCCGTCCTCGGAAACGAGTTCGAAGCGTCAATTACCATTTGAAAGTCCAACGCCGTCTAAAAGCGGTGTCGGTGGCAGCGCCACTTGCGAGCGTTGACTTGCCACCGCACTCCAGGACGGCAGGCGCGGAATGGACGGTTTATGGTCATGGCCCTATACTGAGACATCGAACATCGAAGTGACGCTTCAGGCAGAATAGGTCGTCCAATGCTCCAATATTTCATTTGCCTTTTTCTTTGGAAAGGGCAGAACATTGCACTTATGAAAACACTACAAACCCGCAGGGAATTCATCAAACAAGGTTCCATTGCCGCTGCGGCGGCGCCGTTGCTTGGAGCGTCGGTGTTGCGCGCGCAAACGGCGGCGCCGGGTCGTAAACTCGGTTTTGCTGTTTGCGGCCTTGGCAACCTCAGCACCCATCAAATTGCGCCGGCGTTGCAACAGACGCAGTATTGCCAATTGACGGGCATCGTCACCGGCCATCCGTACAAGGCTGAACGATGGAAGGCTCAATATAATATTCCGGATAAAAACGTGTATAACTACGACAATATGGGGGATATGGCGAATAATCCGGACATTGACGTGGTATATGTCGTCACACCGAATGGTTTGCACGCGGAACATACCATCAAGGCGGCGCGCGCCGGCAAGCACGTGCTCTCTGAAAAGCCGATGGAGGTTTCGGTGGAAAAATGCCAGCAAATGATTGATGAATGCAAGAAGGCGGGAAAGCAATTGGCCATTGGATATCGCCTGCATTTCGAGCCAAACAACCTGGAATGCATCCGATTAGGGCGGGAAAAGGTGTTTGGCGATTTGAAATTGATTGAAGCCGGGTTTGGCGGGCGGCAGCCGAATCCAAACGTTTGGCGGTTTAATAAAGAATTGGCGGGCGGCGGTCCATTGATGGACATGGGCATTTACGCATTGCAGGCGACACGGTATTTGTCGGGCGAGGAACCGGTGGAGGTTTCGGGCATTACCACGGTCACTAACCCGGATTGGTTCAAGGAAATTGAGGAATCCATCGTGTGGGAAATGAAATTTCCCAGCGGACTTATCGCGAAATGTTCGTCGACCTATAATTTTTCCGGAATGCAGCGGTTTACGGTCTATGCCGCCGACGGCTGGTATGAATTGAATCCGGCATTCGGTTACTGGGGGCCCCATGGAACCCGGTCGGATGGCCAGGCGATCGAGTTTCCTCCGATGAATCAATTTGCGGCTGAAATGGATGATTTCGCACAGTGCATTTTGGAAAACCGTCCCACGCGCGTCCCGGGCGAAGAAGGATTGCGTGATGTAAAAATTATGCTGGCGATTTATGAGGCGGCGCAAACCGGCAGGACTGTGAGTTTGAGCTGAATAGCTGAACAGGGGATTTAACCGCAAAGAACGCAAAGAGCACAAAGAAAAGCCTTCACGTTTAGTCGCAGCGTAGCCGGGGACGTCCGCGTTACGTGCGCATCCCCGGACCGGCTAAAGCCGGGACACCAAGCGCCGGGATACCGAGCCGATTTATTTACGGAATGTATCGGCGAGTGAGCCGTGTTCGGTGGTGATGACCATGCCGGTATTGATATTGTGCCGCGCAAACCAGCCGTCGTTCACCTCCAGTACATAGTCAATATTATCGTTGGTAGCGACGACCGGGATATTGTCATTTTTTTCCAGGTGATGGATTTCTTCGATGACGCCGTCCGGGCCGATATAAGCCGCGGACAGGGACATGGGACAATTGGTCATCCAAAATCCGTCCGGCGGAAGCAACGGGGCGGGGAGAACAAATATCATTGCCGTATCATCGGTGATGTTGGTCCTGTACATCAGGCCTGTCGCCTGCTGTTTGGCCGTCAGGGCAAGCTCTGCATTCAGGGTTTCGGGGCCGAGATAAATTTTCATCGTCTGCAACATCGGTTGCGGGCCGGAGGGGAGGAAATAGCCCGCAGGGGCATTGGTGGTGTCAGCCGAATTCGTGGCGGTGCTTTTTTGGCAGCCGACGCCTGCCGCGCATAATACGGCAACGACCGGCAAAATCAGGATATTTGTCAATTTCACTCTGCCAGTTTGGGGGAGGGGACTGATCTTTTCAAGTGGCAACGGGTCTTGGGGGAGGGTGAGAACGTGAGAGGCGGGCGCCCATACGCACATTTTTCTTTCAGGAGTCGGACTACTTCGAAGGGTCGATCGCCGTATGAAAGTCCAACGGCGTCCGAAAGCGGTGTCGCGCAGACTTGCCACCGCACTCCAAGACGGCAAGCGAGTTATCACGAGTCTTCTCGGTTCTGGACGGTTCATGGAAAGCAGGTTCATGGGGAGTTTCCTCTCGATTTTCGCACGCATTGGGAACATGAACCCACTTGTTGCGCCGCTGCACGCGGCGCTACACGGCGCAGCGCGCCGTGTTCCACCACTTGGTTCATGGGGAGTTTCATGCGTTTCATGGGTTCGAAATCTTTATGATCGCGGCAGAGGCGATCGGTCAATCGCCGGATGAAAGTCCAAAGACGTCCGAAAGCGGTGTCGCGCGGACTTGCCACCGCACTCCAAGACGGCAAGCGCGGGCGAACGGTTATGGCTTGCCTTGAACCGCGACATTCTCATTCGAACGATTCTCCCTCACCCCTGCCCTCTCCCGCTGGGAGCCCGATGGGAGAGGGAGAATGGTCGTCCGACGGTTTGATATTCTGGCCTGCGACGGAGGTCGGGTGGTTGAGCCGCGAAATTAGTTAGAGCCTCCTCACGTCGGCTGCTACGGAGGAGGGTTTATGTTTTCTCGTCGATCAACTGGAACTCTCAGCCTTATTCGAGGACGAGGACGAGGACGAGGACGATTCCCCATGGCCCGGCTAGGTTTTCTCCTCGATCAATTCGCGGCGGGCGCCGCCGAGCAATTGCTCGATGAAATTGGTGGAATAGACGCCGCGGCGGAAGTTGGGGTCCTGCATGATGGCTTGCTGGAAAGTGACGGTGGTTTTAACGCCCGTGATCATGCATTCGGCGAGCGCGCGGTTCATGCGGTCGAGCGCTTCGCGCCGGTCTTTGCCGGTAGCAATCAGTTTGCCGATCATGGAATCATACGCAGAGGGAATCGTATAGCCGGCATAAGCGTGGGTATCCATTCGCACGCCACGTCCGCCGGGCTGGTAATACATTTCAATGCGTCCGGGACTGGGGCGAAAATCGTCAAAGGGGTCTTCGGCGTTGATGCGGCATTCGATGGCGTGGCCTTTGATTTCGATATCACTTTGGGAATGTTGCAGCGGCTCGCCTGATGCGAGCAAAATCTGGTATCGGACCAGGTCGATGCCGGTCACTTCCTCGGTGACGGGATGCTCCACTTGAATGCGCTTATTGACTTCCAGAAAATAGAAATTGCCGTGGTTATCGACGATGAATTCGACGGTGCCGGCATTGGTATAATGCGCGGCTTCGGCGATTCTGATGGCGGCCTTGCCGATTTTATCGCGCAGTTTCCGGAATTTATTTTCGAGCAACGGGGAAGGCGCCTCCTCGATGATTTTCTGGTTGCGGCGCTGGATGGAGCAGTCACGTTCGCCCAGGTGAATGATGCGCCCTTTGTGGTCGCCGAGAATCTGGATTTCGATATGATGCGGATTCTCAATGAATTTTTCGATGTAAACATTGGAATTGCCAAAGGCCTTTTCCGCCTCGGTGCGGGCGGTGTGAAAGCCTTTCATCAGCGAAATGTCATTGTGCGCGACGCGCATTCCCCGGCCACCGCCGCCGGCAATGGCTTTGATAATAACCGGGTAACCGATGCGTTTGGCGATGATGAGGGCGTCCTGCTCTTTCTCGACGACGCCGTCCGAGCCCGGGGGCGTGGCGACCCCCGCTTTTTTGGCGAGGGCGCGGCTCACCGCTTTGTCCGCAAGCGCCTGCATTGCGCGCGGGCTTGGGCCAATAAACCGGATGTTGCAGCTCTCGCAGACTTCAGCAAAATGGGCGTTTTCTGAAAGGAACCCGTAGCCGGGATGGATGGCGTCCACGTCGGTGACTTCAGCCGCGCTGATAATACGGTCAATCCGCAGGTAGCTTTCTGATGCCGGGGCTTTGCCGATGCAAATGGCTTCGTCGGCCAATTGAACGTGCATGGAATTGGCGTCGGCCTCTGAATAAACCGCGACGGTGCGAATGTTTAACTCTTTGCAAGCGCGGATAATGCGCACGGCGATCTCACCGCGATTAGCCACGAGAACTTTTTCGAACATGATTTGTCGTTTTAACAGTAAAACGGGTCGAATGAGCCGCGCGAATGGCCCAACCCATTGGATTTAATCGAACTAATTAGCTTGGCCTAACCTTGAAAAGTGGCTGGCCGAATTCGACCGGTTTGGCGTTTTCGACCAAAATTTGCGTAATGACCCCCTTTACCTCCGCCTTGATTTCGTTCATGACCTTCATGGCTTCGATGATGCAGACCACCGAATCGGGATTGACCTCCGAGCCGACCTCGGCGTACGAACCGGCTTCGGGTGACGGGGCGCGGTAGAAGGTACCAATCATCGGGGACTTGATTTCGATCTCGCCTGTCGCCACCGGTTGTTGTGGCGGTGGCGGTGGCAGAGAACCGGGCTGCTGGAAATTCACCGGGGGAACATTCGGAGAAACTGGTTCTTCGGCTGCCGCGGAAGAACCGCCGTTCAAGCCACGCTTAAGTCTAATTTTTGAATCCTGCCGCTCCAATTCGAACTCAGTAATCGAGTTCTTCTTCATCAAATCGATGATCGCCTTGATATCTTTTAAATCCACGGTTCGTTTTCGTTAAAGTGATTGCCCGACTACAAATTTTAGCTAAAAAATGACACCATTTTGAACAACCAGCCCCGTCGCAAATTTCATAGCAAACTTTAACCGAAACGTTTCCAGAACGTCAAGGGCCAACGGACTGTTTTTTTGAGGGCAAAATTTGGCCCAAATTTCCCGTTTTTAGACTCGTTTTTTGCGTTCGTTAACGTGAACGGCTGCTTCTACCGCCAATATGTAGGATTTTTCGCCGAAACCAAGAATTTGACCGCAACAAACCGGGGCGATGAGTGACTTGTGCCGGAACTCCTCGCGGGCATGGACGTTGGAAAGGTGGATTTCGATGGCCGGGACGGCGACCGCGGCAATGGCGTCGCGCAGGGCGATACTGGTATGAGTATAAGCGGCGGCGTTTAGGACGATGACGTCGAACCTGCCCTTGGCTTCCTGGATCCAGTTTACGAGTTCGCCTTCGAGGTTTGACTGACGGAAGTCAATTTCGGCCTGCAAGTCCGTCGCACGCTGGCGGACCTTCTTTTCGATGTCCGCCAGGGTGGTCGAACCGTAGACCTCAGGTTCGCGCTGGCCAAGGAGGTTCAGGTTTGGGCCGTTTAGGAATAAAATCTTCATTGAACGGGAGTCTAGTGGTGGGGCAGGGGAATGGGAAGTTTCTTAATCAGTGCCGTGAGCGCCGAGAGTGCCATGAGTGCCAGGGGATCATGGCGGGAAACATCGAACATCGAACCTCGAACATGCTGAACATCGAATGGCGGACTTGCCATCGTACAACGGTGCAAGTGCGGAACGAAAAAGTCGCGCCAAGGCATTTTTGAACAGAAAAGGCCTCGGTTAGCGGGAATCCGCTCTCGCGCCGGGCCGCTGCCGCCGAAACAGAAACAGCGCCGCTCCGATCCAGCCGAGCATAAGAGGATTGGGTTCGGGCGCAGGCAGTGGAGTTCCATTCAGGGCAAACGCCAGGTTATTGTTCAAAGGACTGGGATTATCGCCCGATAAGCCCGATAAAGCTCCGTCGTTACCCTGGCTGGACGTTTCCCAATAAAATCCGCCGGCACCGGATGAGCTTCCCTGGATCTGAATATAATATTCCGTGTCGGGAGAAGCAGTGAACGTTGTGGCCAAATTTACCGCATAATCGTTGATTGGATAAGGACCGTTATCGCTGCCGGAGGCGGTTTCTCCAGCCGAGCCGGTGATCGTGATGCTGCTTAATTTCGTACCGGGCAATCCGTTGGTATCGCTGTAAAAACTGACCGTAAAGCCGGTGATGTCATCGTTTGGATCAATGCCGTACCAATCCACATTCGAAATGATTCCTCCGCCGGCCAGAGCAAAATCGTCATAGACATTGGGATAGCCTGGAGTCTCGCTGTAGTAGGTTTGTGTGCTGGAGGCATTGAAGGGTTGGGAAAAGAGAACGGCGGCAGGAGAACCGGAAGGGGCCAGGATTCCGAACCCCAAAACGGTCATAGCCATGCCTATTCCGCGCACGTACTTGTTCATAGGTTTTTGTTCTGTTATTGACGCATTATAGGGCTGACTTGGTTTTGTAAAGTAAAATCGCTTTAGATAAGAAGTTTAGCTACTGATACTTCACTGAGGGAAGTCCGAAGATTACCCAAACGAGAACATCGAATATCGAACCTCGAACATGCTGAACATCGAATGGCCCCGTAGCTACCGGTAATCTGCATTTCGGCGTTCAGTGTTCGATGTTCGATGTTCGATGTTTGAATCCAAGCCATAGGCAGAAAGCCCGTAGCCCAACAGTGTAAACGCCGTCCATGCGGAGGCCGGGATAAACAGGCCGAACTCACCGAATTCCTGGATAAACCACCCAAGCAGGCCGAGGAAAAGGGCAAATTGAACGGGATCTCGAGATTTCCGGGCGTTATTGGCGATAACGGCCAGCGCAACGGCAATCCATAGGCAATACAATAGACCTCCCGGGAAGCCGGAATCAGAGAATTGTTCGAGATAATCGTTGTGGGCGAGGCGGGCCATTTCAGCATCGGGCGCTTTTAATTTGGCGTACGGTCGCTGAAACGTTCCCGGACCAGTGCCAAAACCGGGATGGGAAACGGTGGTTTGGACGGCTGCCCGCCAATAGTCCAGGCGCGCGACGGCGCTGGTGGCGCCATTGGCAAAGTAATGGTGAAAGCGAATGGCAAAAATACCCAATCCCAGGACCGCGATAGTACTCAGAGCGGCGATTTTGAGTTTGAGGGGCCACGAAAGGCGGAACAGGTAAAGCGCGCCAATGGCGATTGCAATTAACCAACCGAATTTTGAACCTGACCAGAAGAATGCCGCGGCGGCCAGCGCCAAGGTTACGGCCACCGCCGCGCCTCGGACTATGGGGCGAAGTTTTTGCGTGTGTCTGAGGGCCAGGACAAATGCAACGGGAAACAGAAGCAGGACAATTTCAGCCAGCGCGTTGGGATAAACCATGGTGCCCATGACCCGATTCTTTTGGAACTTTGCCAAAATGGCGGGATTGACGATGTCCACGCCGTTTGTCGTGATGATTGTTTGGTCGCGCTTCATTTCCAGGACGGTCTGGAGCGGCAGATTTGTCCAACTCGATCGCTGGCCTTCGAGCAAAAATTTTGCGTCCTGCGGAAACTCGATATGCTGGCGGATGGCGCTAATCAGGCAAATGGCGAAGGCCACGGAGACGCCGGCCAATAAAAAATGAAACCGGCGCGGATTATTAATGATTAGCACTCCAATGAAATAAGATGCGACGCAACCGAAGAATTGCCAGAGCGTGGTCGCGGTCAAACTCGCATCCACCGTCTGTGTGGCCGAGACGAATTGCCAGCCCAGCCAAAGCAACGGGAGAAAAAAGAGGCTTTTTGGGAACCGCAGGCGCGGCCAGGGTGATGAGAGCAGCACGATGGCGCCGGCCATCGCGAAGGGTAAAAAAATCCAATTCGCCCAATGCGTCGGCCAGGAATCGTTCCAAAACTCGGAAAGATTAGCCGGCGGAGAAATCTTTTGGTCGAGTATGACGGGGTCGCCGAATTTCAAAATGCAGAGGCCGAGGAAAAGGCCAAATGCCAATGCATAAATATCGTTTGCGGCGAATGCCGTTTGGGACTTCACCGCCGCAGTTTGTCCGCAAGCGGCTAAAAATGCAATTTCAGCAAACCGACTTCGATGGCGAGGGCTTCCTGAACGTTTGTGTGAAGGAGGCGCTGTGTTTCCTCGAGGAATTGCAGGTTTTCAAGGGCCTGGCGCGGCGAGATTTTGTTTGCCAGGGCGCGGGTGCCGGAAAGTTCGGGAAAATTGAAAAGTTCTTTTCCGGCGGCGAGTGTAGCCAGCCACACGTCGCGCAGCCAGCGTTGCACCAGGAGCAACAGGTCCGTGCGCCGACGGCGATATTCTGCTTCGACCGCGGCTGCCAGTTCCTCCTCCCATTTTTCGCGCAGGTCCTTTTCGACGTCGTCATATTTTTGGAGGGGCGAACGGGCGCCCAACGTTTCGTCGGCCTGGGCGCGGATTTCGCCAAGCTTTTGGAGAAGCAAGTCGGCCAAATGGTAACGGCCCAGCAACGTTTTCTGCTCGATGGCCAGGGCGCTGAATTTTTCAAGCCACGCAGTTTCGGCGTCCGTCAAATCGCGCCGCCCGCCGCCTGAAAAATTCACGCGCAGACAACGCGAAAGGATGGTTTCGAGAATTCGGGACGGCTCGGTGGAAAGCAAAATCATGACGGACTTTGCCGGGGGTTCTTCAAGCGTTTTCAGGAAGGCGTTGGCCGCCTGGACGTTTAGCCGGTCCGCCCCGGCCAGGACGGCGACTTTGAACCAGGCTTCCGTGGGCTTGAGCTGAATTTCCCGCATCAATTCGCGCACCTGGTCGATGGTCACAACGCGGGAACGGGATTCCGGCCGTGCCCAGTGGATGTCCGCGTGAATGTCTTTATCGATTTTGGCGCAACTGGGGCAGACATCGCAGCAATCGACGGCCTCGCCATTTTGTTTGACGGGATTCTGGCAGTTCAACGTCTTGGCCAAAGTGCGCGCGAGGGATTCGAGTTCTTCGAGTTGATCGCCTGAAAACAAATAGGCATGGCCGAGCCGTCCCCGCGCCAGTGAGCGTTGCAAGAGGCGCACTCCCTGTTGGCTGGTGAACTGTTTGAAAGACACTGAATAAGTTAAAAGGAAAAAGGAAAAAGGAAAAAGGAAAAACATCGAACGCTGAACGTAAAGGGCGCATCACGGTTTTGTGAGACTGTATTCCGCCCGGCCCTCACCTGCCCATGAACCCCAACATTCACATTCGAACGATTCTCCATCCCCATGAACCTGCTTCGGAGCGCGGCTGTGTCGAAGACCAGCCGCAGCGCGTTGCAAGGTTCGCGGCTGCTGCGGCTGGTGCCCCTTTGCCCCGCACACAGCCGCGCTCAGTGTGCCAATCGGTTCAGGGGTTCAATGCGCGAAGTTTTCCTTGGGCGAATTCTCACCTCAGCCCTCTCCCGCTGGGAGAGGGAGAATCATCGTCCGATGGTTTGACACGGCGAACATCATCCCGGTTCAGTGTGCCGAACCTCGAAGTTATCGCAAATGTCCTTGCTCTTGGCCCGGCGACGTGAGATTTTTGGCGCGTGCCAGCCGAAAGGGAAATTCCATTTGTGCGCCCGCTTCTATTCCTGCTTTTCTTCATATCCGGATTTTGCGGTCTTGTTTACCAGGTCGTATGGACGCGGATGGCGTTTGCCGCCTTTGGAATCATCACCCCGGTGCTTTCGATCGTACTTTCGGTTTTTATGCTGGGCCTTTCCCTTGGCTCCGTCGCTGGCGGCAAATGGATACGCGCGCTCAAAGCGCGGACGGGACTTTCGGGCGCCTTTTTTTACGGGCTTGCGGAATTACTGATTGGCGTCGGGGCGTTTGCAGTGCCAATCCTGTTTGCCACCGGGCAGCGGCTATTGCTGGGCGCCGGTGAAACCGATTCGTTTGATTACCTCTTTCTTTCGGCAGTGGTGCTCGCCGTCTCGCTCTTTCCCTGGTGTTTTTTCATGGGCGCCACGTTTCCCCTCATGATGGCGTACATTCGCGAGGACCAAACGCAGGACCCCAAAAGTTTCAGTTTTCTTTACGCGGCCAACGTGCTTGGCGCGATGGCGGGTACGTTTCTGACCGCCGTTGTGTTTATTGAAATGTTTGGTTTTAATCACACCCTCCGCATCGCCGCCGCGGGCAACTTTTTTATTGCCGCCATCAGCGCGCTTCTCGGCCTCCGGCGCGGAAGAATTTTTCATGTCGCCGACGAGTCGCGTGCCGCCAACCTGGAAATGGATGTTCCGTCCGGCTCTTCCCGGACGCCGCTCATCGGGTGGATTTTGTTTTCAACCGGCTTTTGCGCGATGGCCATGGAAGTGGTTTGGACCCGCGCCTTCACGCCCGTTCTCAAAACGCAGGTTTATTCCTTTGCGCTGATTGTTTTTGCCTACCTGGGCGCGACATTTGTTGGTTCTGTATGGTATCGCCGCAACCTCAGAGATAAATCCGTGCTTTCCTCCGCAAAGCTGATGGCCATTTTGGTGACAGCCGCGTTCATCCCTATAGTGATTAACGATTACAGGTTCGTTAGAATGTCCTGGGTTGGCGATATGCACCTGCCGAGCGCCTTCCTGGTCCTGGCCAGCATCTGCCCATTCTGCGCGGCCCTGGGGTATTTGACACCGAGCCTGGTGGATGAATATGCCGGTGGCGACCCATCACGGGGCGGGGCGGCCTACGCACTGAATGTTGCCGGATGCATCATCGGCCCTCTTTTTGCCTCTTACATTTTATTGCCGCAAATGAGCGAACGCCTGGCGCTGGTCCTTCTTGGAGCGCCTTTCATGGTGTTTTATCTTTCCGGCTGGAAGGCATTGCCGGAGCGTTTGCGGCTCATTTCCATTTCCGGGGCAGGCCTGATTCTATTGTATTCGCTATTTTTTTCCCGGACCTTCCTGGACTTCGTGGCGATCTATTCAAACCGGACGGAAGTCAGGCGCGACTACGCAGCGTCGGTGATCTCGATCGATGGCATCAAAGGCAAAAGTCTTCTCGTCAATGGCATGGGGATGACAGCGCTGGTGAACTGCACCAAATATATGGCCCATTTGCCGTTGGTCCTGCACAAGGAAAAACCGCAGTCGGCCCTGGTGATCTGCTTTGGCATGGGCACAAGCTATCGCTCGGCTTTGAGTTGGGGCATTAAGGTCACTGCGGTCGAATTGATTCCTGATGTTCCGAAAGCTTTTGGGTTTTACCACCGCGACGCCTCAGCGATCCTGCAGAATCCAAACGGCAAAATTGT
>Ga0335075_10010565_pt1 | contig 14007 bp, 10 predicted proteins | sample Lox_Sample_24_FD_206723 | JGI IMG/M metagenome (GOLD analysis project Ga0335075, IMG submission 206723) | Soil microbial communities from Loxahatchee National Wildlife Refuge, Florida, United States - Lox_Sample_2.4 | ecosystem: Environmental > Terrestrial > Soil > Wetlands | place: USA...
ACTGGATGAACTCCCAGGCGCCGGACGGGTTCTTGGCCGCCGCCGGGATGGCGAAGTCGTCGCCGCCGTCGAACGTGCTGTAGCCGCCGTTGGTGCCGGGCAGCGGGGAGTCCATGAACTCGGTGCCGAGCTGGCTGGGCTTAACCAGGTCGACGACCTGGCCGTAGCCTCCCGGCATGATGCCGATCTTGCCGGCCGCGAAGTCCTCGCCCCAGGTGGTTCCGTCGTCGGTACGGACGTTGTCCGGCACCAGGTGCTGCGTCCACATTTCCCGGTAGAGGGTGAGCGCCTGCGTCAGCGCGGTGTTGCCGGTGATGTTGGCGGTCTGGGTGGCGATCGGGCCGTTGGTCAGGTAACTGCCGTCGGCCCAGATGCCCGGCTGCACGGTGAAGCCGAGGCAGCCCTCGCAGTCCCCGGCGAACGTGAAGCCGTTGATGCCGTGGCCGAGCTTGTTGATCGCCTGGGCGTCGGACAGGATCTGCGCGTACGTGGTGGGCGGGTCGTTGGGGTTGAGGCCCGCCTGGCTGAAGAGGGTCTTGTTGTACCAGAGCACCGACAGGTCGGCCCAGTACGGAACCCCGTACTCCTGGCCGTTGTAGGTCCCCAGGCCCAGGTGCCCGGGGGACAGGTCGGCCTTGTATGGCAGCTTGTTGATGTACTGGGTCAGGTTCATGAACGACCCGTTGCTGGTGAACGAGGGCATGTCGATGTCGTTGAGCCCGACCACGTCCGGCGGGTCGCCCGCCCTGATCGAGGTGGCCAGCGACGTCGTGTCATCGTTGATCGAGGTGAGCGTGAGCTTGACCTGGAGGTTCTTGTGGGTTGCGTTGAACTCGCTGACCAGCTTCTGCGCCAGCGTCTTGGAGACCGTGCGCGCCCAGAACTGGACCGTTCCGGTGGCGTTGACACCGAAGGTTGACGAGGTCGCGGGTGTAGACGATGAGGGGCTTGATGACCCGCAGCCGGCCGCGGTGGCGGCGAGCAGCGTCGTCGCGGCAGCCACGACGAGTGCCTGTCTGCGTTGAAGCTTCATTGCTCTTGCCTGTTCTCGTTGGGCGAGTGGCTGGAAGCCGGGGGGACTCACGGTGGCGCCGGCGAGGCGGCGCCTGACGAGTTACGTTGGTTCCGCGAAGGCTAAGGAAACCCTTTTCCCGAATTAGGAACCAAGCTAGGAACCGGCCGCCCCGCCGTCAACCCCTAACTCGGCGAGTCGTAGCCGCCGCTTGATTCCCGCACCACGAGACGGGCGGGCACGGTGTGCGTGCCGTGCGGGCGGTCCCCGCCTATCGCGGCCAGCAGCTGCCGCGCCGCGGCCCGGCCGACCTCCTCCAGGCACATGTCCACGCTGGTCAGCGGAGGAAGCGCGCCGAGTGCCATGGGCAGCCAGTTGTCGAAACCGACGAGGGCGACGTCATCGGGAATGCGCCGGCCGACGGCGCGCAGCGTGTCCGAGACGCCGCGGGCGATCTGGTCGCTGGCGCAGAAGATCGCGTCCGGCCGGTCGGCGAGCAGCTGTCCGGCCGCCTCCCGGCCCCAGTGCTCGCTCCATTCGCCGTACCTGACCGGGCCGCACGGCGCGGCTCCGGCCTCGGCCAGCGCGGCGCTGAACCCGCTGGCCCGCAGCCGGGCCGCCAGGAACCGCCGCGGGCCGGCGATGTGCGCGATTCGGCGGCGCCCGATCGCCAGCAGGTGCGTGGCGGCCGCCCGGGCGCCGCCCTCGTCGTCGGGCAGCACGGCGGCCGCGCCGCCACCCGCGGGCTGAGTCATCGCGTAGACGACGGGAATGTCCGGCGGCGCGTCCACCGGCGGCCGCGGCTCGATCCGCCGCCCCGTCACGATCAGGCCGTCGACCCGGCGGGCCCAGAGCATCTCCACGTAGCTGCGCTCGCGCTCCGGGTCGTCGCGGGTATCGCACATGAACACCGAGACCTGGCCGCTGCCCAGCGCGTCCTCGGCGCCGAGCATGACCGGGATGCTGAACCGGCCGAAGCTGTCGGTGGTGATCAGGCCCACCGTGAATGTCCGGCCCGCGAGCAGCGCCTGCGCGAGCGTGTTGGGCGCGAAGCCCAGCTGGTCGGCCGCCTGAAGGACGCGCTCGATGGTCTCGGCGCGGAGCTTGCCCTGCCCGTTGAGCGCCTTCGAGGCGGTGCCGACGGACACCCCCGCCGCCAGCGCGACGTCCCTGATCGTCGGCCGGCGCGCGGTCCGGTTCCCGGCATCAGCCCTGTCCTCGCCGTCGCCAAGACGCTCCGCGGGGTACTCGCCGTCATCGAGGCGCTCCGCGGGCGCCGTCCTGCCGTCGCCGCTCGTGGTCCCCTCCCCCATCAGGAGTTAACTCCCCAGGCTGTTGACGTACCTGAGCCGAGACTCTAGCGTACGGTTCAGATTTCAGGAAAACCTATTCCTTGTGGGAAGGGGTGGGTCCGCTGCAGACGCCGGACACGTCACCGGGACGGCCGCCGGCCGGTGCCCAGCCCATGCTCCCGGCGGACACCACGACCCTCGCGATGGCCGACGCGACCGGCGTGCCGGGAGTGCGGGCGGACGGTGGCCCGGTCGCGCCCAGCGCGTCGGCGGTCGCGGCGCAGCGTCCGCTCGCGGCCGGCGGTGCCTGGCTGACCAGCGGGCTGCTGCGCGGCTGGCAGCGCCGCAACGCCACCGCGAGCATGCCGCTCGCGCTGGTTCAGCTCGAGTCGGCGGGCAACCTGGACAACCTGCGGCTCGCCATCGCCGTCGAGGCACGCCGGACGGCGATCGATGCCGCGGCCTCGCCCGACTCCGCCGACCTGTCCGCCTCCGGCCGCCGCCGCCCGCGCGATTCCGCCGACGCGTCAAGCCCGCCCGCCTCGGTTATCCCGTCGGACGACCTCGGCTACCACGGGCCGCTTTTCATGGACTCCGACATCTACAAGACACTGGAGGCCATCGGCTGGGAGCTGGCCAACGGCCCCCGGCCGGACCTCGCCGAGTTCGCCGCTCGGGCCGTCGAGCTGCTCGCCCGGGTGCAGCGGCCCGATGGCTACCTCAACTCCTACATCCAGGTCAGCGGCGAGCCGCGGTACGCCAGGCTCGCACTGAGCCACGAGATGTACTGTGCGGGCCACCTCATCCAGGCCGCGATCGGGCTGCGCCGCGGCGCCGGTGACACCCGCGCGCTCGCCATCGCCACCAGGCTGGCCGACCACCTGGTCACCGAGTTCGGCGGCCGCGAACGCGGCCTGGACGGGCACCCCATCATCGAGACCGCGCTCACCGAGCTTTACCGGGAGACGGGCAACGGCAGCTACCTGGAGCTGGCCGCCCAGTTCGTCAACCAGCGCGGGCACGGCCTGGCCGGCGACTCGGGCATGGGCCACCGGTACCTCCAGGACCACCTGCCGGTCAGGGAGTCACAGACCGAGGTGGGGCACGCCGTCCGCGCCCTGTACCTGGAGGCGGGGGTCAGCGATGTCGCGGTGGAAACCGGCGATTCGGAACTGCTCCGCTCGTCGGTCCGGCGCTGGGACGACATGGTCGCCAGCAAGACCTACCTGACCGGCGGCAACGGCTCACGGCACGTGGACGAGGGGTTCGGCGACCGGTTCGAGCTGCCGCCCGACCGCGCCTACAACGAGACCTGCGCGGCGATCGCGAGCTTCCAGTGGAGCTGGCGGCTGCTGCTCGCGACCGGCGAGGCGAAGTACGCCGACCACATGGAGCGCGTGCTCTACAACGGCTTCGGTGCCGCGATCTCCGCCGACGGTGACCGGTTCTTCTACGTGAACCCGTTGCAGCGGCGCGCGGACCATTTCGAGAAGGACGACCCCGGCCGCCGCCGGGTCTGGTTCAGCTGCGCCTGCTGTCCGCCGAACATCATGCGGCTGCTCGCCTCCGTCCAGCACTACCTGGCGACGGTGTCGCCGGGCACGGGGTCCGGCGACACGCTGCACCTGCACCAGTACGCGGGCGCGCGGGTGTCCGGCGCGGACCTCGATCTCGAGATCATCACCGGCTACCCGTGGTCCGGCCTGATCAAGATCCGCGTCCGGTCCGCCCCCGGCGAGCCGCGCGCGCTCGCGCTGCGGATTCCCGCCTGGTCGGCCGCTACCGCCGCCTTTGCCCTGAATAATGATCCGGAACGAGCCGCGGTTCCCGCCCAGGGCTACCTGCGCATCGCGCGCCGGTGGGAGGCGGGCGACGAGGTGACACTGCGCCTGGATACGGCGCCGCGCTGGTCGGTTCCCGACCGCCGGGTCGACGCGATCCGCGGCTGCGCCGCGATCGAGCGCGGACCGCTCGTCTACTGCTTCGAGCAGGCCGACCAGCCGGTGCCGCTCGACGAGCTCGCCGTCACCCCCAGCACGCCGCTGACCGAGCGCCGCGCCACCATCGACGGTGTCGGCCAGACCGTGACCGTGACCGTGCCAGCCACGGTGGCGGTCAGCGGGGCGGCACCGGGCAGCGAGACGGTTACCGCCGTCGCGATCCCCTACTTCCAGTGGGACAACCGGGACGCGGGCCCGATGCGCGTCTGGATGCCCGCGCCATGAGCGTGTCCCAGATCGCCATCACGCCGGCGCGCTGCCTGGGCGCCGTCGACCGCAAGGTCTTCGGCGGCTTCGTCGAGCATCTGGGACGTTGCGTCTACGGCGGCCTCTATGAGCCCGGCTCGCCGCTGGCCGATGAGCGCGGCTTCCGGTCCGACGTGCTGGGGTTGCTGCGCGAACTGCGGCTCGGGGTGCTGCGCTGGCCAGGCGGCAACTTCGTGTCCAACTACCACTGGACCGACGGGATCGGGGCGGCTGCCAGCCGGCCGCGGCGGCCGGAGCTGGCCTGGGGCGGGGAAGAGCCGAACACGTTCGGCACCGACGAGTTCCTCGCGTACTGCGCGGAGCTCGGCACCGAGCCGTACATCTGCCTGAACATGGGCACCGGAACGCTCAGCGAGGCGCTCGCCTGGGTGGAGTACTGCAACAGTGCCGCCCGGACGTACTGGGCGGACAAGCGCCGGGCGAACGGGCGCGACGAGCCGTACCGGGTGCGGTACTGGGGCCTGGGCAACGAGATGTACGGGTCCTGGCAGGTCGGCGCGATGTCGGCGGAGCAGTACGTGGCGGAGGCGACGCGCTGGGCGCGGGCCATCAAGATGCTCGATCCGGACGCTGTGCTGGTCGGCTGCGGCGAGACCGGCCTGACCTCGTGGGATGCGGTGGTGACGGGCGGGCTCGCCGGTCTCGTCGACTACTACTCCATCCATCTCTACACCGGCAGCGGGGACTACTGGACGAACGTGCTCCAGCCGCACCAGGCCGAACGGGCCATCAGGTCGGCCGCCGCGCTCATCGACTTCGCCGCATACGACCAAGGGCTCGCGCGCAAGCCGCTGATCGCCTACGACGAGTGGAATGTCTGGTACCGGGAGATGAGCGCGGGCCTGGCCGAGCGCTACACGTTCACCGACGCCCTCGCCGTCGCCACCTACCTGAACGTCTTCATCCGGAACAGCCATCGGGTAGGGATGGCGAACCTGGCGCAAATGGTGAACGCGATCGCGCCGATCGTCACCACGCCCGAACGCGCGGTCGCCCAGCCCATCTACTACCCGGTGCTGCTGCACGCGCGGGCCGCGCTCGAGCTGGCGGCGGACGCGCACGTCTCCGGCCAGACGATCACCCCGGACCTGCCGGCCGACGCGAGCCGGTGGCCGCACCGTATCGCTGACCTCGCGCCTTTCACCCTCGTCGACGCCGCCGCGACAGTGGCCGCCGACCGTCGCCGGGTAGCGGTGACGCTCGTGAACCGGAGCCAGGACGCCGAGCCCGCGCGGCTTGTGCTGCGTGACTTCGCGTTCGACGGCGCCGCCATGATCACGACGCTGACCGCCGGCCGCGCCGCTGACCCGCGGCCGCTGCCCGATGTCCAGGCCGCGCACCTGGCGGCCGGCAGCGAGGCCGCGCACGGCCCGGTGCTCGCCCTCACCCTGCCAGCGCAGTCCTTCACCGTCATCGAGGCGCCCGTCACCGCCTCCTGACCACCAGTCCCGCAGCAGCCCCTCAGACATCTCAGCGGAAAGCAATTCAGCGAAATACAAAGAGAAAACAAAGGAGTAACCCCCCATGAGACCGCTCACATCGGGCAATTCCAGACAATCAAGACAGTCACGGAGAAGACGCAACCACCTCGTCATCGGCGGTGTCGCCGCCCTCGCGGCGGCCACCGGGCTGGCCGCGTGCAGCAGCGGAAGCAGCACCAGCTCAACGACGGCCCCCGCCACATCGGCGAGCTCAACCGCCACCGCGTCCGCGTCGGCGGCGGCGACCGCGAGCCCGTCGGTCACGGTCGAGGCCGGCAGCTCCTGCGCCTCCAGCAACGCGGTGAAGATCACCTTCTGGGCATGGGTCCCCGGGCTGGGCCGCGCGGTCAACGAGTTCAACGCCACCCACCCGGGCATCTGCGTCACCCAGGAAGACGTCGGCGCCGGCGACCCCGAGTACGTGGCCATCACCAACGCCATCAAGGCCGGGTCCGGCGCACCGGACGTGGCCGAGGTCGAGTACGACGAACTGCCGTCGTTCGAGATCACGCACAGCGTGCTGAACCTGGTGCCGTACGGCGCCAACAACTACAAGAGCGACTTCGTGCCATGGGCCTGGCAGGAGGTCAGCCAGGGCTCGGCCGTCTACGCGATCCCCGGCGACGCCGGCCCGATGGCCTTCTACTACAACTCCGCGCTGCTCGCGAAGTACCACATCTCGCCGCCGGCCACCTGGGCGCAGTTCGCCACCGCCGCGGCGACGCTGCACAAGGACGACCCGTCCGCCTACATCACGAACTTCTCCGCGGTCGACCTGCAGTGGATCATGTCGCTGATGGCGCAGGACAACGCCTGGCCGTTCACCTACACCGGCGGTAGCTCGGTCACGATCAACTGGACCGGCGCGGCCCAGATGGCGTTCGCGAGCTACTGGCAGAACCTGATCAACGCCCACGAGGTCAACGACACGACCGACGTGTCCGCGACCTCCTTCGCGGACATGGACAAGGACATCGACGCCAGCTGGCTCAGCTCCGCGTGGGGTCCGTCCTACTTCCTGCCGGACGCCAAGTCCTCGCTCGGCGACTGGCGCGCCACCAGCCTGCCGCAGTGGACCGCCGGCGCCGACGTCGCGGCGAACTGGGGCGGCTCCTCCTACCCGGTGTTCGCGCAGTCCGCCCACCCCGCGCAGGCCGCGGAGTTCGCCGAGTGGCTGAACGCGACCACCACCTCGTGGAACATCACCAAGACGGCGCCGTCGCTGCTGTTCCCGACCTTCGTCCCGCTGCTCAACAACCCGTCCTACAAGGACCTCAACAACGCGCTGTCCGGCACGTCCGACCCGAACGTGGCGTTCACCGCGGCGGCCTCGCACATCACGGCGGACGAGTGGCCGCCGTTCATGACCGAGGCACTCAACGAGGCGTCCACTGTCTTCGCCGGCGTGCAGAACGGCAAGGAGACGCTGGCGGCGGCGTTCACGGACTTCCAGAACGTCCTCGTGTCCTACGCCAAGGCGCAGGGCTTCACGGTCAGCACCTGACCTGATCCATGGCTAGCACACTGACGCGGGCGGCGGAGCCTCGCCCCGCCGCCCGCGGCCGCCTCGGGCGCGCGTCCTGGATCCAGCGGCGGGACCGCCGCGGGGTCTGGTTCGTCGTGCCGTTTCTTGTCGGGCTCCTGCTCTTCATGCTGGTGCCGCTCGGCTACGCCATCTACACCAGCCTGTACACCTACCGGATCATCGGCGGCACGACCTTCACCGGCGCCGCCAACTACACCGAGACGCTGCAGAACGGCCTGTTCTGGTCCGGCGTCATCCGGGTGACGATCTTCGCGGCGATCCAGATCCCGGTGATGCTGACGATCGCGTTCTTCTTCGCCGCGGTCTTCGACCTCGGGCTGGCGAAGTTCGGGCGCACCTACCGCACGATCTTCTTCATCCCGTTCGCGGTGCCCGCCGTGGTCGGCGCGGTCATGTGGTCGTTCCTCCTCGAGCCGCAGTTCGGGCCGTTCACCCGGCTGGCCAACGGGCTCGGGTTCTCGGGCACGAACTTCTTCTCGCCGGACCTGCTGCTCCCGTCGATCATCGTGATCGTCATCTGGGAGTGGACCGGCTACAACATGATGATCCTCTACACGGCACTGAAGTCGGTGCCGCGCGAGGTGATCGAGGCGGCGATCCTCGACGACACCCCGTGGTGGAAGATCATTCTCCGGATCAAGCTGCCGCTGGTCCGGCCGGCCATCGTCATGCTGATCTTCCTCAACACGATCGGCGCGCTGCAACTGTTCACCGAGCCGCAGATCCTCGAGTACTTCGAGCAAGGCGCGGTGTCGCTCAACTACACGCCGTCCTACTACATCTACAACACCGCGATCGCGGCGGACGAGACCAACCTTGCCGCCGCGATGGCCGTGATCCTCGCCGTGTTCATCGTGCTGGTATCCGCGCTGTCGCTCGTCGTCCGCCGGCGGAGGAGGGAATTCGGATGACCACCGGGGAACTGACCAGGCGGGAGAGGGCCCGACGGGACCGGATCGCGGAACAAGACCGGGAAATCCCGGTCGAGCTCTACGGCCTGCGCCGGGGCACCGTCACGCTGCTGACCGTGCTCGCCTTCCTGTTCGCGATCTTCACCCTCATCCCGATCGCCTGGATCATCATCAACTCCACCAAGACCCAGGCGAACATCTTCGAGACGTTCGGCTTCTGGTTCGCCCGGCCGTTCGAGTTCTTCCACACGTTCTCGCTGCTCTTCCAGAACGTCGACGGGTACGGGACGTTCATCCAGTGGTTCGGCAACACCGCGCTGTACGCCGCACTCGGCGGGGGTGGCGCCACCGCCCTGTCCGCGCTGGCCGGCTACGGCCTGGCCAGGTTCCGGTTCCGGGGCGCCCGGCTGGCCTTCTTCGTGATCATCGCGGGGCTGCTGGTACCGATCACCGCGCTGACCATCCCGCTGTACCTGACCTACGCCAAGGCGCACCTGATCAACTCGATCTGGGGCATGGTGCTGCCGAGCATGATCAGCCCGATCAGCGTCTACCTGATGCGCACGTACATCGAACTGTCGGTGCCGCACGAGCTCCTCGACGCCGCGCGCATCGACGGCGCGGGCGAGTGGCGCATCTTCTACCGGGTCGCGCTGCCGCTCATGGTGCCCGGCCTGCTGACCGTGCTGCTGATCAACGTGGTGGCGGTATGGAACAACTACTTCCTGCCGCTGCTGATCTTCAACATCAACACCAAGTACCCGCTTACCGTCGGGCTTGGCCTGTGGTCGGACCGGGCGGTGAACAGCGGCGACGCGGACCTGTACCCGATGCTCGTCATGGGCGGCCTGGTGACGATCATCCCGCTCATCATCCTGTTCCTGGTGCTGCAGCGCTACTGGCGCGGCGGCATGCTACTGGGATCAATCGCCAACTAAGGGGGCAAAGAGACGATGTCAGCCATCGCTCTTGAAAACCTCACGAAGGTATACGGGTCGGGCGTCACCGCGCTGGACGGCCTGACCCTGGACGTCAGCGACGGCGAGTTCGTCGTCCTGGTCGGCCCGTCGGGCTGCGGCAAGACCACGGCACTGCGCATGGTCGCCGGCCTGGAATCCATCACCGCCGGGACGGTGCGTCTCGGCGATCGCGTGGTTAACGACGTGTCGCCGCGGCACCGGGACGTCGCGATGGTGTTCCAGAACTACGCTCTGTACCCGCACATGTCCGTCTACGACAACATCGGCTTCGCACTGGCCAACCAGGGCATGCCCAAACCGGAGCGAGACCGCCGGGTCCGTTCCGCCGCGGCCGCGCTCGGCCTGACCGACATGCTCAACCGCAAGCCGCGGCAGCTGTCCGGGGGCCAGCGCCAGCGGGTGGCGATGGGCCGGGCGATCGTCCGGCAGCCTTCGGTGTTCCTGATGGACGAACCGCTGTCCAACCTGGACGCCAAACTCCGGGTCGCGATGCGCTCAGAGGTGCTCCGGGTGCACAAGTCCATCGACGCGGCCACCCTGTACGTCACGCACGACCAGGTCGAGGCCATGACGATGGGCGACCGGATCGCGCTGCTGTCCGACGGCACCCTGCAGCAGTACGGCCCGCCCGGCGAGCTGTACGACCGCCCGGCGAACCTGTTCGTCGCGCGGTTCATCGGGTCGCCGGAGATGAACCTGTACGAGGCGTCGCTCGACGACTCAGGCGGGCTTGTCCTGGGGTCACAGCGGCTGGAACTCGGCGTGCTTCCGGCCGCGCTCGCGGCGCGAGCCGGACAGAAGGTCGTCGTCGGTGTCCGTCCCGAGGACCTGACGATAGCCGCCGGCGCACCGTCGGCTCCGGCTTCCGGTTCGCGGGCGGAGCTGGCCGCCGACGTGCGGATGGTGGAGTCGCTCGGCAGTGAGCTGCACGCCTTCTTCCGGATCGACGCGCCCGCGGCGGGCGACGGCGGGACGGAACAGGCCGTCGCTGAGGAAGGGAGCCTCGGGCTGGCCAGCCTCGCCTACAACGGGGTGGCGCGTCTGGGACCGCGCTCCGGCGTCCGCGCCGGAGATCGCGTTACGTTCGGTGTCAATATCGGGCAGCTGCACTTCTTCGACGGCGACACCGGCCGCGCCATCCGCTGACTCCGGGGGCGCGGGCCGTCCCTCGCTGGCCCGCGCCCCCGGTCAGCGCAAGGCGTTCACGATGAGGACCGCCAGCGCCATCGCGGCGAACAGGGTGTAGGCGAACAACGCGCGGCCGCGGTCGCCGTGCTGGAGCTGCCTGGACAGGACCCAGCCGAAGGCGGCCGTCTCCAGGGCGGCGCCGGCCACGCCGACGGCCGGCAGCCAGATGCCGGCGATGACGGCGGCGCTGCCGACCGCGTGCACGGCGCCGACCAGGGAGGCCGCGGCGAGGTTGCGGCCCTCGAGCAGGCCGAGCCGGGTGAGCTGGTCCAGCCGGGTCAGTCCGGCGCGCGACCGGGTCAGGTCGGCGATCGCCGACGGCAGCGTCTCGAGCAGCAGCAAGACCGTCAGCACGATCGACAGCACGAACATGGGGATCCCTTCTGGCGTCGCCTCCAACGCTATTGATCTCGCCCGGTTCGGGACAGAACTTCGCCGTCCCCGGGGAAAACCGCAGGGTGAAAACGGCCGGAAGCCGCATACCGGCGCGCCCGCCGGGTTCCTAGCGTGGAAGGCATGACGGACAACACGTTGGTTACGAACGCATCCGCTAGTCAGCGCCTGGTGCGCGTCGGGGCCATCGGGCTCGCCGCCGCCGGGGTGCTGTTCGTGCTCTATCCCGCCATCCGCCCTTTTACGATGAGAAGACCCTTCAGGGCGCCGCGGCGTTCGCGTCGGACGCGTGGACCGTGGCCCATGTCCTTGGCATGCTCGGCTTCATCGGCCTGGCGCTCGGCCTGGTCGCGCTGCTGCTCTCGTTGACAGGTGACCGGGCGACCAGGCTGGCCTCCTGGGCCGTGCTGACCGGCTGGACCGGCGCGGCGCTGACGCTCACGTATTACGGCGCGGAGGTCTACGGACTGCGTGTCGTCGGACGTCAGGCACTCGCCGACCAGGACAGCTCACTGCTCGCGATGGCTGATCAGATCCGTCTTCGTCCGGGCGCGGTGCTCTTCGGGACCGGGCTGGTCCTGCTCGCTATCGCGGGGGTGGTCGCCGCGGTAGCCATCTGGCGATCCGGCACGCTGCCGCGGTGGAGCGGCGTCCTGCTCGCGGCCGGCCTGGTCCTGTACACGCCGCAGTACTGGGGCAGCCAGCCGGTACGGATCGCCCACGGGGTGCTGCTGGCCGCCGGGTGCTTGTGGCTGGCCGCCGGCCTGTGGCGGGCGCGGGCGAACTCCGGGCGTCCGCGCCCTGACTACAGCGACGTGCTGCGAGTCGTGTCCGGCACGGGCGCCCGGTCATGAGCCGACATCAAGGCAGTTTCCAGTGCAGGCCGGCCAGCTTGAGGAGGCGGGCGGCGATGGCGGCGGCGCCGCCGTACGTGCCCAGTGCCGGCTGCGTCTTCCCGCCGATGCTGAAGTCCACCAGCCCGCAGCCGGTCAGGTGCGCGTTTGCTACCGCGAGTGCGGGACCACCAGGCCGGGCCTGGAAGTCCAGGTTCAGGTAAGCGCCGAGATCGAGTGGGCAGGAGGCTCCCCAGTCGGGCGGGGCAAGCGGGAGGGCGTTTACCGCCGCTATGAGCTCGCGGATCGTGGCGGGGGCGGAGATGGTCACCGGGGCGAGCGGCTTCGCGCCGGGGTCCGCCGAGCCGGGGACTTCGGAGATCGTCACCACCCGGGCCCCGGCCGGGATCGCCTCGGTGACCGGGCGAGGCGGCAGCCAGTTCACCAGCGCGTCCACCCGGATGTCAGTCTGACCATCGCCCGCATCCACGACCTCGATCGTCATTTGCCGCGAATAGAGAACGCCGGAGACCGGCGGCAACTCGAACGTGTCCATCCACAGCGCCACCTGGTCTGAGGAAGGATTCACGGTCATGCCGCCGTCCGGGGAGAACCGGCGGGGCTGGTGTGCCGTCGCCCAGGCGAGTACCTGCTGCGGTGCGCCCGGCACCCGCCACAGACCGGCCTTGTCGACGTAGTAGGGTGCGCCAACTCCGACCATGGGGTTCTGCTCCAGCGCTCCCCCGCCGATGTCCGGGGCGCGTGGCAGCCTCGCAGCGCCGGGCGGGATCACGAACGACGCAAGGATCACCGTCGCGTCCGCCTTCGCGCGCTGCTCGTTGGAGCGCGCGGACCCGGACGGCTTGGGGGGCGAAACTGAGCGGACCGTGCGGGTGGCGCTGGCGGGCCCGGCCGCTCCGCTCGGAACCTTCGCCGTACCAGCGGTGCAGCCGCCGAGGGCAAGCGCCACGCCAGGCAGCACGGCAAGTGCCACGAAACAGCGGCGCATCCCTTCTCGCATGCTTCTTGGACGCACCGAGTGAGGCTGCCGCTCCGGCCGGATCAGCGAGCCGGACAGGAGTTGTGCGCTCACCTCTGGGCCTGCTGGAGATTAACTTCGTGGGTTCCATTTCTGGGGCGCCACGGATGTGGCAGGTCGGCCGTAGACCACGGTGCTCACCAGTCACGCCTCAGACGCACTTTCGAAGATGGTGGATAGTTAGGCACAGCGGGGGGGCTGTTGCAGTTTCTTGCGGCGGGCAGACGCTGCGCCGTCGGTGCCGGGGTTCGGGCCGGGCGCGTGCTTTGCCGGCGGGGTGCTGTCTGGCGGGTTTGCTGGTGTTTGCGGGCATGCTGTGGCCCGGCCGCGCAGGGCGCGGCCGGGTGCCTGTTGCGCGGTTCAGCTGATGGCGGCCAGCAGCCGCAGGTTGTGGGCGAGGCCGGCGAACAGGAACTCGCTGGTGGCGTTGTGCAGGCCGCGGAGGGAAAAGCGGCGCAGCCCGCCGTCGTCTTTGAGGCTGGCGTGCAGACCCTCGACGTCGGGGGCGCGGCGCTTGTAGGCGGCGCGGCCTTCGGGGGTGGCCAGCCGGTGCGCGTTGGCCTGGACGGGGGTGGCGCCGTCGGGCGGGGGGCCTTCGGCGGGCTCGCGGCGGGCGAGGTCGCGGGTCTTGGCGTCGGCGATGAGCCGGGCCGGGCCGGGGGCCTCGAGGTTGGCCTGGCTGTGGTAGCCGGCGTCTTCGACCAGGACGCCGATGCCGCCGGTCAGGGCAGCGTGGCAGGCGGCGGCATCGTGGCCGGGGCGGTGTTTCTGCTTGTCCGGGAGGGTGCACAACCGGGCGTGGCATTGCGCGAGGATGGCGGGGTCGGCGGCGTGCGCGGCGTGCGCGGCGGCGGCGACCGCGGCGCCCTTTTCCGCCACTTGGGCGAGCTGCCGGGCCTGCAGGACGTCGCCGGCGTCCTGGCAGGCGTAGCCGCCGAGCATGAGCCGGTCATCGGATGCGGCGTCCTGGCAGTTGTACCCCTGGATGAACCCGCCGCCGCGGACCGGCAGCAGCCGGGAGTCCGGATCGGTGACGTTGCGCCGCGGCTTCTTCGCGCCATTGTC
>Ga0335075_10010568_pt1 | contig 14006 bp, 12 predicted proteins | sample Lox_Sample_24_FD_206723 | JGI IMG/M metagenome (GOLD analysis project Ga0335075, IMG submission 206723) | Soil microbial communities from Loxahatchee National Wildlife Refuge, Florida, United States - Lox_Sample_2.4 | ecosystem: Environmental > Terrestrial > Soil > Wetlands | place: USA...
GCCCACCATGCCGCTGAGCAATCCGGCAAGAACGAACGCGAGCGATGCCGTTCCCAGCATTTCGTTGACATCGCGCAGCAAACGGGAACGCGGTCTGTTCATGGCGATCCTCGCGGGGCAACTGGCCCAGCCGGAGCAAAGTGTTTCGTCATGCGGGCGCTCGCGGATAGCGATCAGTGCTCAAACCTCGGCAACTGCCCACAAGCAAGGCACGTACCAGGCGGAAGTCCCGGGATCTGACGCAGGCCGCAGCGTTGGTCGACAAGAACTGCCAGTTAAATAGCCGCATTGATGGAATTTCGGTCAACGCCCGATGTGGCCGGACCGCCTCCCCTGGCCCCCTCTCGGCTGGCCCGATTCTGGCAAAGTCCCTGCCGGCACCATCAACCGCAGGGACGAAAACCAATGCCCGACAAACCCATCACCATCCCGGCCCGCCGCGGCAAGGCTGCCTTCGCGGCGCGCGGCCAGACCATCAAGGTGACCAACACGCATGGCGAGCAAGTCGTCGACACCTGGGCATTCTGCCACGCCGACCTGACGGAATTCATGTCGATGGAGCACAGCCGCGCCGGCATCCAGCGCCTCATCCCCGCAGTCGGCGATGCGATGCTCACCAACCACCGCCGGCCGATCCTGACCCTTATCGAGGACACATCCGGCGGCATCCACGACACGCTCATGGCGGCTTGCGACGTCTATCGCTACCAGCGCCTGGGTTGCGACGGCTATCACGACAATTGCACCGACAATCTGGCGCAGGCCATGCGCGACATCGGCCTTGTCGCGCCGGAAACGCCCAGCCCGCTCAATTTGTTCATGAACATCCCCTGGACTTCCGAGGGCGTGCTGTCATTCGAACCGCCGGTATCGACGCCCGGCAGCTACGTACTGCTGCGGGCAGAGATGGATCTGGTGATCGCGTTTTCCGCGTGCCCGCAGGACGTGCTGCCGATCAACGGCACCGGGCGGAATCCGACCGAGGCACATTTCGTGATCGTGTGAGTCGCCGATTGCACGGGACGCAATCATCGGCGCTGACGGTTCGCCGATCGGTTCTGCGGCGACAGCGGGTTTGCCTGGGCTGGCACAACCGCCAAGCCGGGCTGTTCTCGCGCAAGCGTGCGGCCTGTCCTTGTGGATTGTCGGAATTCTGCCACTTACGTAGCCTGTATCGAGAGCCTGGTATTCGGAAGGATGTCTCCAATGGCCTATGCCGACGAAGCCAAGGGCAAGATGGAAGACGCGCAGGCACAGATCGCGCGCCTGCGTGAGCAAGTCGAATCGTTGATGAAGGATCGCATCACCCCGGCGGTTGCCGATGCGGCCGGCCGCGCCGAGACCGCCGTCTACGGCGCCGCGGGCGCAGTACGCGACCAGGCCGAGGCGCTCTCCGGCCGCGTGCGCGACCAGCCGCTGGTGGCTGTCCTGGTCGCCGCCGGAATAGGATTCTTGCTCGGCCGGGCGATGCGCTGACCGATGCGGACCCTCCGCCTCGCGCGGATTGCAGCCGAAGCGGAGGGGCTGCGCTTGCGCAGGCAGGCCCAGCGCATGGTCGTCCGGGCCGTGATCGCCTGCATCGCGCTGGTGCTCCTGTTATGGGGATTGGCGTTGGCGCATGTCGCCGCATGGTTCGCGATCCGCGTGAACGGGAATGTCGCTCCCTGGGCGACGGCGCTGATCATGGCAGGCGGCGATGCGGTTATCGCCTTGTTCCTGCTGCTGATCACGGCCCGCTCATCGCCCGGACAGGTGGAGCAGGAAGCGCTCGAGGTACGCCGGCGCGCGCTGGAAAACGCCACCACCGGCTTCGCATTCGCGACCATTTTGCTGCCGGTGTTGCGGCTGGCAATGAACCTGGCGCGGCGATCGAAGTAAGCCGGTCAACTGCGAAGCGCGCAGCGCCGAACCAATCTCCTGCCCGCAGTCGAACGATCGGCCGTGCTAGCCGCGTGAAGACGATTGCTTCGGCGCTACGCGCGTCGCAACCGCGCACGCATCGGCCGTGCCTGTTTCAATGATATGCGAATCGTGAGTACCCTTTTCGCCATGATATCAGTGGCCCGCTGACATGAGTCACCGCCAGCTCGATTCCATCATGGCGGTCGAAGACCTCACGGAACGACATATGAAGGTGCACACCGGCACAGATTATAAATCCCTTCTCGGCGTCCTCTGCGTCTCCGCTTCCTCGGCGATAGAATTTACCGGAAACGAGCCGCTCCTCCGGAACCGATTCCCCGACGATCGTCACCCGCCAGCGGCATCACATAAGGCGCTCGCGCTGCCGTTTCGGGACAGATCCCAAACGAGCTGTCTCACGGCGTCGGGCCGACGTTGATGGTGAGCCACCCACGCGCATCGAGTTCGCCGTTTTCGCCAGACCGCAGCAGCACCGTTGTGGTGTCGGACTCGACAACGACCGGACCGGCCAGAGTTTGCCCCGCCCCCAGCGTCGCGAAATCGAACACCGGAATGTCGGCCCAACCATCCAACCACACGCGCCGACGCCCTTTCGGAGCAGAGGCCTCGCTTTTCGCACACTGTTTACCGGCCGATGCTCCGGGCAGGCGGCCGATCACCGACGCCCTTGCGTTCACCAGCACAACGTCCTGGTCCCGTAATGCATAGGTGTACAGCGCTTCGTGCGCCTGATGGAACGCCGCCTCGATCTGCGCAGCGAGGTCCGGCGCGGACCAGTCCAACCCATCCAGATCCACTGCAATCTCGAACACTTGCTCGCCGTACCGCATGTCCGCCGAGCGCCGGATCGCCACGTCCCCATCGAACCACGCCAGCCGGGCCCGCCCCTCCTGCTCCATGGCCGCGAACGCGGCGCAGAGCATGTCCACGTCGATGCCTCCGGTCTGCGGCTGGCTTCGGGTCAGCTCGATCCGCAGGTCCGTGTTCAGCATGCCCCAGGCGGACAGCACGGATGCCGTCGCGGGCACCACCACGCGCCCAATCCCGAGTTCAGCGGCAACCGCCATGACATGCAGCCCCGCCGCCCCGCCGAACGCAAGCAAGGTGTAGCCGCGCGGATCAACGCCGCGGCGCACGGTGGCGACGCGCACCCCGTCCGCCATGCGCGTATTCACCAACCGGTGGATGCCGAATGCGGCTTGCGCCACGGACAACCCAAGCCGATCGGCGACCGCCTGCACCGCGGTCGTCGCCGCCGCAACGTCCAGCCGTCGCCGGCCGCCGAGAAAATTCGCCGGATCAAGATAGCCCAGCACCAGGTTGGCATCCGTCACGGTCGCGGCGGTGCCGCCCTGCCCGTAACAGGCCGGGCCCGGATCGGCTCCGGCACTCTCCGGCCCGACCGCCAGCATCCCTGCCCGGTCCACGCGGCCGATTGATCCGCCCCCGGCGCCCAGCGTCACAATGTCCAAACCGGGCAGTGCGATCCGCGCGTTGGCGACTGTCTTGCCCCCGGCCAGCGTGGGTTCGCCGCCGCGCACCAGGGCGATGTCGGTGGAGGTCCCGCCCATGTCGAACGCGATCAGGTCTCGCGCCACGCCTTGCCGCGCAAGCGCCACCGCCGCCGCCACGCCGCCCGCAGGTCCGGACAACGCCGTGCCGGCGGCTAGCCGAACCGCTTCCTCCACCGAGGCAACACCGCCGTGCGACAGGATCACCAACAACTCACCCCGGAACCCCGCCTGGTCGAGCCGGTCCTGCAACCGTCCCAGGTAATTCCGGATCACTGGTCCGACCGCGGCATTGGCAACGGTGGTAGAGAAGCGTTCGAATTCCTTGATCTGTGGCAGCACGTCAGACGACGCCGTCACATACGCCTCTTGCAAGCGCGCCCTGACTGCCGCAGCGGCAGCCTTCTCATGCGCCGCGTTGCGCCATGAATGCAGGAAGCACACGGCGACGGCCTGCACGTCTTCGTCTGCGAGCTTCTGGACCGCGGCGTCCAGCGATTCCCGGTCCAGCGCCGTTTCGACGCTGCCATCGGCGCGAGTGCGTTCGCGAACCGGCAAGCGGAGGCGGCGCGGTACCAGTGGCTCGGGCGGTGCCAGGCGGAGGTTGTAACGGTCGGGCTTCAGCCCCTCGCGCATCTCGATGATGTCGCGATGGCCTTCGGTGGAGAGCATGCCGACGCGGGCCGCCTTGCCCTCCAGCAGCGCGTTGGTGGCGACCGTGGTGCCGTGCACGATCCGGGCGGTGTCGGCGAGCAAGGTCTGGGTGGTAAGACCCAGGGTCTCGGCGGCGAGGCCGAGGCCGGAGAGCACGCCCGCCGACTGGTCGCGCGGCGTGGAGGCTGCTTTGGCGATAATGGTGCGGCCGTCCGGGGTGGAGACGACAATGTCGGTGAAGGTGCCGCCGACGTCGATGCCGATGGTATAGGTCATGGCGCGGAGGCTGTCCCAGATCTCATGTGTATCCCGATCCGTTTGGTCCAGCCCGCCAAAAGGCGGACCATTCAATGAGACGGTGCCGGGGAAGATCCCTGCCGGGCTGCTTCCACCAGCCAATCCCGAAACCGTCGAACAGGAAGTCTTTGCAGGGCCTCGGATGTCGCGACCACATAGTAGGCGAATTGCACCGGCCACTGCACCGTCAGGGCCTGTACCAGCTTCATCGACCGAAGATCGTCGTCGGCATAGACGTTCCGCACCAGGGCGAGTCCTTGTCCGGCCACAGCGGCCAGCACGGCCAGGTGATTTTCCGAAAACGCCAGACCTTTGCTGCAATGTGGCGCCGCGACGCCGTTCGCTTCGAACCAGAGCGGCCAGTCGCGACGCTCGCGATCATGCAGCAGCGGAAATCCGAGGCAGTCGGCCGGCTGCTTGATAGGAGGCCGATCCTTCAGCAGGCCCGGACTGGCAACAACGATCAGTTCCAGCGCCATGAGCCAGACGGCGTCGAGCCCGGGGTAGTTCCCTAATCCATGCCGGATCGCCAGATCGACCGGCTCGCGCCTGAGATCGACGGCGCGGCTCTCGGTTTCCACGACAATGTCGATGTCCGGATAACGCAGCGAGAACTTCGCAAGTCGCGGCACCAGCCATGTTGCCGCGAATGAAGGCATTGTGCTGATTGTTACCCGGCGCGACCGCCCGACCCCCAGTTCGCGGTCAACCGCCTCGATCGCAGAAAAAGGCTCCACGAGTGCCGCGAACATTGCCTCGCCCGCAGCATTGAGTTCAACGCCGGCACGAGTCCGCCGGAACAAACGATGTCCAGCAGCGTCCTCGAGTTCCCGAATGCGCTGGCTCACAGCACCAGGTGTGAGCGCAAGCTCCTGGGCCGCTTGCTTCATTCTTCCGGCACGCGCCACGGCGACGAATGTCTGCAGCAGCGCAAACCGTCTGATCATTTTGGAAATTTAGCCAGGCTAAACTCACGCGTCAAATCCATCGTTTGCCGGTCACGCGAAACCGCCCGATATCGGCTTCAGGTGTAAGCCACGAGGGCGCCATGACCGACATGATTCTACACCATTATGCAACCTCTCCTTACTCGGAGAAGGTGCGGCTTGGGTTTGGCCTTAAGAGCCTGGCCTGGGCATCCGTAGAAATCCCCATCATCATGCCGAAACCCGATCTGACGGCACTGACGGGCGGCTACCGCAAGACGCCGGTGCTGCAGATCGGCGCGGATATCTATTGCGACAGCCAACTGATCATGCGCGAGCTGGAGCGGCGGTACCCCATTCCGAGCCTTTATCCCGCCGGTCGCGGGACGGCCGATGCGCTTGCGTGGTGGGCGGAGAAATCGATGTTCAGTCCCGCGGTCGGCATCGTCTTTGCCAAGACGCCCGACATGCTGCCGGAGGGATTTCTCGAAGATCGCGCCAAATTCTCCAGCCGAAATATCGATCCTGCGGCGCTCACGGCGGCGTTGCCTTATCTCCTGGACCAGCTACGCGCCCATCTGGATTGGCTCGATGGAATATTGGCCGACGGCAGGTTGTTCCTGCAGGGCGACGTGGCCGGCCTCGCCGATCTCGCGCCGTATCATCCGCTTTGGTTTGTGACGCGGAATATCCGGCCGACGTTGCCATTGCTCGATCGATTCCCCCGAGTGCTGGCCTGGGCCGGGCGGATCGCCGCCATCGGCCACGGTATGCCGGGCCCAATGTCGTCGAAGGAGGCGCTGGCGATCGCCGGGGCCGCCACGCCGATCTCCAATCCCATGACCGATGACGATGACCCCGTTGGCCGCCAGCCTGGGCAACAAGTTACCGTCACCCCTGACGATACCGGGCGTGATCCGGTTGCGGGGCGGCTGGTGACATCGGACGTGCATGAAATCGTCATCCGGCGCAGCGATCACGCGATTGGCGAGGTCAACGTGCATTTTCCTCGCGCCGGCTTCGTGGTCGGGCGAGCGTAACCCGCCAGTTGTTGTCTCCCGGTCCGGGTGCCGGGGCGGCGGCACCGTCAGTCGATCGAATGTCTGAACTCATCGCGGCACCCCCAGCGGCAGCGTCACCTACGGCTTGTTCACAGGGCTTTGCGTCAGGCCGGACGCGTGCCATATCCCCGATGCTGCATTGCACCATCAGAGGACGTCTTATGCCGCTGACCCCGCCCGCGGCGCGTGAGCCGCTGCACACGCGCGACATCTGCATCCGCGGCTTTCGGCGTGCCGACGGTCTGTTCGACATCGAGGCCCAGCTTGCCGACACCAAGAGCTACGGGTTCACCAATCGCGACCGCGGCTTCATCGCGGCCGGCGAGAGCCTGCACGGCATGGCGTTGCGCCTGACGGTGGACGACACCATGACGATCGTTGCCAGCGAAGCGACCACCGATCACGCCCCTTACGCCGTATGTCCAAGCGCGGCACCGGCCTTCTCTGCGCTCGCGGGGTTGCAGATCAAGCCGGGCTTCCTGCGCGAGGCCAACCATCGCGTCGGCGGGGCGGTCGGCTGCACGCATCTGCGCGAGTTGCTGCAGCAGATGGCCACCGTCGCGTATCAGACGATCAACCCCTACCGTGCCTGGCGCGAAGCGCAGGAACGTGGCGAAGCAGCGGAACCCGGCAGCGACAAGCTGGACACGCGCGTCAGCCAGCGCATGATCGCGGGGCGTGTGTCGATCGTGAACTCGTGCCGCGCCTATGCCTCGGATGGCGAGATTGTGCGGCGCCGCTGGCCGGAGCTTTATACCGGCGCGGACGCAGCGGACGCGGCGGCTTCATAACGGCCACGCCATGTCAGTGGTCGTTGACCGCCGGCCGGCGTGGTCGACCCGCGACTGAATCAAATTGCGCTCGGCCGAAGGGTTCTCCGCCCCTTGTGGGCTTGGGAGACCCTTGTTTCTTGTTAGAGCGGAGCGACGAACCAACCGCGATCGTGATAGCTGCTCACGACTCGGATTGCTTCGTCGCTCCGCACCTCGCAATGACGCTGCGTGGGCACGCCATCCCGTCCATTCCGTTGCCAACAAGTGCCGCGACTGCATATACTTCGTCTGGCAAGTTGCCCTTCCCCGCCATCTTGAAGCAACAGCAACGGAAGCGCTCCAATGCAGTTCGGCTATTTCACCCTCAGCGACAACGGCTACCGCGACAACCGGCGGTCGCCGAACCAGCTCGTCACCGACATCATCGACGAAGCCGAATACGCCGAGCAACTCGGGTTCCATTCCGCCTGGATCGGCGAGCATCATTTCAGCACACTCGGCGTGCTGTCCTGTCCCGATCTCGCGCTCAGCTACATCGCGGCGCGCACGCAGCGCATCCGGCTGGCGCCCGCCGTCACCGTACTGCCGCTGCATCACCCGATCCGCGTTGCCGAGCAATGGGCCACGCTCGACCTCCTCTCCGGCGGACGTGTCGATTTCGCTGCCGGCCGCGGCTACGACCGGCGGGAATACCTGCCGCTAGGCGTCTCATTCGAAAACAACCAGTCGATCTTCGAAGAAGGCATCGAGGTGGTGCGCCGGCTTTGGTTCGCCGATGCGCCGATCTCGCATCACGGCCGTCACTACGCGTTCGACGACATCATGATCACGCCTCGGCCCGTGCAACAACCGATTCCAACCTATGTCGCGTCATTCTCGCAGCCTTCCATCGAACTGGCGGCACGGCTGGGGTGTGGCCTGATCGTCGCGCCCTTCGCCGCGGCGCTGAGCTATGGCGGCCTGCGCCAGGTGGCAGAGCTGTATCACACAGCCTGCGCGCGGCACGGCACCAAGCCTGGGCGGCTGATGTGCAGCTACTTCATCCATTTCGCCGATACGGCCGACGATGAAGCAGCCGCGCGTGCCCGGCAAATACGTTACTATCGCGAATGCGCCATCCCCGCCTTGCCCGGCGATCCCGCCACCGCGCCGCCCAGCTACCGGTATTTTATCGGCATGGTGGAGCGGTTGCAGACCGTTCGTCCCGAGGACCTGACGGAAAACTCTGTGCTGCTTGGCACACCAACACACATAACCGACGTGCTGAAGCGCGTAGAGGCCGCCGGGTTCGACGAGGTGATCCTGTATTTCAATGTCGGGCTGAAGCCGCACACACAGGTAAAGGACGAGATGGCGCGGTTCGCCGCCGATGTGGCGCCCGCGTTGTCATTGCGAGTCGCATAGCGACGAAGCAATCTCGGTCCTGTGGGCGCACGAACGATCGTGTACATGCGTGACCGAAATCGCCTCGCCCCCATGGGACCCTGACAAGAAACAAAGTCCTGCCCCCTTGTCGGAGGCGCAGGGGGAGAAGTCGAAACGTATGATCCAGACCCCCGCCACAAGGTGACGGAGAACCCGGTCATCCAGTTGCAGGCGGCTGCCAGGACGGTGACCAACGCGCAACGACCCCGTGGTGCTTTCCTGCCCCATCGCACCACGCTACCCTCAAACGCCGCCCGGGGAGAATCGCGCCATGAAGAACAGCCAGCACGAGATCCTGACGACGCACGCCGGAAGCCTGCCCCGCCCGGACGATCTGATCGAACTGAACCGTGCGCGCCAGGAAGGCGAAACCCAGGACGAGACCGGCTATCAGCAGCACCTGGCCGCCGCAGAGCAAGACGTCGTGCAGCGGCAGAAGGACTGCGGCATCACCGTGCCGGGCGACGGCGAATACGGCAAGGAGATGGGCCAGAAGATCAATTACGGCGCGTGGTGGAGCTATTCGTTCCAGCGGCTCGGCGGTTTGCGCGTGGGCGAGTTCATGTACCGCATGCCTCCGCAACGCCGGAAAGACGGCGAGGTCATTCTCACTGCCTTCCCCGATCGCCGCGACCGCAACCTGTTTCCCGCCGCTTATGCCGATCCGGATTCAGGCGTGTCGTCCAACCGCGGTGGTCCCGGCATGCGGCTGCCGGTATGCATCGACAAGCTGACCTATACTGGCCAGGACGCGATCGCCGCCGACATTGCGCATTTCAAAGCCGGGCTCGCCGCTTCCGGCTACGACGAAGGCTTCATGACCTCCATCGGCCCCGGCGCTTGCTCGCGCATCGGCAACGAATATTACAAGTCGGAGGAGGAATTCATCTACGCCTGCGCTGATGCCATGCGCGAAGAGTACAAGGCGATTATCGATGCCGGATTGCTGTTGCAGATCGACGATCCCGGCATCGCCGAGAACTGGGACATGATCAATCCGGCGCCGACGGTGGAGGAGTACCGCAAATTCACCATGATCCGCGTGGAGGCGCTGAACCACGCGATCAAGGGCCTGCCGCAGGACCGCATCCGCTTCCATCTGTGCTGGGGAAGCTGGCACGGCCCGCACGTCACCGATATCCCGATGCAGGACATTGTCGGTGTCATGCTGGCGATCAACGCACAGGGCTATTCGTTTGAGGCCGGCAACGTGCGCCATGAGCATGAATGGCGCGTGTGGGAAGATGTGAAGCTGCCGGACGGGAAGCTGCTGATCCCCGGTGTCGTGAGCCACGCGACCAACGTGGTGGAACATCCTGCGCTGGTGGCGGACCGGATCGAGCGGTTCGCCAAGCTGGTGGGGCGGGAAAATGTTGTGGCCGGCACGGATTGCGGGCTCGGCGGGCGCGTGCATCCGGAGATCGCCTGGGCGAAGCTGAAGACACTGGCGGACGGCGCCACGCTGGCGACGCAGCGACTTTACTGAACCTCACACGCGGTCATCCATGACTTTGCCGCGGGATACGGCCGCAGCCGGGCGCGGATTCATCCCAGGGCGGGCCGCCCGGCACTAGCTCGTTGCGGGATGGAAGAAGCTGCACCAACCGTTCGGGCTGACCTCTCCGCGCACCAGCTTACAGGCAACCGGCGCGATATAGTAATCGCACAGCGCGCAGTGTTGCGCGCCATTTGGATGTTCTTGGTAACGTGCATCCAATTTAGCAACCTTCTGCAGGGCGCCCGCACGCTGCGGCTGAAGCGCGGCAAGCCCAACACCCGAGGCCACGACCTTGATGGCCCGGCGCCGGGGCAACGCGATGTGGCGAAACATGCAGTCTCCTACACGACGGATAACGGAATGGACGTTGGCAACGTTGGAAAAATTCCAGTCCACTACAAAAAATCGTAGATCTACTGTTCACATTTCTGTCGTACCGCTCAAACGGAATAACCTGTGGATGAGGGCGTCGGACGTTACACCGCTACGTTGCAGGAGCCAGGCCGGTGCGCACGCCCTTCGACGATTTCCGTTTGGAAATCGCGCTGACTCTTCTCGTTGTTGGAACAATACTGTCGTGGCCTTACGGCGTCGCCCACGCGGTCCCCGCATTTGCGGTGCAGACCGGCCAACCATGTGCGGCGTGTCATATCGGCGCGTTTGGACCGCAGCTCACGCCGTTCGGCCGCGCGTTCAAGATTGGCGGATACACACAAGGCGGTGGCCAAGGACCGGAGATCCCGTTTGCGCTGACCGCCATCACATCGTTCACCCATACCGACACCGCGCAACCTGCGCCACCGGCCGCCGATTTCCGCAACAACGACAATTTTTCGCTTGACCAGGTCAGTGCCTATTTCGCCGGCCGCATCACCTCCTGGTCCGGTGCATTCATTCAGGGCACCTATGACGGCATCGCGCACACGTTTCACCTTGACAATACCGACGTCAGGCCGCTGACCACCGTGCTCGCGCTCGGCGACCAGGATCTTCGCGTCGGAATCAGCGTCAACAACAACCCGACCGTACAGGACCCCTATAACTCGACCTATGCCTGGGGCTACCCGTTCGTTGCGTCCGCGCTGGCCCCGACCCCGGCCGCGCAGCCCGCGGTCGCCTCCGCGCTTTCAGGTAATTCGCTCGGCCTGACGGCGTATGCCTGGTACGATCAGAGCCTTTATATCGAAGCCGGTGGCTACGAGACACAGGGGCCGAGCCTGCTCCATCTGACAGGCACGACACTGACGGGCGCTCCATTCGGGTCCACCACGGGGATCGCACCCTATTTTCGCGCCGCCTATGAGTGGAACTGGAAGCAGCAGTCAGCCCATCTGGGCGGTCTGATCTTCCATTCCGACTTCAATCCTGCAACCGCGGCCTTCAGCGCCGGCGGCGCAATGGGCCACAACGGCTACACCGACGTGGCAATTGACTCGGGCTATCAGTTCCTCGGCAATCGCACGCACATCTTCACCGCCGAAGGCATCTACACGCACGAAAACCAGAACCTGGAAGGCGCCTTCAATGCCGGCCAGTCCAGCCAGACAGGCAACGAACTGCAGCAGATCCGCCTTGCACTGACGTACTACTATAAGCAAACGTATGGTGTGACATTCGGATGGCAGTACACCTGGGGCAATGCCAATCCATTGCTCAACGCGCCCGCGCCGGTCAGCGGCAGCGCCAACGGCAAACCAAACAGCAGCGCATTCATGGTAGAGGCCGATTGGGTGCCGTTCGGCAAGTCGGATTCCATAGCTGCCCCGTGGGTGAACCTTAAAGTTGGCATCCAGGCGACAGCTTACGCAAGCTACAACGGCGGTACCACAAACTATGATGGCTTCGGACGCAGCGCCAGAGCGAACGATACCATATTTCTGTTTTCCTGGCTGGCATTCTAAGGGCGGCGGCCAGGTCTCGCTACGGCACACCATTCAAATTCAGTGGCTATTCCGCACTCGCGGATTTTTGAGTCTACGACGCGTAACCGCGGGCATGACACACAAACAACATGAGGATGGAAGAAATATTCAGTTCCCGTCTGCGTCTATCCGGTGAAGCGGCAAAACGCCGTGGAACCAGAGGAGCGACGCCATGCAAGACGAAACGACGGCGGCTATCGGCGCCGGGATGCTTTACTCGGGGGGCGGGAACGACGACGGGCGGCTGGCTTTCCTGTCTCCGAGAAATGCCAGCTATCGGCAGACGGTACTGCACCGACATCAGCATAGTCAGCTATTCAGCCAGGATAATCTCGTTTCGGACGACCAGCCTGGGCACCTGAATGCGCAGTTGCAGGACGCGGACCTGATCAACCCCTGGGGTGTGGCGTTCTCACCGACCGGCGACTTTTGGGTCAACAACAACGCGACTGGCACGGCAACGCTTTACCACGTTGATCCCACGACCAACACGACGACCAGGTCGACGCTCGTGGTCACCATCGCGCCGCCTGCCGGCGGCACGGGACCCGCGGCGCCGACCGGCATGGTCTTCAATACCGACAGCAGCGGGTTCATGGTGAACGGCAAGCCCGCCGATTTCATCATGGATACCGAAGACGGCACCATCTCGGCCTGGAACGGCGGGACAGAGACCACACTGGAAGTCGACAACTCCAACAACGCCGCCGCCGGCGACAACACGGTCAATCCTGCCGAGGGTATCGGCGCCGTTTACAAGGGGCTGGCGATCGGTACCGAGACCAACGGCACGACCCTGCTGTATGCCGCCAATTTCCGGCATGGCACTGTTGACGTGTTCAACGACCAGTTCCAGCAGATCCAAAGCCTGACCGACGGCAGTCTGCCCCCCGGCTATGCCCCTTTCAATGTGCAGGTGCTCAACGGCGATCTGTTCGTAACCTACGCCAAGCAGGATCAGTTCAAACATGATGACGTGGCAGGCGCGGGCAACGGATTCATCGATGAATACACACTGAACGGCCAGCTCATCGCGCGCGTTGCCTCCAACGGGCCGCTGAACTCGCCATGGGGCCTGACCATCGCGCCATCGGATTTCGGCCAATACGCCGGCGACCTGCTCGTCGGCAACTTCGGCGACGGCACGATCAGCGCCTTCGACCTGCAGGACCACGACAAATACATGGGCAAATTGCTCGGCATCGACGGCAAGCCGATCACCATCGGCGATCTATGGGCACTCACTCCGGGCAATGGCGGGTCGGCCGGATCGACCGGGCAGGTCTATTTCACCTCGGGGGTCCAAAACGAGTCCTTCGGCCTCTTTGGCGCCATCGCACCGGTGCCAGGGAGCAACGAGTTCATGGTATCGGGAACAGGATCCCACAGTATGGGCTGAGGCAGCCCCACCATCGCCTGATGACGGAGGACACGCGCGGTTGGCTCCGCGCGTGCACCTCCTCCGTCGCTCGGCATCAGAACTGGCCAAGCATGGCGCGGCCACGTGTCGTGTGTGTGGACCGGTCGACGCGGCGCGGGCGGGAGGCTCTCCTGGCCGGCGCCGACTGCGGGCTTGGTGGCCGTGTGCATCCGGAGATCACCTGCTGGGCGAAAGTGAAGACTCCGGCCGAGGGCGCGGCGCTGGCCACAAAGAAACTGCGGCGCTGATCCCGCCCCCGGCGCGCGACGACCATCGGGTGAAGCGCGCCACAACCGAAATCTTCTGGCTCGGCTTGCTCTCCCCGGGCTGCGGAAAAGCATTCTGAACCCGGGTCCTCGCCAATCCGCCGCCGCCGCGATACATCCTCCGTCTCGCATCGGCGCACCGCGCCCTAGTCTCACCGAACCCCGCCAGCCGACTTGCCCCAAGCCCCACTGCCTGATGCCCCCACGCCACGCGCCGACGCCACCGAAAGCGCAGCAGCGGCGCCTCGCCCCTCTGTCTTGCTCTACGACTGGGACAACACCTTGGTAGACGGCTGGGCCGCCATCACGGCGGCCCTCAACGCCGTGTTC
>Ga0335075_10010569_pt1 | contig 14005 bp, 15 predicted proteins | sample Lox_Sample_24_FD_206723 | JGI IMG/M metagenome (GOLD analysis project Ga0335075, IMG submission 206723) | Soil microbial communities from Loxahatchee National Wildlife Refuge, Florida, United States - Lox_Sample_2.4 | ecosystem: Environmental > Terrestrial > Soil > Wetlands | place: USA...
AGTCCCTTGACCGTCAGTCCGTCGCCAACCTCTGCTCGCATGGTCATCGACCTCCTTCGTCGTTTGTCATCGTCCAGGTCACCGTGGCGTGGTGCCAGGGCCGAACGTCCATAGCCTCGAGGCGTCACAAGCCCACTGCGCACATCGTCACGGCCGGCTGCAAAAGCACCCGCCCGCTGGCGTCCACCACAGTCGCGCCCACACCCTCAAGGCCTCGCCTGGCGGTCCGGTAATGGTGCATGCAGAACAGCAACTCGGTCCGGTGCGTCCGCGTCGGGACTGGCGGCAGAACGGCGATCACCGCCGGCATGGCCGAACAGCAGCAGGCGCGGTCAGCTCTCAGCAGCATGCGGGCGTAGCCCGTGGCCACGATCGGAAGCGGCGGCTGGAGGGTGGCGGCTCGCGCTGACGTCCTGGTGCCGCTGTCATAGCTGGGATGCAACGAGTTCGTAGTCATGGCCCCAAGAGTCGCAGTCACCGCGGCGCTGGCTATAGGGCCTAGAGCCCGGAGTGCGCGGGCCGAAGGTCACTTACCGTTGCGGCGGTTCTGCTGGACGGCGCCCGGGCAGTGAGGACGAAGGTTGACGGCAAGCCGGGACCTGCGGACCGGGCCGCGGCTAGCCGCTGGATTACACCCCATCCGGCGGATGCGGGATCGCCGATCCGGAGCTTTGCGGACCTTCGGCCCTGTCCGGCCGGGGCTGCCTGACCGAAGATGGTCATGGCAGGCCGGGCACCCAGGCGGACCGCATCCGCCACTTGAGTGCTGTACCTCGGCCAGCGGCTTGGGGGTTCTATGGGCTGGCCAAGCAGGGTACTGACATGAGGTACCCAGACACGCAGTCGGCTTCGGCCGCATCTGACCGGTGATGTCCGAGGAGGTGTGCCCGTGCCGCACATGCGGGACTTCCTGAGCCGATTCCGCCCGGCGGGATCACCCGGCGCCGGCCCTGTGGCGATACCGGCCGATCGGCGCCGCGAACGCGAAACCGAACTCGGCCCGGTGCTGGTCCTGCTCGACGGCCCCAGCGCCGAGTGCGCCAGGATCGTCGGCGCGGCGCGGCGTGACGCTGAGGAGATCGTGAGCGCAGCCCGCAGTGAAGCGGACGCAGTCATCTCGGCCGCGCGACGCCAAGCCGCCGCGACCGCCGACCAGTTGGTTCGGGAGGCGCTGACTTCGGCACGAGCAGAAGCTGCGGCTCTCGAGGCTGCAGGCGCTGCCCGGGCCTCTGCCATCCGGGAGCGTGCCGGCAAGCACGTCCCCGGGCTCGCCGAGCAGGCGGTAAGGCGGATTAAGGAACTGGCCGCGCCCGCGAGCAGCGGGCGGGCGCCGGGGTCTGAATGGCGGCAGGGTGAGGGCGACGAGGCTGGCGGGCCGTCATGAGCGCGGGATGGGTCGCCGGCACCGTCCGGGCCAGAGCCATGGCGAGGCGAGTGCTGGGTGCCGGCGCAGCACGCGAGCTCGCGGCCAGCCCGTCGCTGGCCGATGCCCAGCAGCGTCTGCGGGCAACGCCGTTCCGCGCCGCGGCCGAGCAAGGGCTCTCCCTCGACGAGGCTCAGCACGCCGTCGCCGCCAACATCTTGTGGAATCTGCGAGTCCTCGCGGGGTGGCTGCCGCGTGACGGAGTCAGTCTGCTGCGGCTGCTGGCCGGCTGGTTCGAGATCGCGAACGTCGATGAGCTGCTGCAGGCGGTGGCGGGCCGGCCGGCCGGGGCGACGTTTCAACTTGGCGCGCTCGCGACGGCCTGGCCGCGGCTGAGCGAAGTCGGCAGCGCGCCCGAGGTGCGTCACGCGCTAGCCGCCTCAGCCTGGGGAGACCCGGGTGGTGACACGACCGGGGACATCCGCCTGGGCATGCGGACCCGATGGGCGGCTCGGATCGCGGCGTCGGGGGACCGCGCGGGCGCGTGGGCCGCGGCCGCGGTGGCGCAACTGGGGGAGCTGCCAGGCCCAGCACGGACCGGCGCTCGTGCTGAGCCCGGTGCAGGCCGGGCGCGAGCCGGGACTGGGCTCGGGCGCCAGGTCCGTCCGGGCAAGGCCGCGACCGCCCGGCCAATCGCGCCGCAGGCCGCCGGCGCTTCGCTCGTACCGCCCTGGCAGGCCGAGGCGGACTGGTGGCGGCAGGTTGAACGCGACGGGTGTGCGCTGCTTCGGTCCTCACAGACAAGCAGCGAGCCGGTGCTCGGCGCTGTCGTGGTGATGGCCGCCGATGCCCGGCGCGTGCGGGCGGCCCTGGGCTGCGCCGCCCGTGGCGGTCGCGCTGTGGAGGCCTACGATGCGATGGTCTAGCGCAATGCCGGTACGGATGCAACGGGTAGCCCTGGTCGCGCCGAGCGCGGCGCTGCGCGACGTGCTCGTCGAGGTCGCGGACGCAGCAGTCATGCAGGTCGACCTCGACGGCCACGCTCCTTGCGCTGCCCGCCCGCGGCCGCCCGCGGGCCTGTCGCCGCTTGGGCAAGCGCCGCGGGCCGGGCCGCTGATCTCGGCTGACGTGCCTGACCTCAGGGAACTGGAGAACTCCGGCCGTTACGACCTGCTCGCAGGCGAAGCGGAGCTCCAGCGCCAGGCAGCAGCGGCGCTACAGCGGTCGGGCGCGGCGGCCCTAGTCGGCTGGGTCCCGGTCAGCAGGATTCCGGCCATCACCGCGACCCTGGCCGAGGCTGGGGGGGCCGTGGTGCCGCTGGCGCGGCCAGCGTGGACGCAGCCTCCGACGCTGCTGGCCGAGCACGGCTTGCATCGCGAGCTGACCCCCCTCGTGCAGACCTACGGGACCGTGCCTTACGCCGACATAGATCCGAGCTGGCTTGCCTGGGCCAGCTACGTCGTCATGTTCGGAGTGATGTTCGGCGACGCCGGCCAGGGTGTGCTGATGATCGCCGTGGCCGTGGCGCTCCGCCTTGGCTGGCCACTGTCTCTGCGCCGGTTCCGGACGGCGTGGCCGTTCGTCGGCGGCGCGGGCGTCGCCGCCACCGCCTTCGGGTTGCTGTACGGCGAGTGCTTCGGCCCGACTGGCCTGGTGCCGGTCCTCTGGCTCAGCCCGCTCGCCCAGCCGGTCACCCTGCTGCTGGCGGCGGGTGGCTTCGGCGCGATCTTGCTCGCGGGTGCGTACGCACTTGGCACAATTAACCGGTGGCGTGAAGGCGGCTGGCGCGCCGCGCTTTACGCGCCGTCCGGGATCGCCGGAAGTTGCGTATTCCTCGGCGCCGCCGCCGGGGCGGCCGGCTGGCACTTCCACCACGGCGCGTCGCTGGCCGCAGGCGGCCTAGTCGCGCTGGCCGGTCTCGGCCTCGCTGCTGCCGGGTTCCTGGCGGAGGCCGGACGTGGCGGCATAGCGATTGTGCAGGCATCGGTGGAGCTCTTCGACCTGGTAGTCCGGCTCGGCTCAAACGTTGTGTCCTTCACCCGCCTCGCCGCGTTCGGCCTCGCGCACGCTGCTCTCGGCCTGCTGGTCTGGGAGGGCACCAGGGACCTGTGGCATCGCGGCGGCCTCGACGCCGCAGGCGGAATCCTGCTCTTCGCAGCGGGGACCGCGCTTGCCTTCAGCCTGGAGGCGCTCGTCGCGGCCATCCAGGCGCTCCGGCTGGAGTACTACGAGTTGTTCTCCCGTGTCTTCGTCGGGCAGGGCCAGCCGTTCCGGCCCTGGCACGTGCCCGTGATGCGCGGGATGCAGGAACATGACGCCGGCGAGGCGGCTCGCCGGCTTGAGGTGAAGGAGGCGCGTTCGTGATCGCTGCATGGCTACTCGGGCTGCCGGTGATCGTCGTTCCGGCCGCCGTGCTCGCCCGCCTGGCCGCCCGCCAGCGCCAGCGCGGCGCGGTAATCCTTGCGGCGACGGGCGCGATGGTGCTGGTGGGAGCCACAGTGTTGCTCGTGCTCGCCCTGACTGGCGACCCGGCCAGCGCGGCGAGCATATCGGGGGCCGCCGTGACGGCGCATGCGTCCAGCGGCGCCAGTTCAGGCGCTCTGATCGGCGCTGGCATCTCGGTCGCGGGGTCGACGATTGGCGCGGGGATCGCGGTCGCTTACACAGGCGCAGCCGCGGTGGCGGCCATGAGCGAACGGCCGGAGCTTTTTGGCCGGTCCATGGTGGTCGTCGGGCTGGCCGAGGGCATCGCGATCTACGGCCTGATCATCGGCATCATCCTGGTCGGGAAGGCCTGACCGTTCATGGCGAGGTCGGCGGTGATTGGCGAGCCACTCGCGGTCGAGGGCTATGCTCTCGCGGGTGCCAGCGTGTACACCGCGCAGAACCAGGACGAGGCTGTCGCCGCCTTCCAGGCGCTCCCGGCCGACACCATGCTGCTCGTCATGACCGCGACCGCCGCGGGGTGGCTGACGGACCGACTTGAGCAGCGCCCGGACATCCTCACGGCGGTGATGCGGTCATGACTGTGACAGCACCCGCGCACGCGGCGCTTGAGCCAGTCCGGCTGCGCCTGCTTCGCGATGCCGAGGCTCAGGCGGCAGCGGTCCGGCAGGCCGCCAGGGCCCAGGCGGCGCAGATCCTGAGCGAGGCGCACAGGGAAGCGGTCGCGGCGGCAAGCGCGGCGGCGGCCGGAGCACAGGTGACCGCGGCTCCGCTGCGAGCCGCCGAGTTGCGACGCGCCCGTGAGCGCGCCAGATCGGCGATCCTGGGCGCGCAGCGCCAGGCCCGCGATGACCTGCACCAGCGGGTGCTGGATGCCGTTACCTCCCTGCCCGGACAGCCGGGATATGACCGGCTCATCCATCGGATCACCGAGCTCGCCGAGCAGGCAGCGGGACCGAACGCACGGGTCACGATTGCTCCGGAGGGCGGAGTTGTGGCGCGCTCGGGAAGCGTGGTCGTGGACTGCTCGCTGAGTCGGCTGGCTGACCTGGCAGTGGCAGGCCTGGGGGCCGCGATCCGGGAGCTGTGGACGACATGACGGCTGCCGATGCGCACGTCGTGCGAGTCAACGGCCCGCTCGTCGAGGTGACCGGCCTCGCCGCCGTGGCGATCTCGGACGTCATCGAACTGGGCACCCGCCGACTGCCTGGCGAGGCGGTTGCCGTGCGCGGAGACGTGACGACCGTTCAGGCCTACGACTACACCGGGGGCCTCGCACCCGGCCAAGCCGCCCGTTCCCTCGCGCAGCCCTTGTCGGCTCGGCTGGGACCGGATCTGCTCGGCGGGATCTTCGACGGACTGCTGCGCCCGCTGGCGGGAGCGCCGGCCTGGCTGGAGCCGGGCGTTACCGCGGCGTCGGCAGGCGCACGCGAGTTCACCTTCACTCCTGCCGTGGTTGACGGGGTCACAGTGACCGGTGGCACCACCCTGGGCACGGTGCCCACAGCCGCAGGGATTACCTACCGGGTACTGGTACCGCCGGGAGTGGGAGGCCCGGTCGCGGACCTGCACCCCGGCGGTCCGGCCGCCGCCGATGCGATTGTCGCGACGGTCGGCGGCACGCCGGTTTCGCTGACGTCAGCCTGGCCCGTACGCCGGCCCCGGCCCTACCGCGAGCGCCGGGACAGCGACGCCCCGCTGATCACCGGGCAGCGAGTCATCGACCTGCTGTTCCCCGTAACCAGAGGCGGCGCCACCGCCGTCCCCGGCGGATTCGGCACCGGCAAGACGATGCTGTTGCAGCAGATCACCAAGTGGTGTGACGCGGACGTGATCGTGTACGTCGGCTGCGGCGAGCGTGGCAACGAGCTAGCCGACATGCTCAGCGAGCTCAGGGAGCTGAGCGACCCGCGGACCGGAGGCCCGCTGGCAGACCGCACTGTCGTCATCGCGAACACCTCGAACATGCCGATGATGGCCAGGGAGGCCAGCATCTACACCGCCGCGACCGTGGCCGAGCACTTCCGCGACATGGGCCTGGATGCGGTGGTCATCGCCGACTCCACGTCCAGGTGGGCGGAGGCACTACGCGAGTTCGCGTCTCGCAATGGTGAGCTGCCGGCGGAGGAGGGGTATCCGGCGAGCCTGGCGTCGGCGCTGGCGGCGTTCTATGAGCGAGCAGGATGCGTCGTCACGGCCGAGGGCCGCTCAGGCTCGGTCACGATCATCGGAGCGATCTCGCCGGCGGGCGGTGACATGACCGAGCCAGTGACGACCTATACCCAGCGATTTGTCCGCTGTCTCTGGACGCTTGACCGGGATCTGGCCTACGCACGGCATTACCCGGCGGTGTCGTGGGCCGGCTCGTTCTCGCGTGATGACGAGGTCATCGCCGCCTGGCATGCCGATCACGGTGACCCTGACTGGGCCGAGCGCCGGTCCCGGCTCGCAGCGCTGCTCGCCGACGCCGACCGGCTCGGCTCGCTGGCCGAGCTGATGGGCGTCAGCGCCCTCCCGCCGACGGAGCGGGCCACGATGCTGAGTGGCCGCCTGATCAGGGAAGGGCTGCTGCAGCAGAGCGCGCTGTCCGCCATCGACGCATCGTGCGACAGCGCCAGGGCAGCTGCGCTCGGGGATGCGATTCTCGCCGTCGCCGACCGCTGCCAGGACCTTGCTCGCGAGGGCGTGCCCGCCGCCGTGATCGAGGAAACCGACTTCTCCCCGGTGCTCCGGGCCCGCGAGGACGCCGCGACCCCGGCCGAGATCGCTCGCCGGGAGCAGGCGATGCTCGCTAGCCTCGCCCGGCTCGGCCAGCCCGATGACCCCGGCCGGGAGCGGGAAAACCCTGCCGCTCGGCTCGCAGATCAGGAGAGCGCAGCGTGACGACCTGGGCCCAGCGCGAGTACACCGACATCGCGGAGCTGCGCGGGCCGATTCTGGTGGTCCGCGGCGTCGCGGGGGTCGGATGGGATGAGTTCGCGATCATCAGAGGTGCGAACGGCGGGGAACGGCACGGGCTCGTGCTCGAGGCCGACCGCGAACTCGCGCTCGTCCAGGTGCTTGAGGGCACCTCCGGTCTCGCGGCGACCAGCACGCGGGTCGCGTTCAGTGGCACGCCCCTACGCATCCCGGTCAGCGAGGACTGGCTGGGCCGCGTGTGCACCGGCCGGGGCGAACCCGTGGACGGAGGGCCGCCTGTGACGGCCGATCTCACAGCCGCCGTCACCGGGTTCCCGATGAACCCTGTCGTCCGGGAGCCGCCTGGCGAGCCGGTCATCACCGGCGTGTCGGTGATCGACGGGCTGACGACCCTCGTCCGCGGTCAGAAGCTACCGATCTTCTCAGTCGCGGGCCTGCCTCACCTCGACCTGGCCGCCCAGATCGCGGCCCAGGCGTCGGCTGGGGACCAGCCGTTCTGCGTGGTGTTCGCCGCGATGGGTCTCACCCACGCCGATGCCGCGTCGGTCCGGAAGATTCTCGACCGGCGCTCCGCTGACGCGGAGCTGGTCCTGCTGCTTAACCTCGCAGATGCCCCGGTCATCGAGCGCTTCCTCACACCCAGGATCGCGCTGACAATCGCGGAGTACCTCGCCTTCAGCCTGGGCCGGAATGTCCTCGTGGTCATGGCCGACATGACCAGCTACTGCGAGGCGTTGCGCGAAGTGTCGGCGGCGCGCGGTGAGATCCCGGCCCGGCGCGCGTATCCGGGCTACCTCTACAGCGACCTGGCGTCGCTTTACGAGCGGTGCGGACGGATGCGGGGGGCGCCAGGCTCGGTCACACTGATCCCGGCGCTGACCATGCCGGGCGGGGACATCACGCATCCGGTCCCCGACCTGACCGGCTACATTACCGAGGGCCAGATCGTCCTGTCACCTGACCTGCACGCCCGCGGGATTTACCCGCCGGTCGACGCGCTGTCTTCGCTGTCGAGGCTCATGCGCCACGGCGCTGGTGCCGGCCGGACCAGGGACGACCACCTGGACGTCGCGGCCCAGACGCTGGCCGCGCTCGCGGCGGCGCGCCGCGCCACCGAGCTCGCCGAGCTTGTCGGGCCGGCCGCGCTCAGCGCGTCCGATCGTCGCTATCAGGACTTCGACCGGGCCTTCGCAACAGACGTCATCAACCAGGGGCGCACCGAGAACCGGAGCCTGGAGGACACGCTCGGCCGCGCGTGGCAAGCGCTAGGAGTACTACCGCGCCGGGAATTGACGATGCTGTCGGCGGAGGCGCTCGACGCCTACTACCCGGCCGCGACCGCGACGGGCAGCCAGTGATGACACCGCTCAGGCTGTCGGTCCCCCCCGGCCGGGCCGGGCGCCTGTGGCTCGTCCAGCGTCTGGACACGGCTCGGCGCGGCGCCGACCTGCTCGACCGCAAGCTGCGGATCCTCGAGGCCGAGCTGACCAGGCGGCAAGCGGCTGCGGCCCGGACGGCCGCACGCTGGGACCAGTGCCAGGCCGACGCCCAGGCCTGGCTGCTCCGAGCGGCCTTGTCCGGCGGCGAGCGCGCGATCAGGCTCGCTGATGACGGGCAGGCCGCCGACGTGACAATCAGCTACGAGTCCACAATGGGCCTGCGCTACCCCGGCCAAGCGACGTGCTCAAGGCCAGCTGTCACCACCTGGGACGGTCCGCTCGTGGCCGGGGTGCGGCAGGCACACCTTGCCGCCCTTACGGCGGCGGCCGGGCATGCGGCCGCCGTCACGGCCGTCCGCGTCGTCGGCGACGAGGTCGAGACGACCCGCTACCGAGTTCGGGCCATCCAGGATCGGTGGATCCCCGGCCTTGAGCAGGCGCTCGCCAGCGTCACCTTCACGCTGGAAGAACTCGAGCGCGCTGATGCCGCCAGGCTGCGCCTGGCGGGGCGCCCGGCCGGCACCCGGCGGTTCAGCTCCTGCTGACCAGAGCGAGTCAGCCTGAGCTTAGGCATGGAGCCAGGGCCTTACGTCACCGCGGTGGTGAGTGCGGCCACGATTCACGATGACGAGGTCGCGCGGGCAGCCGGCCACGCGGCCCTGATGACGCGCCGCCACGTCACCGACGGCGTCCTCGAAGAGGCGTTCGCGGCGCCTCCGTCCGAGATCCGGCAAGTCCTCGGCGACGCCGCCCATCCCGGTAGCGCGAGCTGACCGAGGCCGGGCCTGACGCCAGCAGAAGGTCTGCGCTGCTGCGAGCCCTGGCACCGGTCCGCGTGGCACGTCGGGGGAGGCCGCGTGGCTCCGCGGCGTCGGCTTAACCGTCTCCGGATCCGGTCAAACCTCCGTTATGCGGCTTTGCCAACCCATGGCCCATGGCCCATGGCCCTTGGCGAATGCCGTGATTCGGCGAGTTCCGGCCCGTCGGCGCAACCAGACCTGCTCCGGGGAAAGGCAGATGAAAGTGCCGGGCCGTGAGTCATTACGAGGCCTGCGCCGACCATACGGCCACGGTGCCCTGCGCTCCTCGGGATAATGATGGCGGCGAACCGCAGCGCCGATGTGCAGCCCGGATCCGGCAAGAGCGCCCCGGAGCGGGGTGTGGAACCGGGTCTACGGCAGGTGCTGGCCGCGCTGGCGGTGCCGAGTTTCCGGCGCGCTGCTCGGCCTGGTCGCCACGGCCCAGTTCCTGCCGGTGCTGCTGCTGGCGCCGTACGGGCCTGGCCGGACCGGAGGGTCCGCACTCGTCGGGTGTCCGAGCCGGGATAGCGCGAGTCAGGCGCTGCCCTCCGGCCAGCGTTCACTTCACGGGGAACCGGTCGACCGGACCTTCGGCCCTGTCGGTGCTGGTCTGCCAGCGGCAGCATGAGGTTTGCACGGGTCGTGTCATGAAGCTGGTTACTCCCGTGGTCAAGCTGGACAAGCTCGGTGACGTGGCCCAGGCGGTGTGCGCCTCCGCCGGGGCCGGGGGCGCGGCGCGGACAGGGAGGTCGTGATGACGACACGCGGGCACGAGATCATGGTCGGCTACGACGGGTCCGCAGGTGGCGCGGAGGCCGTGGACTGGGCTGTGCGTGAGGCCGGGCTCCGGGGAGTATCTCTGACCGTCTGCCACGCCTGGGCACCTGGGTACAGCGCCTCGAGCCCTGGTGCCGCAGACAGCGTGCTGCCTGTCGCAGCGGCTGGCGCCGCGGATCCGGCGCGCGAGCACGCCGAAGCTGTCCTGGCGCTGGGGGTGCAGCAGGCTCAGGCACGCGACTCCGCTGTGGCGCCACGGCCGCTGCTGGTCTGCGGACCGGCAGCCCGCATGTTGTGTGAGCAGTGCGCGGGTGCCGGCATGCTCGTGGTGGGCTCGCGAGGCCTGGGCGGCCTGCCTGGTCTGCTGCTGGGATCGGTCAGTCTCCAGGTAGCCGCGTACGCCCCGGTGCCGGTGACCGTCGTGCGTGGCCGCTGGCGGCCGGTGCCCGGACACCCACCGCGGCCGGTCGTGGTCGGAACCGACGGGTCATCGGCGTCCCAGACTGTGCTGGATTTTGCCGCCAAGGAGGCCGTGCTGCGAGGCGTGCCGCTTGTCGCCGTCTGCGCGCTTTCGGATACTGCGGGAGTACTTGGCGCAGCGCGCAGCATGGAGGCGGAGTTCATCGCGACGATCGGTAAGCTGCGGGCCGATCATACTGAGGCGTTCGTGCAGACGCGCGTAGAACAGGGTCCTCCTCGTTCGGTGCTGTTGGAGGCCGCGTCACAGGCTCAGCTGCTCGTGGTCGGTGCGCGCGGGCGGGGCGGCCTGCCGGAGATGATGCTGGGCTCGGTCAGCCTCGCTGTCCTGCACCACGCGCCTTGCCCCGTGACCGTCGTGCGTAGCGGATGATCCGGCTGCCTGGCTTGCACCTCGGGTGGCAAGGGACTGTGGCGCCGTCTGCGTCGCGATTGGCGGCGGACCCGGAAAGCGTGTGCGCAGGCGAGCTTGACGCGTGGCTGGTCACCGACGAGCACGCGGAGCTGATCCGCGAGCTCCGGGCGCTGGGCCGCCGCTCCTCACGGCCGGGCTCTCGCCCGCGGCGTTGCTGCGGAGGTTAAGGTCGGTACAGGCAGTAACTTGAGGCCGTGCTCGGCGTCGGCAGGTTCGGGAGAGCCTGAGCAGGCCAGAGTACGGCGCTTAGCTGCCCTGGGGGGAGAGTGATGACATCCGAGCCGAGCGATGTTCGGGCTCACCGGATCGTAGTGGGCGTGGACGGGTCGGAGTCGTCCAAGGCCGCGCTGGCGTGGGCAGTCAGGCAGGCGGGGCTGACGGGCGCAGTGGTGGAGGCCGTGATCGCCTGGGAGTTGCCTTACGCCTATGGCTACCCGGCGCCCATCTCCTTGAGTGGCGTTGACTTCGAGCAGCTCGCCGCCAAGGTCGTCAGTGACGCCATTGCCGAAGTCACCGGAGCCACGGCGGCGGCTGGTGAGGTCCGTTACAAGGTGGTCGGCGGTAATGCGGCCGGGGTGCTGCTGAGTGAGTCGGCCGACGCTGACCTGCTGGTGGTCGGCAGCCGAGGTCATGGCGGATTCGTTGAGGCATTGCTCGGCTCTACCGGCCAGCACTGCGTGCGGCACGCCAGCTGCCCCGTCGTGGTGATCCGGGACTCGGCGACCGGGCCGCCCCGGCCCTAACCGGGCCGACGGGGCGCCTACCGGGGCCTTCACTAATCGCGGCTCAGCGCGGGCTGAGCCCATGTCAGCGTCGTCCCGCCCGCGCTCGGCGCAACTTGCTCGGGACGGTATCGCCAGGCGCTGGTCAAGGCGGAGACGCTGCCGGCGGGCACTGCGAACAGCCAGGCGGGTCGCCGGTCAGTGATCGCGATCCGGTGATTGGAATAGCGCTGCAGTCCGGCGAGCGGTCGCTTACGCTGCCCGCCGCAAGACCAGGACGGAGGCGGGCGAGCCGTCAACGCCTGCGACAACCCGGCGAGCGCCTTTGTCACGGCTTTCAGTTATGAGAACTCCTCGATGCCCGAGATTAATGCCTCGCCGCGAGCGGGATTGCAGTCGTCGCGATACGCGGGAAGCAGGCACCGTCGCAACCGGGATCAAGGCCGGTATTCCCGCGAGGCTTGTGCACCTGACGTCGGCGGTGCGCCACGTTCGATTTCGGGGACGTTCGACTCTCACCCTTACCCGCCGCGGTTGTCAACGGCCAGGTTGACGTCCCCGCTGGTGGCCAGTTGAAAGTCCCCGCTCCTCGGGGTTGTTTCAGCTTGGTTTGATGGGCGTTCCTCCTCGTGCTCTGGCTTGTTTCATGCGGTAGGAGTCTCCGCTGGTGACCACGACGTGGCAGTGGTGCAGGAGCCGGTCTAGCAGGCTGACGGCGGTGGTGTGCTCGGGCAGGAACCGGCCCCAGGATTCGAACGGCCAGTGTGAGCCGATGCCGAGCGAGCGTCGTTCGCGGGCGGCTGCGACGAACCGGAACAGCAGCTGGGCTCCGGTGTCGTCCAGGGGCGCGAAGCCGAGCTCGTCACAGATGATGAGCTCGTTGCGGAGCAGAGTCTCGATGACGCGGCCGACGGAGTTGTCGGCCAGGGCCCGGTAGAGGGTCTCGACGAGTTCGGCGGCGGTGAAGTACCGGACCTTGTGCCCAGCCTCGACGGCGGCGACGCCGAGGGCGACCAGGACGTGGGACTTGCCGGTGCCGGCCGGCCCGATCAGGCAGGTGTTCTCCGCGGCCCGGATCCATTCCAGTGAGGCGAGGTAGTCGAAGGTGGCTTGGGGGATGGAGGAGGCAGCCACGTCGAACTCGGTGAGCTGCTTAGTAACGGGAAAGGCGGCGTTGCGCATCCGGGTGCGGGCGTTGGACTCATCGCGTGAACTGATCTCAGCGTCGATGAGGGTGCGCAGGAACTCTTCGGGGTTCCACCGCTGGGTGCGGGCGGTGACCAGCAGCTGGGGTGCCAGGCGGCGCATCGCGGCGAGCTTGAGGCGCCGCAGCCCGGCGTTGAGGTCGGCGGCCAGCGGCGGCGGGGCGGTGCTCACCGGTCGCCGCCTGCGGTTCCGGCGCTGATGGCGTAGTCGCTGAGCGGCCGGACCGGGACCTGCGGCAGGGTGAGCACCAGCGTGTCGCCGGGCAGGCGTGGTGCCGGGACCGCGCCGGCCGCGGCCAGGATGGAGCGCACGTCATCGGCGCGCCACCGGCCGAACTGTGCCGCTCGTTCCAGCGCCGCGACCAGCGCGGTGTCGCCGTGCGCGGCTTGCAGGGTGAGGATCTGGCTGACCTCCCGGTGCAAGGTGGAGATCCCGGCCGCGGCAGCGCCGGTCAGGAACGCGGCCGCCGCATCACCGAGGGACAGGAACTGCTTCTCCTGTGCGGTGCGGGCCCGCGGCGCCCGGCGTGGCCGGTCCGGGCGGGCCGACCCGTAATGCTCGTCGCGGATGCTGACCTCGCCGGGTGCCACCAGCTGATGCTCGGCAGCGATCTCGCCGGTGAACTGCTCGAGGACCTGCACCCGCCCGTCTGCCACCCGGATCAGCACGGTGGCGCCGATGAGCCGGGCGGGCACCGAGTAGCGCGCCGACCCGAACCGCACGCACGACAGCTTGTCGACCTTGCGGCTGGCTGACCTCCCGCCGATCTGCGGGCGCAGCGACGGCAGCGGCCCCAGCAGTTCCCGCTCGGTGACCAGACGCCCGGCCGGCACGGTACAGATCTCACTGTGAGTCTCGGCGTTGACCTCGGCGCACCACGCCGCGGCCGCGGCGTTCGCCGCGGCCAGGTCGCTCACATCCAGTTCGGCCGGGACAATCAGATCTCGCTTGGCATAGCCAACGAGGTTTTCGACGACGCCTTTCGATTCAGGGTCGGCCGCCTCGCAGAAGTCAGGCCGGAACCCGTAATGGGTCGCGAACCGCACATAATCCGGGGCGGGCACCACGACGTTGGCGACCACGCCGGCTTTCAGGCAGCCCATCCGGTCGGCCAGCACCGTCTTGGGCACCCCGCCGAGCACCTCGAAGCACTCGGCCAGCAGGCCCAGCGTGGTGGCGGCCTTCTCATCAGCGGCGAACCGCACGAACCGGAACCGTGACCAGGCCAGCACCGCGCAGAACACATGCAGGCTGCCTTGCGACCCCCAGTCGATGGCCAGCGTGTCGCCCGGCGTCCAGACCGCCGGGCGGCGGCCCCGGTGATGGCCCTGACGCCACGCGGCCTTCACTTCCGCGACCAGGCGGCGGAAGTTCCGCGCCGACCCCTCATATCCCGCCGCCCGAGCTGCCGGCAGCAACCGCTTCGCGCTGATCCGGCCCTG
>Ga0335075_10010570_pt1 | contig 14003 bp, 9 predicted proteins | sample Lox_Sample_24_FD_206723 | JGI IMG/M metagenome (GOLD analysis project Ga0335075, IMG submission 206723) | Soil microbial communities from Loxahatchee National Wildlife Refuge, Florida, United States - Lox_Sample_2.4 | ecosystem: Environmental > Terrestrial > Soil > Wetlands | place: USA: Florida...
GACCCCGACCGCAACTACTGGCGCAACCAAAACAAAAACCCCGGCCGATGGCCAGGGAATCTGTAACCCATGACGCGACTCATCTGTCACCTATGACTCGACTCATCACACTGTGGAGCCTAGGGGATTCGAACCCCTGACTTCTGCCTTGCAAAGGCAGCGCTCTACCAACTGAGCTAAGGCCCCGTAGTCCGATCATCGGTCTGGTCGGCGGCCACGTGCCAGACCTCGACACCGCGTCGAGACCGGAGCGCCACCGCCAGCGCGGCGATTGCCGCCAGCAGTACAACCAGCCTCACGAAACGTCTTGGCAAACACATGGTTGTGGGCCTAGGAGGACTCGAACCTCCGACCTCTTCGTTATCAGCGAAGCGCTCTAACCGCCTGAGCTATAGGCCCGTACGCGGGTACGACCGAGCGACGAGATTACCCCACTCCAGCGTCCGCGCCCAAACCGCTAGTCCCGGTCTGCCAGCGTCACCTCGACGCCCCCGATCAGGTCGGTCGTCAGGTTGTAGATAAACGCGCCGATAGTCGCCATCGCGCTGAGCAGCACGATGTTCACCAGGCCGATCAGCACGGCGCCGCCAAAGATCGTGCCGCTGGATACCAAGTCCGCGCTGCTGCCGCTGGTGTTGTTCAGCAAATCGCCGACATTGCTGTTGAGCTTGCTCCATACGCCCATGCCGCCGAGCACCAGATACAGGAACGCCACGGCGATCATCCAGACGAAGAACAACGCCACCGAGAGCACCAACGACACCTTCAGCGTGCTCCAGGGATCGATGCGCCGGATCTGCATGCTGGCACGGACCGGGCCCTGGGCTCGCCCGGACACCTGGGTGCGGCGTTCCGTTCGCACCGGCGTCGTCGACGTGTCCGGCGGCAGCTCTGCGGTCGGTTTGCGCGGCACGACGCGGGGGATCGGACCGGACAGATCCGGTAGCTCGCTGGCGTAAGCCTCGTTGGGCCGGGTTTCGCCGCGCGCCGGCTCTGCGGGTGTGTCGACATTCGCCGGCGGTGTCTTCGCCGCACCAGGCGCGGCGGTCCCCGAGATAAAGCGGCTCAGCCGGGCCTCCGCATTGGGCGCACCGGAGCTACGGCTCGTCGGCCGCGGATCGCGCGGTTTCGGTGCATCCGACGCCGGACGCCGTTGCGTTTGCGGGGATCGGGCGCCGGCCCGCTGGCGCGGGGCGCCGTCAGCGGCATCAGAGACACGCTCGGGGCCGGACCCGTGCGGCGCCCGCTGCGCCCCTCCCCGGTCGACCGGGCCATTCCCGTTCGGGCCGTCGCCCGGTCCGGAATATCCCGGCTCGTTCGGTGAAGTCACCTCACGGCTCCTAACTGTGCATCCGGCCGCCGGGGCGGTCGGTGATCGCTCACGCGTCGACCGAGTCTAATTGTCCGGCTCCTCCTCGCGCCGCTGTGCGGCGCGAATCGTCACCACGCTAGGTACCCGAATCGTCGTCGGTAACGGCGGCTACTTCAGCTTCTTCGGCGTTACGTGCGATGGCTAATAGTGTGTCGCCCTCGCCCAAGTTCATCAACCGAACACCTTTGGTCTGCCGTCCGGCCTTCCGGACCTGTCTGGCCGCCGTCCGGATCACCCCGCCGCCAGACGTGATCGCGTACAGCTCGCTGTCGTCGTCGACGATCAGCGCTCCTACCAGCCTGCCACGCCGGGTGTCGTACTGGATCGTCAAGATCCCTTTGCCGCCGCGGCCCTGCGCGGTGTACTCCTCGATCGCGGTGCGCTTAGCGTAGCCGCCAGACGTCGCAACCAGCAGGAATGTGCCTTCCACGACTACGTTCAGCGACAGCAGGTAGTCGTCGGTGTTGAACCGCATGCCCTGCACACCCGAGGTCGCGCGGCCCATCGGCCGCAGCGCCTCGTCGGTTGCGGAGAACCGGATCGACTGGCCGTTGGCCGAGACCAGCAGCAGGTCGTCCTCGGCCGAGCACAGCACCGCTCCGACCAGCTGATCGCCGTCGCGCAGGTTGATCGCAACGATCCCGCCCGACCGGTTGGAGTCGAAGTCGGTGAGCGCGGTCTTTTTGACCAATCCCTTTCGGGTGGCCAGCACCAGGTACGGCGCATCCTCGTAGCTCTTGATCTGGATCACCTGGGCGATCCGTTCCTCGGGCTGGAAGGCGAGCAGGTTGGCGACGTGCTGTCCGCGCGCCGTCCGCAAGGCCTCCGGGAGGTCGTAGGCCTTCGCCCGGTACACCCGGCCCTGGGTGGTGAAGAACAGGATCCAGTCGTGCGTCGAGCACACGAAGAAGTGCCGCACGATGTCGTCCTGCTTCAGCCCGGCGCCCTGCACACCCTTACCGCCGCGCTTTTGACTGCGGTACAGGTCGGTTTTGGTGCGCTTGGCGTAACCCGTTTCGGTGATCGTCACGACCACGTCTTCACGGGCGATCAGATCCTCGTCGTTGACGTCGCCGTCGGCTGCGATGATTCGGGTGCGACGGTCGTCGCCGTACTTCTCGACGATCTCGCCGAGTTCGTCGCGCACGATCCCGCGCTGCCGCTCCGGCTTGGCCAAAATGTCTTCCAAGTCGGCGATTTCGGCTTCGATCTTGGCCAGGTCGTCGATGATGCGCTGGCGCTCCAACGCCGCCAGGCGGCGCAACTGCATGTCCAGGATCGCCTGCGCCTGGATCTCGTCGATGTCGAGCAGTTCGATCAGGCCGGCCCGTGCAACGTCCACCGTCTCCGACGCCCGGATCAACGCGATCACCTCATCGAGCGCGTCGAGCGCTTTGACCAGACCGCGCAGAATATGGGCCCGTTCGTTGGCCTTGCGCAGCCGATAGGTGGTGCGCCGCACGATCACGTCGAGCTGGTGGTTGACGTAGTGGCGGATCAGCTGATCCAGCCGCAGGGTGCGCGGCACCCCGTCGACGATGGCCAGCATGTTGGCGCCGAAACTGGTCTGCAGCTGGGTGTGCTTGTAGAGGTTGTTCAGCACCACCTTGGCCACGGCGTCGCGCTTGAGTTCGATGACTATCCGCAGTCCGACCCGGTCGCTGCTCTGGTCTTCGATATTCGCGATCCCGGCGAGCTTGCCGTCGCGGACCTGCTCGGCGATCGAGGTGATGAAGTTGTCATGGTTGACCTGGTAGGGCAACTCGGTGATCACCAGGCCCGTCCGGCCTCGCGAATCTTCTTCTACCTCAACAACTCCGCGCATCCGAACGGAGCCGCGGCCGGTCTTGTAGGCGTCGGATATACCCTGGTTTCCGACGATCAGTCCGGAAGTGGGGAAGTCCGGGCCCTTGACCCGCTCCATAACGGCGGCCAGCGTCGCTTCTTCGTCGGCCTCGAAGTTTTCCAGGCACCAGAACACCGCTTCGGAGAGCTCGCGCAGGTTGTGCGGCGGGATGTTCGTCGCCATGCCCACCGCGATGCCGCCCGAACCGTTGGCCAGCAGGTTGGGGAACCGGCTCGGCAGCACCGTCGGTTCCTGCACCCGGCCGTCATAGTTAGGAATGAAATCGACTGTTTCCTCGTCGATTTCGCGCAGCATCTCCATCGCCAGCGGCGTCAGCCGCGCCTCGGTGTATCTCATGGCCGCTGGTGGGTCGTTGCCCGGTGAGCCGAAGTTGCCCTGACCGTCCACCAGCGGATAGCGCAGCGACCACGGCTGCGCCATCCGCACCAAGGTGTCGTAGATCGAGGCGTCACCGTGCGGGTGGTAGTTGCCCATCGTCTCGGCCACCGACCGCGCGGACTTTGCGTGGCTGCGGTCCGGGCGGAACCCTGAGTCGAACATCGCATACAGCACCCGGCGGTGTACCGGCTTGAGGCCGTCGCGCACCTCCGGTAACGCGCGGCCCACGATAACGCTCATCGCGTAGTCGATGTAACTGCGCTGCATCTCCTGCTGGATGTCGACCGGTTCGATCCGATCACCGGCATCACCGGTGGGTGGCAGCGTGGTGTCTGTCATCTAATCCTCGTTTGAGTTTTTCGATAGGGGCTGCTCGAGCGGCCGTCAGGGGTCGCTAAGCATCGTTAAACATCAAGGAAGCGAACGTCTTTGGCGTTGCGGGTAATGAAGCTTCTGCGCGCGTCGACATCCTCGCCCATCAGAATCGAGAACAACTCGTCGGCCGCGGCGGCGTCGTCCAGGGTGACCTGGCGCAGCACCCGCACCGAGGGATCCATCGTGGTTTCCCACAATTCCTTGGCGTCCATTTCGCCGAGACCTTTGTAGCGCTGGATGCCGTCGTCGACGTTGATCTTCTTGCCGGCCTTCCTACCCGCTTCCAGCAGGCCGTCGCGCTCCCGGTCGGAGTAGGCGAACTCGGGTTCGCTACGCTGCCACTTCAGCTTGTACAGCGGCGGTTGCGCCAAGAACACGTGGCCGTTCTCGATCAGCGGCCGCATGAACCGGAACAACAGGGTCAGCAGCAGCGTCGAGATATGCTGACCGTCGACGTCGGCGTCGGCCATCAGCACGATCTTGTGATAGCGCAGCTTGGTGATGTCGAACTCGTCGTGAATCCCGGTGCCCAGTGCGGTGATGATCGCCTGGACTTCGGTGTTTTTCAGCACCCGGTCGATGCGGGCCTTCTCGACGTTGATGATCTTGCCGCGCAGCGGAAGAATGGCCTGGAACATTGAATCGCGGCCGCTCTTGGCGGAGCCGCCAGCTGAATCACCTTCCACCACGTACAATTCCGACTTTCGCGGATCAGTGGAGCGGCAGTCGGCCAGCTTGCCGGGCAGCCCGCCCAGATCGGTGGCGCTCTTGCGCCGCACCAACTCTCGGGCCTTACGGGCAGCGATCCGGGCCTGCGCCGACGATACCGCCTTGTTCACCACGGTCTTGGCATCGGCCGGGTTGGCCTCGAACCAGTGTGACAGCCTCTCGTTGCAGGCCTTCTGCACGAACGACTTGACCTCGGTGTTGCCCAGCTTGGTCTTGGTCTGGCCTTCGAACTGCGGTTCACTGACTTTCACCGAGATGACTGCCGCCAGACCTTCCCGGATATCGTCGCCGGTGAGGTTGGGGTCCTTGTCTTTCAGCAGTTTCTTGTCTTTGGCGTACTTATTCACCACCGACGTCAGTGCCGCACGGAAGCCCTCCTCATGGGTCCCGCCCTCGTGGGTGTTGATGGTGTTGGCGAAGGTGTGCACCGATTCCGAGTAGCCGCCGTTCCACTGCATCGCGATCTCGACCTCGTGGCCGGGGCCCTTGTCGGAAAAGTCGACGATGCTGCTGTGAATCGGGTTCTTAGTGCGATTGATGTGCTTGACGAAGTCGACCAAGCCGCCCGGGTAGTGGAAGGTGCGGTGCTTAACCTTGTGCGGCGCAATCGATTCCGCGGCCTTCTCCTCGGCCGACTTCGGCGCTTCGGCGGTGTCGCTGACGACTTCGTCGACCACCTCTTCGGCGGCGACGCGTTCGTCGGTGAGGTTGATGGTCAGGCCCTTGTTGAGGAACGCCATTTCCTGCAGCCGACGGGCCACGGTCTCGAAGTCATAGTTCGTCGTTTCGAAGATGGCCGGGTCGGCCCAGAACCGCACCGTCGTGCCCGTCTTCTTGGTCTTGTCGCCTTGTTTCAGGGTGCCCGGCTCCGAGTGGTCGTAGGTCTGATACCACTCGAAGCCGTCGGTGGAGATCTCGACCTCGAGCCGGGTGGACAACGCGTTGACCACCGACACCCCCACACCGTGCAGGCCACCGGACACCGCGTAGGCGCTGTCGTCGCCGCCGAACTTCCCGCCGGCATGGAGTTGAGTCATCACCACATCGACAGTGGGGACGCCGGTGGCGTGCATGGCGACCGGGATACCGCGGCCGTTGTCGGCAACCTCGACGCCGCCGTTTTCCAAAATCCTGACGTCGACGGTATCGGCGTAGCCCGCCATCGCCTCATCGACCGAGTTGTCGACGACCTCCCAGATCAAGTGGTGCAATCCGCGCTCACCGGTAGAGCCGATGTACATGCCGGGGCGTTTGCGGACTGCTTCCAGTCCCTCCAGGATCGTGATGGAGTCGGCGCCGTACTCTTTCGGATTCTTCTTCTGGGCAGCCACGGTCGGAAGGCTCTCCTTGGGGTTGCGCGCAGGCAGTCAAGAGACTGTGCGCTGGTTCTCCGCCAGTCTACCTACAACAGGCGGTGGCACCGACTCTGCGAGGGCGTTTCTACACAGCTATCTTGGCCGTGTACGGAATTTTTCGATCTCGTCTGCGTCCTGACGCTTGACGTGATAAGTCGTGCGCTTGTGACGGCCCTCAGCCGATTGTTCGATCCGTCAGCCGTAGGTGTCACGGGGCCCCCGCCCGGCGATGTGCAAAGGACCCTTGCGCCACGACGGCGCGACCGGGCCGGTGATTTTCAGCGTGGTCACCACTCCGTCGCCGACTGCGGCGGCGATCTTGGCCAGAACTTGCGCCTGGATGATCCGCAGTTGAGTCGCCCAGGCCGTCGACTCCGCAGACACGCTCAGTACTCCATCGCGTAGCGCGGTCGGGGTCGCGTGATCGGCGATATGTTGACCGACCACCGCCGGCCACTGCCCGAACACCGCGCCTTCCGCCACTCGCGACGACCACCCACGCTTCTTGGCTACGTCGCGGGCGATACTGCCCAGCGGCTGCGGATCGCGGCCGTCCGGCCCCGGACCCGACCAGCGGCGCCGATTGCCCGCGCCAGCAACCCGGCGGGCGGGTGGCAGCCGACGACCCCGCCCCACATCTTTGCCTTGTGTGCGGGCGGCGCCACGAGCTTCTTCCAACGCTCGTCTCACCAGGTCCATCCCGGGCAGGCCGCTCAGCCGCTCGGGCGGTCCAACGCCGGCGTCCGGTGTTACGTCGTCGCGTTCAGTCACGTCTGCACCTCCGAGACCGGTCCGCTGTCACCGTCCTGTAGCGCGATCGTCACACGCTCGGCGTCGTCCCACTCACCGGGGATGTCGTCGAGAACTGCGGCCGTCACCAGGACCTGCTCTGCGGACGCCGCCGCGGCGGCCAGTGCCTGCCGGCGGGCGGCGTCGAGTTCGGCGAAGACGTCGTCGAGCAACAACACCGGGTCGCTTCCCTCTGCTCGCAACAGTTCATACGCTGCCAACCGCAATGCCAACGCCATCGACCACGATTCACCATGGCTGGCAAAGCCTTTTGCGGGTTGGTCACCCAGGCGTAGCTCGAGGTCGTCGCGGTGCGGGCCAACCAGGCACACCCCTCGCTCCAGTTCGGCATCGCGGCGCTGTGCCATCTGTGCGAGCAGCGCGACGCGCAACTCGTCGATGTCCGTGCTGTCGGGCGTGAATTCCACACTGGCGCGGTAATTGATCGTCGCCGGCCGCGATGCCGGCGCCAACAGCTGGTAGCTTTTCTGCACTTCCGGCGCCAACTCGTTGACCAGGTCGATTCGGGCCGCCATCAACTCCGCCCCGTGGGCGGCCAGATGGCCGTCCCAGACATCGAGGGTATCCAGGGAACCGCGATCACCCCGGAACCGGACGGCGGACGCGGACTTCAGTAATGCGGTGCGTTGCCGCAGCACTTTTTCATAGTCGGCGCGCACCGCGGCCACCCGTGGCCGCCGCACCGCCGCCAGGTCATCCAGGTAGCGGCGCCGATCCGCCGGATCTCCGCGGACCAGCGCCAGATCTTCCGGCGCGAACAACACCGCCCGGAGCACGCCCAGCACCTCACGGGGACTGCGCACCGGCGAACGATTCAGCCGAGCTTTGTTGGCCCGCCCAGCGGCGATCTCCAGATCGACGGCGCACTCGCGTCCGTCATTCACGACGATCGTCGACACCACCGCCCGCGCCGCGCCGACTCGGACCAGCGGCGCGTCCGTCGCTACCCGATGCGAACCCAAGGTCGACGAATACCACAGGGCTTCAACGAGATTCGTCTTACCGTAACCATTCGGACCGACGAACACCGTCCGCCCCGGCGTCAGCTCGAGCTCGGCGTGTTCCCACGACCGGAAATCCCGCAAGCCCAGATGGCGGACGTACACCTAACCGCTAACCAGGAAGACGGACCGGCATCAACAGGTAGACGTAATCGGTCGAGACCGCCGGGAAGGGTCCGGTATCGCCGGCCTGTGGATCGTCATCGCCGGCCGGGCGCAACACCGCGGGTCGGCTCGGGGTGGTGAAGCCGAACGACACCCGCTCGGAGTGCAACGACCCCAACCCGTCGGTCAGGTATGTCGGGTTGAAGGCGATGGTGAGTGGTTCGCCGGCGAAATCGACCGGCACGTCCTCTTCGGCGCGACCGACATCGTCGGCGCCGGCCGACAGCCGCAGCACATCGCCGGCGAACTCCATCCGGACCTGCGCACCGCGATCGGCAACCAGCGCAACTCGTTTGATCGCCTCTGTCAATTCGGCGACACCGATGCTGGCCACCGCAGTGTGCTCGGTCGGCAGCAGCTGGCGGAATTTGGGAAATTCCGCATCCAGCAACCGGGTGGTGCTGCGTTTGCCGTCGCCGCTGATCCCGAGCAGTCCGTCCTTGCCCACGGCGGATCCGGAGCCTAATGACAAATGGACCTCCGCGCCGTCGGTTCCGGTCTTGGCTGCCTCGGCCAGTGTCTTGGCCGGCACCAGCACCGCCGCTTCGACATCGGGTCCGGCCGCCGACCAGGTCAGCTCGCGCACCGCCAGTCGGAACCGGTCGGTGGCAGCCAACACCACCGACTCACCGGAAATCTCCACCCGGATTCCGGTCAGCATCGGCAGCGTGTCGTCGCGACCGGCCGCCACCGCGACCTGGCTGATCGCCTCGGCGAAGAGGTCCGCCGGCAGGGCGCCGGTTTCCTCGGGCAATGTCGGCAGCGTGGGGTAGTCCTCCACCGCCATCGTCGGCAGTGAAAACCTCGCACTTCCGCAGGTCAAGGACACCCGAGTGCCTTCGACCTGGACGTCAACGGGCTTGTTCGGCAATGCCCGGGTGATCTCAGACAACAACCGCCCGGACACCAAAGCAGTTCCCGGAGAAGCGATTTCGGCTGCCAACCGCACCTCGGCGGAAACCTCGTAGTCGAATCCGGAGATCGTCAACCCGTCGTCCGAGCCGGTCAGCAACACACCGGCGAGCACCGGTACCGTAGGCCTGGTCGGCAGCGTCCGTGCCACCCACGCCACCGCATCGGCGAAGTCTTCACGCACTAAGCGAAACTTCAAGTCGGTCACACCGACTGTGGTCGTCGCCACGTCCATTGTGTCCCTTCATCACCTGAGAACAACAAAGCCAACTCAGCGGCTTCCACCTCCGGTGGAGTGCGATTCCCCGCTGACGGACGCCCGTGCCCAGTAACCCGCCTCGACGACCGAAACGGCAGTCGAACCACAACCGTAGAGCTTTGAGCGCCATCTTGAAAGCTAATCGGAATCAATGACACTCGGGGTGTTCCCGCGTTGACGTGCGGGTGTGGAACGTCTCGTCCCCAAGCGCCTTTTCCAAGAAGAAACTACGGAGAGATTTCAGTAACAGTATTAAGCCCTGTGCACGTTGGGGACAGGTGAGTGTCTGTGCTGCTGAACCGCGCCGGCGGGGTGTGGAAGACAGCTGTGCGGTTGTGGGGTTTGTGTGTAGCGATTGGGGAGTACCCGCGGCTGTGCACGTGACTGTGATGTCCGGGGAACAGCGCGCGCGGGTTGCGCACAGCCATATCCACAAGCGGTGCTGTGACTGGTGGGTCGGCAGTGCCCAAAGTTTTTTGGGCCGGATCGTTTTCAGCCCGGTGCTCAGCGCTTGGAGCGCTGCCGAATCCGGGTGGTGAGTTCCTTGACGTGATCGAAGACTTCGCGTCGCTCGGCCATCTCGGAGAGGATTTTGCGCTGGGCGTACATGACCGTGGTGTGGTCGCGGCCGAATGCTTGTCCGATTTTCGGGAGCGACAGGTCGGTCAGTTCACGACACAGGTACATCGCGATCTGGCGAGACTGGGCCAGAGCCCGGGTCTTACCGGGGCCTCGAAGTTCCTCGACGGTGGTATCGAAGTATTCCGCGGTTGCGGCCATGATGGTTGCCGCGCTGATCTGCATGGTGCTGGCGTCGGCGATGAGGTCGCGAAGCACAATCTCGGCCAGCGACTTATCAATTGGGGTTTTGTTCAGCGACGCGAACGCGGTCACCCGGATGAGCGCACCTTCGAGCTCACGGATGTTGCGTTCAATGCTGCTGGCGATCAGCTCGAGCACATCGTCGGGGACCGCCAGCCGCTCCATCTGTGCTTTTTTGCGCAGAATGGCGATGCGGGTCTCCAGCTCGGGTGGCTGCACATCGGTGATCAGTCCCCATTCGAACCGGGTCCGGAGCCGGTCTTCCAGGGTGGCGAGCTGCTTGGGTGGCCGGTCGGAGGAAATGACGATCTGCTTGTTGGCGTTGTGCAGCGTGTTGAAAGTGTGGAAGAACTCTTCCTGGATACCTTCTTTACCTTCGATGAACTGGATATCGTCGACCAGCAGCACGTCGACATCGCGGTAGCTGCGTTTGAAGGCAACCTTGCGATCGTCGCGCAGCGAGTTGATGAAGTCGTTGGTGAATTCCTCGGTGGAGACGTACTTGACCCGCATGCCGGGGAACAGTCGTTGTGCGTAGTTGCCGGCGGCGTGCAGCAGATGCGTCTTACCAAGGCCGGATTCGCCCCAGATGAACAGCGGGTTGTAGGCCCGGGCGGGCGCTTCGGCAATGGCGAGGGCTGCCGCGTGGGCGAATCGGTTCGAGGCGCCGATCACGAAGGTGTCGAAGGTGTAGCGCCGGTTCAGGCTGGTGCCGCCGGCCGCGTCGGCGTCGGTGTTGTGCGGCCGTTCGGTGAAGTAGGTGGGCCAGTTCTGATGTGCGCTGGCAAGGGCTTCGCGGTCTTCATCGACCTCGTCGGTGTCGCCGGTCCAGTCGTCGGGCGGCGCGGCTAGGCCGTCGTCGGGTTCGTCGGTGGCCAGCGCGGCGATCCGCACGCCGAGTTCAATTTGTTGGCCGAGCCGACGGCTCAGGGCTTCGGTGATCTGAGTACGCAGGTGACGTTCGATCTCGTTCTGGACGAAGCTGCTGGGAACTGACAGCAGCGCAAACCCTTCGGCGATCGTCAGGGGTTGTACCAGGTTCAACCAGGCTCGCTGCTGCGGTGTCAGCGGTGGTACGTACGGTTCACCGTTGGTCGCGGTGCTGTCGCCGGAGTTTTCCCCGTTGAGTTCGGAGACGACCGCTTTCCAGACCGTCGCGAAGCTTGATCCGGAATCCTCGGTCAACGACGGATCCCCCTGGTATGACGTCGGCGTATCACCGTTAGCTGTGACAACGAACTGTCCACATGGTTATCCACAGGTGTGGACAGTACAGCCGCCATCGGGCTGGAGTCAGCCGTTGGCGGCATATGAGATCGGCGTTCGAAACAGCCAGTGCTGATCATCTGGCCAGGAAGCCGATCCGCCATCCTCGCTTCGTTGTCGTGCGCCGTTCCGGGTCGGTACGGCCTGAAATGCACCAGCCCGAAGCTAACAGTTTTCCTGCGCAGTGCCAACCGTTCTGCAACATTGGCCCGGCCTTTCATAGAATTGCTCGCAGACCGTCGTGGCGGGTGTGGCGGTAGTTAAATATCGCGGTCAGGTCGGTCGCCGCGAAGGCCAAGTTTGACCCGGCGAACGCTGCTGCGTACCCTCGTCTAGTCGCCCGAAAGTCGGCGATACGGCTGCGATCCGCGCATCATGCGCGGGGGCCGCGCCGGTTAGCAGCGAGACACAAAGCCTGCCGAGGCTTCGTGAGGGCAATCGAGTTCCACCGGCATAGACCACCGGGCCGGATCACGATGCCAGATGCAACGAGGAGAGAGTCGTGGCAAAGGGCAAGCGGACCTTCCAGCCGAACAACCGGCGCCGAGCCCGCGTGCACGGCTTTCGGCTGCGGATGCGCACCCGGGCGGGGCGCGCGATCGTGTCGAATCGGCGCCGCAAGGGACGCCGCTCGCTGACTGCTTAATCAGAGCCCGGTGTAAAGCGGTGCTTTCCGCGCGGAACCGCATGACGCGGTCGACCGAATTCGATGTCACGGTGAAGCACGGGATTCGAGCCGTGCAGCCAGACCTCGTCGTCTATGCGCATCGCGGGAACGCGAACGAGCATGAGGCACCGAAGGTTGGATTGATCATTTCCCGAGCGGTGGGTTCGGCGGTGCAACGGCACCAACTGGCCAGGCGGTTGCGCCATGTCGCGCGCGGGTTGGTGGACGGGCTGGAACGATCGGAGCGAGTAGTGATCCGCGCGCTGCCGAGCAGTCGCGACGTCGGCTCCGCCCGGTTGGCGGAAGAGTTACGAGCGGGCTTGCAGCGGATCAAGGCGACGGGATCGGGCCGGTGAATGGCATAATGTCGACGCTGCGGCGGCGACTGCACGAGTTCGAGACCGCGGTGGTGCACGGGTTGATCTTCTTGATTCAGCTGTATCGGCACACGGTCTCGCCGCTGCGCCTGCCGACGTGTCGGTTTGCGCCGACCTGCAGCCAGTACGCCGTGGACGCGCTGGCCGAGTATGGATTGGTGCGGGGGAGTGGGCTGGCAGCCGTCCGGCTCGCCAAGTGTGGTCCGTGGCATCGGGGAGGATGGGATCCGATACCGGAGCGCCGAGCCGTCCGGGTCGAAGTCTGGGGCACCCCAGCGACGCTAGGGGAGAGTGATTGAAGTTGTTTGATCCGTTCAGCCTCGACTATTTCTACTATCCGGTCTCGGCGATCATGTGGCTCTGGTACAAGGCATTCGCCTTCCTGCTGGGCCCGACGAACTTCTTCGCGTGGACACTGTCGGTGATGTTCCTGGTGTTCACTCTGCGCGCGATTTTGTACCACCCGTTCGTCCGCCAGATCCGCACCACCCGCCAGATGCAGGAGTTGCAGCCGCAGATCAAGGCGCTGCAGAAGAAGTACGGCAAAGACCGTCAGCGGATGGCGCTGGAAATGCAGAAGCTGCAGCGTGAACACGGGTTCAATCCGATTCTCGGTTGCTTGCCGATGCTGGCGCAGATCCCGGTGTTCCTGGGGCTCTACCACGTGTTGCGGTGCTTCAACCGGACGACGACGGGGATCGGACAACTGGGACTTTCCCCGGAGCGCAACCGCGAGCTGGGGAACTACGTCTTCAGCGCCGCCGACGTCGGACATTTCTTGGATGCCAACCTGTTTGGCGCACCGCTGGGTGCCACGATGACACAACGCGGAGCCAGCCTTGCGGCCTTCACCCACTTCAGTCGGCCCGCCGTGGTGGCGGTCGGCGCGCCGGTGATGATCCTGGCCGGCATCGCCACCTACTTCAACAGCCGAGCGTCGGTGGCGCGGCAGAGTGCCGAGGCCGCGGCCAATCCGCAGACCGCGATGATGAACAAGCTCGCGCTGTACGTCTTCCCGCTCGGCGTGGTGGTCGGCGGACCGTTCCTGCCGTTGGCGATTATCTTCTACTGGTTCTCGAACAACATTTGGACGTTCGGTCAGCAGCACGTCGTGTTCGGAATGATCGAAAAAGAGGAAGAGGCGAAGAAGCGCGAAGCGATCGAACGGCGGGCGGCCAACGCACCGGCGCCAGGCGCCAAACCAAAGCGGCCGACGAGGAATGCACCGGCGGACGGTAACGGATCGGCGGCACCTCCGGCTGGCACCGACGGCGATTCAGCGACCGCGGATCAAGCAGCGCGAGACGGCAATCCGGCCGGCCGCACTCCGCGCCCCGGCGCACGGCCGAAGAAACGGAAGCGTTGATCGAGGCTCGGGTGGAGACGGCTGGCGCGGGGATCGAGAGCGGGCGCAGGCTTAGCCGGGCGAAGGCCCGGACGACGGGAAGGAAACAAGCAGGTATGACGGACGCCGAGACAACCGGACACGACGCAGATGAGGCTCCGGCGACAGCGGTCGTGGACGGCGCCGCTGAGGACGCCGCTGAGGACGCCGCTGAGGACGCCCCGGACACGTCGATAGACGACAGTGGCACCGAGGCGGATATGGAGGAGCGGTTGGTCGCCGAGGGAGAGATTGCCGGCGATT
>Ga0335075_10010571_pt1 | contig 14002 bp, 15 predicted proteins | sample Lox_Sample_24_FD_206723 | JGI IMG/M metagenome (GOLD analysis project Ga0335075, IMG submission 206723) | Soil microbial communities from Loxahatchee National Wildlife Refuge, Florida, United States - Lox_Sample_2.4 | ecosystem: Environmental > Terrestrial > Soil > Wetlands | place: USA...
GTGCCTAACTTGGTGGGGGGTGGCGGGGCTGTACACCCCCCCCCGCACCCCCGCCTCTCTGCCCCGCCCGGGTTAGCTCACCGGCAGGTCGAACTCGCCAGCCTTGACGCCGGTGATGAACGCGGCCCACTCGTCGCCGTCGAAGACGTGAGCCGGCTTGGCAGTGTCCTTGCCGTCCCTGATGGCCACCATGCCGCCCGGCAGGTGGGCGACCTGGACGCAGGCCGAGTTATTGCACGCGCGGCCGGTTATCCACGCTGCGCTGGAAAGGTCAGAATCGGACACGCGGGTTCCTTTCAGGCGGATTCTTCTGCGGCCTCGAAAATGGACCGGATGAGTAGCGCCGAGTCGCCTGGCGGAAGGGCAGCCGCACGGAGCAGGTCGAATGCCTCAGCACGAGCCCGCACCTCCCGATCACGCTCCTCGATGTAAGCCTGGCCCGTTACCCCTTCCGTATAGACAACGTCGGGGTCGAAACGCTCCGGAAACTCAACAATGGTGAATGAACCACCAAGACCGGGGTGCAGGCCACTGCCAAATGTCAGCACCTGCAGGGTCAGGTTCGGCCATTGACTCGCATTGTATAGATGCTGAAGTTGCTCGAGCATGACTTTAGAGGACCCGGTCATCCTCCGCAGCGCGGATTCGTCAAGAATGATCCATAGCTCTAGCGGATCTGCGCGCCGCAATACCTCCTGCCGCTGCATCCGGAGGTCGACGAGCCGGTCGATCTCGTCGGGCGTCTGACGTCGCCGAACGGTCGACATCACCGCGCGGGCATAGTCCTCTGTCTGCAGTAGGCCGTGCACCACCTGCGCCTCGTAGACGCGAAGCGACGCCGCCTCTGCCTCCAGGCCGACGTAGATACCGAAACCAGTAGGCAGCACGCCGTCCCACAGTGCCCACCAGCCCTTGCGGTGGCCTTCCCTGGCCATCTCCAGCAGCGCATGGCGCTGCCCAGGGTCATCAACGCCATAAAGCTCGAGCATCGCGTTGAGGTAGGCGGTCCTCGTCGGCGCCTTACCAGTCTCGATCCGGGAAAGGGTGGACGGTGCCAAGCCGAGACGTTCGGCGACTTCCTCGAGCTTGATTGACTGCGACTCCCGCAGTCGTCTTAACTCGCTGCCGAGGCGACGGCGCCTAACGGTCGGGCCCACTGACACTGGCGCTCGCCTCCTCCGCGGGAAGCTCGTACCGCAGCCTGCCACGAGAATGGAAATTGGCTGCCTGTCGCATTTGCTCCGGTCACGACCATACCCGAATGGGCGCCGTCGTGAGATCCCATCTGAGATTTCGTGGATGTGATTTGTGCTGCGCACTTGCGTGGCATGCCCCGTCGCACCATTATTGAGGGCGCAGGCGTGTTGCCCGTGCCGCCTCGAGCCACTCGTCAAATGTCGGCAAAATGGCTGTTACGGCGTTCTTGGGCTGGCAGTTCCTGGGCACCGCGGGAGGGAGCGGCCGGGATGGCATCCAGGGCCACTCGGGCAAGCGGCGGTGCCGGCGCTTCCCCCGTGAGGGATGGACCCAGCATGACAGGGGCCCCAGTCCTGGGAAGCCTGACGATCCCCGGTCGCCCGGAGCACGTCCGGGAGGCGCGCGCCTTCGTCGCTAAGGCTCTCGGCGACTTACGCTCCGGTCTCGATAACGCCGTTCTGCTTACCTCTGAGCTGGTCACGAACGCCGTAATGCATAGCGCGTCACGCTGCGCCGGCGGCACTGTCACGGTGCAGATCACGGAGTCCGCGGGCGGCGTGCGGATCGAAGTAGCCGACGCAGGATCGGATCTCAGCGCCCCGGTCGTGCGCGGGGATGTGTACGCCTCCGACGGTCACGGGCTCTTCCTCGTGCAGACGCTCTCGGACCAGTGGGGTTACCTGCGAGACGACAATGGCACGACGGTCTGGTTCTGGCTCGCCCCTGCGCCTGCCAGGCAAGTCGATCCTGGCTAGCTGTGCCTGGCTTAACCGGGCCTGCTTAACTGGGCCTGGCTAACCGCGACCCGATCCATGCTGCGCGGTGGATCGACGTCCCTGCCGGCCTCCGGCCGGGTGCCTGGCAGCGTCGCCCTTGCTGTGCCTTTTCTCTCGCAGGCGCATGGTCACGTGTACGGGCGTCCCGGCGAAACCAAACTCCTCCCGCAGCTTGCGCTCGATGAAGCGCCGGTAACCGGCCTGCAGGAAGCCGCTGGTGAACAGCACGAAATGCGGCGGCCGGATGCCGGCCTGCGTCGCGAACATGATCTTCGGCTGCTTGCCTCCGCGCACCGGCGGCGGCGTTGCCGCGATCAGTGCGGTCAGCCAGGCGTTCAGCCGTCCGGTCTGGACCCTGGCCTCCCAGCCGTCCAGCGCCTGCTCAAGCGCCGGCACCAGCCGGTCTACGTGCCAGCCGGTTTTCGCCGACAAGTTGACTCGCGGCGCCCACCTGGCGTTGTGCAACTGCCTGTCTATCTCCTTGTCCAGGAACTCCCTGCGGTCCGCATCGACCAGATCCCACTTGTTGTAGGCGATGACCAGGGCCCGGCCGGCCTCGATCACCATCGAGACGATCCGCAGGTCCTGCTCGGCGAGCTGCTGGCTGGCATCAACGAGCACGACAGCCACTTCGGCTCGCTCCAGTGCCCGCTCGGTACGCAGCGCGGCAAAGAAGTCGGCGCCCTGGGTTTCGCGCACCCGCCGCCTGATGCCCGCAGTATCCACGAACCGCCAGGTCTTGCCCCCTAGCTCGACGAGTTCATCGACCGGGTCCCTGGTAGTCCCTGCCACGTCATCGACGAGTACCCGCTCCGACCCGGCGAGTTTGTTGAGCAAGCTCGACTTGCCGACGTTCGGCCTGCCGATCAGCGCGACCCGCCTCGGCCCGCCATCGCCCTCGTACTGCTCCCGCGGCGCGTCCGGCAGCGCGTCCAGAATCGTGTCAAGCAGGTCGCCGCTACCTCGCCCGTGCAACGCGCTCACTGGTATCGGCTCGCCCAGGCCGAGCGACCACAGTCCGTGAACTTCTGGCTCACCAGGTGCGTCATCCACCTTGTTGGCGGCAAGCACCACCGGTTTTCTCGACCGGCGCAGCACCGCGGCAACCGCAGCGTCCGCGTCGGTTACCCCGACGACCGCGTCGACCACGAACAGCACGGCATCGGCTGCATCCACCGCGATCCGTGCCTGCGCCGCGACCCGAGCGGCGAGCGCCGGAGTGCCTTCCATGGAGGGCTCCCAGCCGCCGGTGTCCACCAGCGTGAAAGCACGACCTCGCCACGTCGCATCGTAGGTAACCCTGTCCCTGGTTACGCCCGGCGTGTCCTCCACGACTGCTTGCCTGCTGCCCAGTATCCGGTTCACCAAGGTGGACTTGCCGACGTTCGGCCTGCCGACCACTGCGAGGACCGGCGCAGCGATATCGGCGGGCTGCTGGCTGTCGTCAGGCTCAGCCATGCGGTACCGCCTGGCGCCGTTTAACCATCTCGACCACGCTTGTGACGACTTCGTCCGCCCCGAGTCCGCTGGTGTCGATCTTGACGGCATCATCCGCCATCACCATCTGGGCGGCGTCACGCTGGTCCCGCAGCGCTTGCTCCCGCCTGGTTCTGTCCACCGTTGCCGCCGGGTCGGCGGCCAAGTCGGCCGAGCGCCGCTCCGCGCGGACCTCCTCACTGGCGGTGAGGTACACCTTGACGGCCGCGTCGGGCGCGACCACGGTACCGATGTCGCGGCCTTCTGCGACGATCCCTGCGCCGTCGGCAACAGCGCTGGCGATGATGTCGCGCTGCATGCCGATCAGCAGCCTGCGCACCTGCGGGATCGCTGCCACGGTGCTCACCGAGTTGGACACCTCGCGGGTCCTGATGTCCGCCGCGACGTCTTTTCCGTCTACCGTGACCTGCGGTGCCGCCGGGTCAGTCCCGACCTCGATCTGCGGCTCGGCGATCCGGGCCAGCACCGCCGCGGTGTCGGTGAGGTCCACGCCATTGCGCTGGAGCCACCAGGTCATCGCCCGGTACATCGCGCCAGTGTCCAGGTACCGAAGGCCGAGCTCGGTCGCGACACGGCGGGCCACCGTCGACTTGCCAGAGCCCGCCGGGCCATCCATCGCGATGACGGGGCCAGGCTGCCCGGCATAACGCTGCATTTGATCCACACCAGTAGATATCGTCCAGGCAGCTGATTCAGTCACCAGGCAAGGTTACCGGCGAACTGGCCAGCCGCTGGCCGCCAGCGCCTCAGACAGCCGGGCGACTTCCTCGGGTCGGACCCACAGCTCCGCAACGCCGACCGGCAGGCCTGGCGAGTGTTCGATAGTGATGTCCTCGATGTTGATGCCCGCCGCGCCAGCCGCCTGAAACAGCCGCGCGAGTTCGCCTGGCTGGTCCGGGATGACGACCTGCACAGCAGCGAAACCTCGCGCCGGCCCGCCGTGCTTACCTGGCAGGCGCCCGACTCCGCCGATCCCTCGTTCCAGCAGGTCGGAGATCAGCTTCACGGCTTCCTCGTCGCCTGCAGCCAGGCAGTCAAGCGCATCAGCGGCCTGTGCCAGGTCTGCGGCGACCGCCCGGAGCACGGCTCCGGCCGGCCCGGCATTGGCGGTCAGGATCTGGATCCACATGCCTGCGTCCGAGGCCGCGATCCGGGTGACGTCTCGGAGGCCCTGGCCAGCTAGCGCGAGCGCGTTCGCCGGGGCCGGCTCAAGCCTGGCCGCCATCGACGCAGCAACCACGTGCGGCGCGTGCGACACCAGCGCCACCCACTGGTCGTGCTCAGCCGTCCCGGCCGAGACCGGAACGGCGCCACAGGCCTCCGCCAGCCCCGTTACCAGAAGAATGGTTTCCTGATCGTTATCTGGCTGGGGGCACAGCACCCAGGGACGGCCGGCGAAGAGGTCCGCCTTCGCTGCCGCGGGACCGGACCGCTCCCGTCCCGACAGCGGATGGCCGGGAACGTAGCTGCTCAGATCGCAGCCGAGCGCTCGGGCTCCAGCTAGGGGCAGCTCTTTGACGCTCGCCACGTCGGTGTAGGAGCGTGCCAGGCGGCGGGCCTGGGCTGCCTGCAACTCGGTCGCGACGGCGGCGGGCGGAACCGCGAGCACGGCCACGTCAGCCGGCCCGCCTGGCACTCCGGCATCCGGCAGGAGCTGACCGGCGCCGAGGTCGGCCGCCAGCCCGGCCGCGGCTGGGTCACGGTCGGCGAGCCAGACACTGACGCCGTGCTCGCGCAGCGCGAGCGCCACCGACGTGCCGATCAGGCCCGTTCCCACGACGACCACGCTGGCGGGCAGTGCCGAGCCCGCCGTAGCCGAGCCAGTCGCAGCCGAGCCAGTCGGCACCTGACCAGTCACTGAGCGATGTCCAGCCGCAGCGCGGCGGCGCCCCGGAGGTACACATGCTGAACCGCGGACCGCGGCTTGGCCGTCTCGACGTGCATCATCAGCCGCACCACGTGCGGCATAGCGCCCGGCACGTTGATCTCGGCAGCGCAGAGCAGCGGCACCTCCTGGAAGCCCAGCTTGCGGGCGGCGAGGGCCGGAAACTCGGTATTCAGGTCGGGTGTCGCGGTGAAAATGACGCTGATGACGTCGTCGGTGCTGAGCTCGTTCCTGTTCATCACCTCGGTGACCAGCTCGGCTGTGCCCGCCAGGATCTCCGCCCGGTCGTTCCCGCCTACCTGGACAGCTCCGCGGACTGCACGGACAGCCACTTGTCCTCCTCTTCTCCTGCTGACGTCTCGGTCGTGCCTGGCCGGCGCCGGAGGGCGCCGGGCGTTCTACAGGCCTACCGCCGCGTACAAGTCGCCGACTTCCTTGGTCGTCAGCCGCCTGGTGGTTCCCGGCCGCAGCGAGTCGAGGGAAACCGGCCCCACCTGAGTCCGCACTAGCCTGCTTACCGGGTGCCCGGCGGCCGCGAGCATCCGCCTGACGATGTGCTTGCGACCCTCATGCAGCGTAATCTCCACCAACGCACGGCCGCCCGCCTGCTCCACCACGCGGAACTTGTCAGCGCTGGCTACGCCGTCCTCGAGCTCGATCCCTGAGATGAGCTGGCGGCCCAGGCCCTTCGCCACCGGGCCGGGCACTTCGGCAAGGTAAGTCTTCGGCACGCCAAAGCGAGGGTGGGCAAGCCGGTGCGCGAGCTCGCCGTCGTTCATCAGCAGCATGAGGCCCTCAGTGTCATAGTCCAGCCGGCCGACGTGGAACAGCCGCTCGGCAGTGTCGCCAAGCAGGTCCGTCATTGTCTTGCGGCCACGGCTGTCCGACATCGAGGTCAGCACGCCTGCAGGCTTGTTCAGGGCGATATAGACCAGGTCCTCGCTGGCCGGGATCCGCCGGCCGTCCACCCTGATGACCTGATGCTTCGGATCGACCCTGGCCCCGAACCGGCGCACAACCTCGCCGTCGACTTCCACCCGACCTGCCCCGATCAGCTCCTCGCAATGCCGCCTGCTACCGACTCCGGCAGCTGCCAGCACCTTCTGGAGGCGCACACCGCCGGGCACGTCGGTGAGTGAGTCGCGCTCGCCGGGCGCTTCGACGTCCTCCCAGTCCTCGTCAGCGTCGAAGTCAGCGCCCAGGCTTGCCGCCGCCGCCTTCGCCCTGGCGAGGTCGGCGGCGCTGAGAGTCTGGCTGGCCGTGGGCTGGCCGGCCCTCGGCTGACTGGCCCGCGGCTGACTGGCCCGCGGCTGACTGGCCTTCGGCCGGCTGGCCCTGGGCCCGCTAGCGCCGCCGCGTCGGCTAATGGACCGCGTCATGGCCGAAGTCCAGGTCCTCGTCAAGGTGATCAGGCAGGAACGGTGCCAGGTCCGGCAGGTCGGACAGCCGGGCCAGGCCGAGCCGCTCCAGGAAGTAACTGGTTGTCTGGAAGAGGATCGCCCCGGTCTCTGGGTCGGTCCCGGCCTCCTCGACCAGCCCGCGCAGGACGAGCGTGCGCATGACCCCGTCGCAGTTGACGCCGCGGACCGCGGATACCCGCGCCCGGCTAACCGGCTGACGGTACGCCACGACAGCCAGCGTCTCGAGCGCAGCCTGGGTGAGCCTGATCTCCTGTCCGTCGGTGACGAACCGCTCGACAACCGCGGCGCACTCGTCTCTCGTGTAGAGCCGCCAGCCGCCGGCAACCTCCCGCAGGTCGAAGCCGCGCTCCTGCGCGGTGTACTCGCTGGCCAGCCCGTGGAGCCCGGCCGCGACCTCGGCCTCCGGCTGCCGCGTGAGACCGGCCAGCAATTCGGTCGAAACCGGCTCGTCAGCCACCAGCAGCACCGCTTCCAGGCTCATCCGCAGACTCGGCGCTGGCGCTGACTCATCGGCCTGCTCCGGGCCTGCCTCGCCCGGTTCCAGGTCCGGCCCGCCCAGCTGGCCGTCCGGCGCGCCCGGCTCCCGGTCTGCCTGGTCCGGCGCGCCAGGAGCTAGCCCGTTATCCATCGTATTCCTCATGATCATGTCGAATGCCGTGCTCACCGTGATCCGTCCAGGTCACGTAGAGATCGCCCAGCGGGGCCGCCTGATCCAGGCTGACGAGGCCGTCGCGGTACAGCTCCAGCACGGCCAGGAACCGAGCCACGACCTCATAAGTTCCGGCGCAGTCGGCGATGAGCTGCCGGAATGTCGCCCGGCGCAGCCTTCGTAGCCGTGCCAGCAGTATCTCAGCCTGCTCCCGCACTGACGTCTTCGGGACGTGCAGGTGAGCTGTCGAGACCGTCGGCGGCTTACGCGGGGTGAGCACGCGGGCGGCGATAGCGGCGAACTCCGCCGCCCCGATGCCGATGAGCACTTCCGGCAGCAGCTCAGCGAACCGCGGCTCCATCGCCACGCGCCGCGGGTACCTGCGCCCCTCGACGGCGATCCGGCCAGCGATTACGCCCGCCACTTCCTTATACGCGCGATACTGCAGGAGCCGGGCGAACAGCAGGTCCCTGGCCTCCAGCAGCGCCAGGTCCTCCTCGTCGTCGACTTCGCCCGAGGGCAGCAGCCGCGCTGCCTTCAGGTCAAGCAGCGTCGCGGCGACGACCAGGAAGTAGCTGGCCTGGTCCAGGTCCCAGCCGCCGGCCAGCGCCCGGATGTAGCCGATGAACTCGTCAGTCACGCTGGACAGCGCTATCTCGGTGATGTCCAGCTTGTGCTTGGCGATCAAGCCGAGCAGCAAGTCGAATGGACCCTCGAACACGTCGAGGTGCACCTGGAAGCCGCTCGCCGCGCCCGGTTCCGGGGAGCCCGGCGCGGCCGTGCTCAGCTCGCTCGTGCTCAGCTCAGCAGTACTGCTCGACTCAGCAGTGCTCGATTCGCCGGTAGTCATGGTGCTCATCAGGGCTGGGCTAGCGCCGGGCACGCCATAGCGGTGCTGCGCTCCGGCCACTCTCCTCCCCGTCGTTCAGGCTATCCGTGCCGGTCACGTGCTCTCGCGCAACCGGCCCGCAAGCAGGCTGTCCTCCCCCCGAGTGTCCAGGTCGGCGAGCAAGACCGTGATCGCCTCCCTGACGATCCGGCCCCGGTCGACGGAGATTCCGTAGGACCGCAGCGCAAGCCGCGCCCGCTCCAGCTCCATCAGCTCAGCGCCAGACATGTAAACGGTGATCTTCTGTGGGTGGCTTTCCCTGCCGCTCGCTTGCCGTTCACTTTCTACCGCCGGACTTGGCGCCGGCGGCCGCAGCAGCTCTGCGACTCCTGGCAGGCTTACCCTGCGCGAACGGGACCCGCGGGAACGCCCTGACGCCACCTATCCAGTACCTCCTTGGCCAGCGCACGGTACGAGCTGGCGCCGTTGCACGCAGGATCGAACCTGGTTATCGGCTCTCCTGCCACAGAAGAGTCAGGGAAGCGCACCGTCCGACTGATGACGGTGTGGAAGACGAGGTCACCGAACCCCTGGACGACCCCGGCCAGCACTTCCCTCGTGTGCAAAGTGCGGGAGTCGTACATGGTGGCAAGCAGCCCGTCGATGGCGAGCTTCGGGCTGAGCCGGTTGGACACCTTGTCGATAGTCTCCATCAGCAGCGCCACCCCGCGGAGCGCGAAGTACTCGCATTCCAGCGGCACGAGCACGCCGTCAGCGCAGGCGAGGGCATTGACGGTCAGCAGGCCGAGCGAGGGCTGGCAGTCGATGAGGATGACGTCGTAATCAGGAATTACCGGCTGCAGAACCCTGCCGAGCACGAACTCACGGCCGACCTCGTGGACCAGCTGCACTTCGGCACCGGACAGGTCGATATTGCTCGGCATCAGGTCCATGCCGTCGACGCGGGTTTTGATGATCACGTCGTGCGCCGTCAGGCCGCGCTCCATCAGCAGGTTGTAGACGGTCGCGTCCAGCTCGTGCGGCTGGATTCCGAGGCCTACGGAGAGGGCGCCCTGCGGGTCGAAGTCGACAAGCAAGACACGGCGGCCCTGCTCGGCCAGCGCCGCGCCGAGGTTGATGGTCGTCGTGGTCTTGCCGACGCCGCCTTTCTGATTGCAGATGGCGGCGATCCGCGACGGCCCGTGCACGACAATCGGCTGAGGTTCGGGGAACACCGGCACTGGCCGGCCGGTCGGTCCCAGCAGACCGGGCCTAACCTCGAGGGTTTGGGATGCTGACACAGCTACCGCACCTCCCGGCGGCTAGCGCGAATGCGCTCACTGGAACACGGACTCTAGGCGCTGCGTCCCTGGTCGGCAAGCCGGCGCACCGGTGTAGCGCCAAATGAACCCCATGCGCACAGTGACCGAAAATCACCGACTGATACCGATAAGGGGAACGCGCACCAGTACGGCTAGTGCCGCCTGTCCGGTCGCGGCGCCTAACCGACCGCGCGCGGATGTGCGGCCGCGTACACCTCGCGTAGCTTGTCGACGGTCACCAGGGTGTAAGCCTGCGTCGTGGTCACTGAGGCATGCCCGAGCAGTTCCTGCACCACCCGGACGTCCGCGCCGCCGTCAAGCAAATGGGTGGCGAAGGAGTGCCGCAGTACATGCGGCGACACCTCGGCCAGCGCGGCACGGCCAGCTGCCGCGCGCAGCGCTCCCCACGCACCCTGGCGGGTGAGCCGCCCGCCGCGGGCGTTAAGGAACAGTGCCGGGCTCGGCTGGCCGCGTCCTGATGCGGCAGCCAGCGCAGGACGTGCCCGGACCAGGTATGCATTGACCGCGTCCCTCGCAAAGCTGCCAACTGGGACCATCCGTTGCTTACCGCCCTTGCCATTCAGGCGGACGATCCCGGCCACGGACGCCGACCGTGACTCCCCGGACAGTTCCAGGTCGTCGACGTCTAGCCCGACAGCCTCGGAGATGCGCGCGCCAGTCCCGTACAGCAGCTCAAGCAGCGCCCGGTCCCTCAGCCCGGCCTGGCCGACGCCAGCAGCGGCAAGCAGCCGCTCCACGTCCGCGATCGAGATCGCCTTGGGCAGCCGCCGGGGCGTAGCTGGCGGCCTGACCGACTTCGCCGGATCGCTGTCGGTCAGGCCCTCGGCCAGCGCGAAGGCGTGCAGGCCGCGGACGGCGACAACTGTCCGCCCGGCCGAGCTTGCAGCCAGCGGCGGGTGGTTCTCGTCACCTTCACGGAGCCCGGCCAGGAACTCCGCCACGTCCTCGGTGCTGACCTGCTCGATCTCGGTCCGCCCGGCGGCAGTCAGGGTCTCGGCATAACGCCGCAGGTCGCGCCGGTACGCCTGCAGCGTGTGCTCGGCGAGGCCGCGCTCCACCGCCAGGTGGTCGAGATAGCGCCCGATAGCACGGGCGAAGGTGGTCAGCTAAGCACCTCGGCGAGGCTTACGGCAGGCAGGTTGTGCGCCTCGGCCACCGGCGCGCAGGTCAGGTTGCCCTCATGGGTGTTGAGGCCAGGCGCGAACGACGGGTCCCGGCGCAGCGCCTCGCGCCAGCCGTGGTTCGCGATCTCGAGCACGTACGGCAGGGTCACATTGGTCAGCGCGTAGGTGGAGGTGTGCGGTACGGCCCCTGGCATGTTGGCTACGCAGTAGAACACCGAGTCGTGCACCCGGTAAGTCGGGTCGGCGTGCGTTGTCGGATGGCTGTCCTCAAAGCAGCCGCCCTGGTCGATAGAGATGTCCACCAGGACCGAGCCCGGCTTCATCCGGGACACCAGCTCGTTGGAGATCAGCATCGGGGCTTTCGCGCCAGGCACTAGCACGGCACCGATCACCAGGTCGGCGTCGATCACGGCACGCTCGATCTCGTAGGCGTTTGACGCCACCGTCTGGCAATGACCCTGGTAGATGGAGTCCGCCTGGCGCAGCCTGGGGATGTTCTTGTCCACTAGCAGCACCTCGGCCTGCATGCCCAGGGAGATCGCGGCGGCGCTCATGCCGGACACGCCGGCCCCGAGCACGACCACCTTTGCTGCATAGACGCCGGACACGCCGCCCATGAGCACGCCGCGGCCGCCGCCATCGCGCTGCAGGTGGTGCGCTCCAACCTGGGGCGCCATCCGGCCGGCTACCTCGGACATCGGCGCCAGCAGCGGCAGTGAGCCATCCGGCAGCTGCACTGTCTCGTAGGCGATGGCGGTGATGCCGGACTCGAGGAGCGCGTCCGTGCACGGCCTGCTGGCCGCAAGGTGCAGGTAAGTGAAGAGCACCTGGTCTTTGCGCATGCGGTGATACTCCTCGGCGACAGGCTCCTTCACCTTGAGTATCAACTCGCCGACCTGCCAGATGTCATCTGCTGACGGCAGGATCGTGGCTCCTGCGGACACGAAGTCCGCGTCCGGGATCGATGAGCCGGTGCCGGCGGTCTGCTGCACGTACACTTCGTGCCCCGCTCGTACTAGCTCGTGCACTCCGGCGGGCGTGATCGCCACGCGGTACTCGTGATTCTTGACTTCCTTAGGAACGCCGACCTTCATTGGCCTTGTCCTTCCTTGCGTGCCGAACTGCCCGGCCTCATTGCCGGATGGTGCCAGTCACTCTGCCTGCGGCTCATTTGCGGAGCGGAGCGGCCGGAAGCCGGCCCTGTGCGCCGCATACGCGGACAAGATACCCACGATGGCAACGCCATTGTGGAGGTCCCCGGCCAGGACCGCCCGCGCGGCCTCGGCAAGGGGCATCCAGTCCACTGTCAGGTAAGCCTCTTCGTGCTGCCGAACATAGTCACGCTGTCCGTCCGGAACCAGGGTCAGATCTCTGGCCAGGTAGATCCGCACTCGCTCAGTGCTAATCCCTGGCGACGACAGGTAATCGACGAGAACGTGCCAGTCCGCAGCCAGGTAACCGGCTTCCTCGAGCAACTCCCGCCGAGCAGTCTCCAGCGGCGGCTCGGCGGCGACGTCTCGCAGCCCGGCAGGGAGCTCCCAGAGCGTCGAGCGCACCGGGTGCCGGTACTGGCGGATCATGAGCACCCGGTCCGTCTCGTCCAGGGCCACTATCGCCACAGCGCCCGGGTGCTCGACAACCTCGCGGACGACCTGCTCGCCATCGGGCAGTTGCACCTCGTCCTGCCTGAGCGTGACGACGCGCCCGCTGGCGATTACCGCCGACCCGGCCACCGGCCAGCCACCCGCCTCATCTCGCAGCACGGTGCCGTCCCGGAGTTCAGCCACGCGGCGACTCAGGCACTTGCCACCGGCCGCGCCGCGGCAGCCGTGACGACCTCGCCGACGCCAGCTGCCCGGTTCCGCTCGATCGCCGCCAGTACCAGGCCGCTGAAGAGGGGATGCGGACGGGTCGGCCGCGACAGCAGCTCGGGATGTGCCTGGGTCGCCACGAAGAACGGGTGCACCTCGCGGGGCAGTTCCACGAACTCGACCAGGCGCCCGTCTGGTGACAGCCCTGAGCACACCAGGCCGGCCTTCTCCAGGGTGGCCCGGTAGGCGTTGTTGACCTCATAGCGGTGCCGGTGCCGTTCGGAGACGACTGGCTCGCCGTAAAGCTCGCGGACCAGGCTGCCTTCGGCCAGCACTGCCGGGTACAGGCCCAGGCGCATAGTCCCGCCCATGTCCCGCTCGCCGGCGACCACGTCTTCCTGATCGGCCATCGTGGCGATCACCGGGTACTCGGTATCCGGATCGAATTCGGCGCTGTTGGCGTTCTCCAGGCCGGCCAGATCCCTGCCCACTTCGATGGCCATGCACTGCAAGCCCAGGCAGAGGCCGAGGATCGGGATCCCGTTCTCGCGCGCGTGCCTGACGGCACCGATCTTGCCCTCGATGCCGCGCACGCCGAAACCGCCCGGCACGAGGATCCCGTCCACGTCGGAGAGTTGCCGCGCCGCGCCCTCGGGGGTCTGGCAGTCGTCGCTGGTCACCCACCGGATATTGACGCGCACGTCGTGAGCGAACCCGCCCGCGCGCAGCGCCTCGGCCGGCGACAGGTACGCGTCCTTCAGGTCCACGTACTTGCCGACCAGCGCGATCGTCACCGTCCTGGCCGGCCGGTGGACACGGCGCAGCAGGCCGTCCCAGTCCGTCCAGTCCACATCCCTGAAGGGCAGCCCAAGCCGGCGCACGACATAGGCATCCAGCCCCTCAGCGTGCAGCACCTTGGGTATGTCGTAGATCGACGGCGCGTCGGGCGCCGACACCACGGCCTCTTCGTCGACGTCGCACATGAGGCTGATCTTGCGCTTCAGCCCGTCGCTGATCGGCCGGTCGGACCGGCAGACGATCGCATCCGGCTGGATACCGATGCTGCGCAGCGCCGCAACCGAGTGCTGCGTGGGCTTGGTCTTGAGCTCACCGGACGGCCCGATGTACGGCAACAGTGAGACGTGCAGGAAGAAGCACCGGTCCCGGCCGATCTCGTGCCGGATCTGCCTGATGGCCTCCAGGAACGGCTGCGACTCAATGTCGCCAACTGTGCCGCCGACTTCGGTGATGACCACGTCAGTTTCCGGGCCCGCCATCTCCCGGATCCGTGTCTTGATCTCGTTGGTGATGTGCGGGATGACCTGAACCGTGTCGCCGAGGTAGTCGCCACGCCGCTCCTTGGCGATGACGCTGGAGTAGATCTGCCCGGTCGTGACGTTGGCCGACCCCGGCAGCCTGATGTCCAGGAACCGCTCGTAATGCCCGACATCAAGGTCGGTCTCCGTGCCG
>Ga0335075_10010572_pt1 | contig 14002 bp, 11 predicted proteins | sample Lox_Sample_24_FD_206723 | JGI IMG/M metagenome (GOLD analysis project Ga0335075, IMG submission 206723) | Soil microbial communities from Loxahatchee National Wildlife Refuge, Florida, United States - Lox_Sample_2.4 | ecosystem: Environmental > Terrestrial > Soil > Wetlands | place: USA...
CAGCTTACAGTAGTGTCGACCATATTCTTAGGTTCTTGTTCATTGACACCATAGGCCGTTAATTTTTATATGACCGATGCTCGATGCCCACCCTGAGTGATACTACATGACCGTCGTAGGAATGACACTTTGGATAAGTTAGCTTATTTGGCAACGCCTTCCGGTGTTTGATCAAGTCTTGCGTTCTTGGGAGGGGGGGATCTTACAGACTGTGCTTGGTTGCGAACAAATTTGCTGATATTCGGTGATATACCTGTGTACAAGATATAAATTTCATAAATGTGCGCGTCCCTATGAGCATTTCGATTGTCATCAGAGCCGGAATCGCTGAGCGTTTGGCGGCTAATCGAGTCAATTCCTGTTCGTGATTGGGTGGTATGTTGGGCGAGGCTTGAATTGACACCGCAAATTGCTGGGTCGTCTAGAAATCCGAGATGAGAAACAGCCAGCGTATCCGATTAAAGAACAAACGTACCGAACCGTAGAGTCCTCGTACTCGATGGCCGACGCGGTGACCACCTCACCGTCGACCGGCACGACCTCGAAACGGGATAACGTAGCGACAGCGAGTTGCATAGCAACTCTCTCCGCGAGGTATCTTCCTGGACAAATCCTACAAAACATGGATTGGTGAGCGTCCACAATTGGATCGGTGACAAAACGCCTACCTCAGACCGAATCCAAACGGCAAGCTACTCATATCTGGTAGATTTCTAGCGTTGGGATTGTATTCGGGAAGGAATCGTTCCGGCTTGAAGCACTCGGCATCCTCGCCCCAGATCCTCGGATCACGCATCATAAACCTAGCACACCGAGTACGTGAGCATACCGCCAAAGCGTCCGGAGGAGTCACAAACCCTATGTTAAAGTAGATAGCACTGCCTTTCGGAATGAAATACCCGTTCCACACATCGTCCTCCGAGTTGACATGAGGAAGACCTGCAAACGATAGGTTAGATGATCGATGTAAGCCACATGAATACCACAAACCCAATGGCGCAGGCGTCGACCAGCGAAGGGATTCCTTCCAGACAGCGTTGAAATATGGCAAGTTCTGTATCTCTCGCATGGAAAGCATACGGCCGTCCATGTTCGCGGAGTCAAGTTCCGCTTGAAGCTTTTTCTGGTGCTCAGGATGGAGCAACATGGTGTAGAAAAGATTGAGGATAGAGCTTGAGGTCTGAGTAGTTGTCAGTCGGTCCAGCGGGAGTTGTCTAGACAGTGAATCTGACCGTATCAACGCCGGCTACAATGATCAATGTGTCAGTAGGTGAGGCGATTGTGAATTGCTTGGCACTGACTTGTATACATAAGGGCGACAGCGTCGCGCAGTCGGTCATTCGAAAATGAAGAGTTATTCATGAATTTGGAGAGGACCGAATCATCCGCATTTCCCGCTTTCTGAAAATATTGCACCGTCTTGTTAGTATCTCCACCCGACCATCCGCATTGGGGGGACTCACGACGGCGGCCTCCACCATTTCGTATGGCCAGAACCGTATCTGCTTTGCTTGTCGTGTTCCTGTCTTCCCTATCTTTCGGAAATTTGCGCCCGGGAACCACGATGGAACGAATCGTACTGGCAGGGTGATTGGCACGCGTTCAAGCTCAGACATACGTATGCAGCTTACGAAGAGGAAAGACGTCCACCATCCAGAACTTGGTAAAGGCCCACGTGATTAATTCGATTCGCTGTCGGTTAATCCGAACAAGTTCCTCTCCGTGGGCCTGATAGACCTTATCGCCGTATCCCAGCTTCGTGACAATCGCGCCGACGGTACTGATGATGAAATGTCAGATAGCGATTTCACACGTGAACGAAAGAATACCGACTCCACTATAGCCGGAAAGGGATTCCCCGATACGCCAGATAAGGCACGGCAGAAGGAGTCGAAATGTCGCTGGATGAGGACATCATATTCTCCAATGACATGTGGCCCCAATGCCTGCCTGAAGACGCGACGTTGCTCGGTGAAATTGGGACCCGGTTGTGACATCAGCATCGTCCAGTCAGAGTACATGCTGAAATGACCGGGATGTCAGTGGCTTCTATCACATGTGATGTACCGGATACTGACAGCTTTGCGGTCATAGGTTTCGCTGTCCGCGCAGAATATATGCGGTTTCGTTTCACGGCCAGTTCCTGGGCGGCCCCAAAGGAATTGACGACAATCACAGGAACGCCGGCAAGATTGATATAAACGATATCACCTGCACACACAAAAGCGAAATAAGGTCATCGGTGAGTTCATTACCCTCGTCCGTGCGGAGGCCGGGTCGAGGGATCAGCCAAGCGCTCACCGTACAACTTTTGCCACTCAGTAAAGGCTTCGTACCATCTACTCCTCGGGAAGTTGAACAGATTTCCAAAGAGGAAGTGTCGTTTGGGACCGGGGGGTAACTTGACCCCCTTACCGGCTCGCCTAGCACGAACGGCGGGCGACTTGAGGATGTAGGCGGTGGCCAGACAGGCGAATACGAGCGAGAGTATAGTGAAATTGGAGAGTCTCTTCGTGAGGGAGATCATCATGGACGTTGAGCGAGGGACTGGGGACATCTGGTAGAGAGCGTGGACTGGGGACGGAGGAAGTGCAGTAGGGGCCAGTCGTCCCATCCGTCCACGCTACTTATTAGAGGGATGTATGCCACAACCGGATTCCGACATCGAAGTCAATGCGTGTTTGATGACAGCTTGAGACCGCCCAATGATGTACGGACGGAGGTCACCTCAGCCGTCAAAGAACCACCGTCGCGTGTATGTAACCAACGCCGCCACAGCCAATGAGTCCCGGAAGCACTCGCATCGATCAATTCTAAGCCTACACATGGTCATATGCCAGTTACGAGGCCTTTCCCTAGGCCCGGCTAGCCTAAAGAACAAGCAAGCCACAGAAGCCACCCGGCGGGTCAGGGATACGCCGCAGGCCGCTAAGGGGCCTACGACAATGTGTTAGAATGACACCTGGATCATAGTCTGCTATTTAGAACACCTTTATGCTTCAATCTTCCCAGGCTGTCCCGGCCGGTCGACGGAAAGCGACTTGCCGTCCAGTGTTGAGAAAGCAGAGTTGGATTGCTACTCTTTGAGTTGGATATCGTCCTGGACAGACCTAGAAAGTCCGGATGAATAACAGCCTAGCTGTAAACCGTGACCTTCCCCCAAGACCAACTATTAACTACGTTATATCGGGCTCAGGGGCAGAGGTCGGATCCCGTGTGTTGAGTGCCTGATGATGCCGGGCAGGATGTCACAGAAAGGCGTCCACCATAATTATGTTGAAACAAATCGCCTCGAAGGACGCATACAATACGGAAAATGACATAGAAAATGAGCAAGATAGCACTCAGAAGCACGTACTACTAGTGACATCAATCAAAATCAACATTCGTGCGAACTAGTAAGTTCTATCTCATCATTTGGTCCAAAATTCGCGATAGTAAGATTACGGGTATGTGCCGGGGACGTCCACTTGCCCCAGTGAACCCTCCCGCGGATATCTGGATGCAAGAGTGAGCCTTTCGTTTAATGCCGGTAGGGACGTCAGAGGTCGAAGGGTTCAATGTAAAATGGCTTATCTCCCTGCCATCTAGCGGCTCTGCCGGAAGGAACAGACGGTACTGACATTGACCCGAGATGGATTAGATCGGTTTGGAAGAGGTCGTGATGGCCACGTACTCATTTCCCTAAAAAGAAGCGTATTTTACAAGATTTCAACTTGGCTGCTGAGGACGGTCTAGGCTCTGGCAGCCTCTCGAAAACAACCGCCAACCGCCAACCGCTGCAGTTGACGTTTGACTAAATCCTCTTACCACATCCTTCTCTCACAGGCTCCCAGTCGTTTGAAAGAAATAGGCACTGTGCGAGAAATCGAAACCAATTATTCTATGGAAGACTTCATTGGGCACACTCCACACTACGCACCACAGTCGACGAACATCCAGAGTCGTTCCCCTCTGATCCCCACAGAGATACTGTGTCACATCTTCGAGAGATATCTAGAGGGTGATCCCGCCAAAGTAATCAATCTACAGCTAGTATCCCGTACCTGGTGTGCAGCGGCCAACGGTCATCCTCCGCTGTGGACCCGGATCATCGTCATGGGGCCGTTTTCGTCCGAAAAAGTCCTTGCAAATCAAAGATATATCGAGACGTGCACCCAAAGGAGCGGCATTCTACTGCTTCATGTGCGATTTTGGACACAAACACCACACTCGAATGACCTAGAGGTACTCGGATACCTCTGTCGTAGCGCCAACGACCGATGGTTTTCATTCACCTGCACCCTTGCTGGAAACCATGTGTACAACGGAGAAGCGTTCGATTTACTGCTACACGCCATCCTCAATACACCTAGACTTCGGGTTCTTAGGGTAAGTGACCAGCTTCTAAAAACGCGGGATGTACCAAACCCATCAGTGGAGGTGATTCAGCGAAATTCATGTCAACTGGTGGGCCTCGAGATAGTCATACATCGCATAATAGAGCCCAATTATACATATGAACAACGCCCGCATTGGCTCCATTTCTTTCCATCCGTCCGTCGTCTCACCTTGCGGGCAGACCCGGGACTATGGGCAGGCGACCGAGAACTTGAAGGGTGCACCGCCGCCCGTCTCACACACCTAATACTTTATGGCATCGTCCCACCCTGGTGTTTCCGAAATCTCACACTTCCGGCTTTGAGAATCATCAGGATCAAGCCTGGCCATCAAGGAGAGCATGCACTGGATAAGCCTTACCTGTTCCAACAAATCAATGTGACGACCCCCATACGCCTGACTCTGTCATGTTCCGGCTGTCGCCCTTTTTGGGACCTGGTGAAAGAGACCGGAGCCATAAAGGATAGATTCTGGAATCAGGATTCTCTCTTGTGTAGGCTGGTGACGTTATCCGCGATAGCTGAGTCGGTGGAGGCTTGTGGCTGTATCTGGGGAGAGTTATATCGCGCCTTTGACAACAAGAACGACGAAATCGAGGAGGCCGCAAGGCACTCGTGCCCTCGCATGGTCAAGATATCCCTAGTGACTCTAACGCATTTTATGCGTGATTCGATTAATCGCACGAAAGCCCAGGATTGACTCCATGAATGCAGCGGGGCGACTGCATAGGGTACGTCAGCGGGAAATTGTGAAGTCGGCCGTTGGGTCATGCGATGGCGACTTGGCCATCCTGATGTACAGTGTCAATCGAGCAGCTGTTCAGATTAATGCACTGGCAATTTTCTCCACCAGAGAGTGATACAAGGTCAGCTACGAGATAAACAGGTGAAACAAAATGCGTTCTAATGCGAGAAAGGTAGTTCCCCTCATGCATTTGGGTTCCAATTTCCACAGAGGACAGTCGCCTTGACTGCGATCGTAGTGTCTCTCCCGAGCGTCTTGTCCTCCTTGACGACGCTCTTCCAAGCCTGCATCCCCAGCCCGACCATCAAAATGGCGTTACTGGCCTTGCCCTTGCCACCTTGCCTCACATCCGCGCACACATCCGCCGTGTTCATGTAAAGCGGGTGGAAGGGCTGGTCGATGGGCATTATGAACGGCGCGTAGTCAAACGACATGTAGCCAGTCTTGGCCTTGTCCTGGAGCTTGACGGCGTCCTCGAACACGGTCCTGATCACGTCCCCCAGCTGTGACTTGAGGGTCTCGAACGTGATCGCCTCGGGCGCGATGAGCGGGCCCAGCGCCGTCGCCATCTTCAGCAGGAAGTCGTCCCCGGCCTTTCCACAGAAAAACTGGTCGTTTCGGCGCGTGTCCGCGTGGGCGTACGTGATGGCTCTCCAGCGCGCACTGCGCTCCTGGGGTTCATTCTGATGCACGAGCTCGTAGATCTCATGGAAGATCTGACTGCGATCTCTGTCCAGTCCAGGTACGAACGGCGTAAAAACCAAGTCATAGAGCCGTGCGCACAGGAAGTGGCAAATGAACGGATGAACAAAATCGCCGACGGTGACTTGTGCCTTGAAGGCCGTCTGAATGAATGAAATGACCCTGCTGGCGTTCGGATATGCTTTACATAACCCTTCCAGCCCATGTTTCGTGACGGCTCGGGAAGTGGCTGCTTCGGGTAGCACTTCCTGCATCAAACGGAACGCAAAGTCGTCGATTGACGAATTGAGCTCACGTAAGGACTTTATAAGATGCTGTGCGTCCCCGGTTCCTTCACTAGATACGAATGCCCTGCTTGCATTGAGGTCCTGCCTGGTCATGTCGAGCTTGTGCTCCGTATCGGCTAGCGCGGTATTCAACGCGGAAATCTCTTGGTCTTGTGACTGGATCCGATCCTCTAATTTCTCTATGTAGGCTCTCATTTGATTGTAGATCTCCTCTCTTTTCTGTAGCTCTTCTTGTGCTTCGGATGGCCATGTCCGTGGATCGGTACGGCGGGATGTAAGTCTCGAAAGGAGAGATTGGCCTGGTTCCTTATCGGCGTCGGCAGCACCACCTGCAGAGGTCGTAGGCTCCCCCTTGAGGTGGACAGGTGCGGGGCGATCAATGACAAGGAAGTCGTCGGTGCTAATCACCGCGAAGGAGTGAGAAGATGCTCCCGAGGAGACACTTTTGCCTCCACCGCTACCACCGTCCACTGAGGAGGAACGTTGTGGTCGGGTGCGCCGTTCTCGATCGGAGCCTGCCACATTCGCGACGTCCAGAATGACGTGCGGCGGGGGGTGCGGGTCTCTGGATGCCGTTTTAACCGGTGCCTCTGATCGGACTTCTTGCGACTGGCTTCCTGGGAATTCTTTTGGGCCCTTCGGAGTGACTCTCTTGTTGGAGCTGTTCAGGAGTGAGAACATCAGTCGCAGGTAAAATGACAACAAATAGCGTCGACAAAGTGTGGATGCAGTGGAAGGGATCAAATCGAATCTTGTGTGCACTCACTCGTCTATCGAGCTCGTTCTCACAGGCAGCGCCTGGGGATCGGCACTGGACAAAGGAACCCTGGATCGGATCTCTGTCATCTCTTGATTTAGAGCAGTGGGTTTGGATTCCATTTGAGGTGGGTGTTCTACCTATCTGGTGTTGAAGTGGGGACCAAGTAGAAAGGCGCCGACTCTCATGAAACGGGAAGAGAGAACGAACTGGGATTATCTGAATTTATACCGGCGTAGAATTCGTCGTTCTACTGCGATATCTACACATCCCACACCCTGCACGTACCCTATACAACACCTAGACGCAGCCGACGTACAACCGTCCCATCAACGTGTCCCTCGTAGATTAAAGCAATATTTTAACCTCGATTTATCTAATTTTCCTTGAAATCACGTCTTGAACGCGTCTGACGGTGTCCATAATAGCCCCACAGTCCGTATTAATCGCTGGTTTACACCCATTTTCGACGACATTTAGGAGAAATATTTCCGTGCTGTCAATGTTACTCTCCGATCATCTTCCCCCCTCCTTTTTATCCTCACCTGTCTAATCACCCAGCGCCTATCTCACCTTAGACCCTACCACCATTCCAATGGCTGACGCTCCGAATGAGAGAAGGTACAATGGTGAAGAACATATTGTGATAGCTATCGATCTCGGTACCACGCAATGTATGCAGTTACCGCTTTTCCAGGCTCCCTGGTCCAGCTAACAGCCACTCTCAGCCGCTGTTTCCTATGTTCATTTGTACCCAAACAGCATTCCAGCTGTCCGAATCGTGAGTATTTCCCATGTTTGGTCAGCAAATCCGGAATAGACCGCGACCGCGTTCGTGGGCGTCAATATTGCCCATTTCGTGCTGGAGATCGAATCTCACGTCAACTCCAGGTAAACAAATGGCCTGGTCAAGAAGAAGTCGCAGGAGACTCGAAAGTAAGCACACGCGCTCACAAGTGTCTTTACACCTTGTCTCATATTATTTCCGCAGATTCCATCCCTTGTCGCGTACGAGGGCAGTCGTCCAGTGGCATACGGTGCAGAAGCACTGGAATATGTGAACACGGAGGGTTATCGTATCGCCAAATGGTTCAAGCTTCACCTCCACCCAGACTCCATGAAGGTCGTCGATGAACCGCCGGTGTACGGCTCCTTCTCCAACATCCCCCCCACATTCGAAATCCCTCCTCTTCCTCCGTCTGTCTCCCTGAAACAAATATACGCCCATCTGCTCGGCTATCTCTTCGACCATGCGAGGGACTTTTTCAAGAACAATACCGTTGACGGATCTCGAATCTGGCAGCGACTGGGCGAGAGATGTACGGTTATCCTCGCCACCCCAAACGGTTGGGACACCACCCAACAAGCCTTCCTTCGCTCGGCAGCCATCCTTGGAGGGCTGCTTCCCGAACATTTCCCCGAAGGCCGTCTCAAGTTCGTCACGGAGGGAGAAGCGAGCGTCCATTACGCGCTCGAGTACAGCCAAAGTAGCGCCTGGTTGAAGAAGGGCGTCATCTTCGCTGTGACCGATGCGGGCGGAAGCACGGTCGATTCGACGCTGTACGAGTGCAAAGAAACAACACCGAAGATGATTCTCGAGGAGGTGTGCGCGAGCGAGTGTGTGCAAGCCGGCTCGGTCTTCGTAGATCGTGCGGCGGCAGCCATGCTCAACCGAAAGTTGGACGGCTCCTCTTTCAAGGATGACGCGTATCTCAACGACATTTTGGACGAGTTTGAAAAGAAAGTGAGTGCCGGGAATTGACAGGGGTTGGTTGGTTGTCCTAATTGGCCCTTTCCAATAGACCAAGCGTAAATTCGACGGGACACAAGCCAACAGCATCATCAAGTTCGGGCGTGACTGGGATAACGATCGCGAACATGGCATCGTTAAGGGGCGCATCACGCTCACAAAGCCGGAAGTCGAGAGCACATTCAACGAAGTCCTCCCGCGGATTGTAAACAGCTGCTCAAATCTGCTCAGCGGACGGAAAGTCGAGGTACGTTATGATAGAGTAAGCCGACTGCTTCTGCTCAACATTTTTTCGATCCGACCCGCTAGCACCTCTTGCTTGTCGGTGGTTTCGGTGAATCCCCCTATCTCAGAAAGCAACTCAAGGATACCTTTGGGAGCAAAGGAGTGGAAGTGGTTACCGTGGACGAATCAACAAAGAAGGCCGCTGCGTATGTGTCTCATGTCTCGACGAGGTTTTCATTTCGTAATTGACCAGTGACCATGCAGAGAAGGTGCTGCAATTTGGCATGTCAAACAGCTCGTCGTCGCCCGTGCCGTACGCTCGACATTTGGCATCATTATTTGGAGACCATTCGATAGCAAGAGCCCCGTACACAACGCTCGCAGGCATAAGTCCTATATAGATGACGAGTGAGTTTCTCTCCACGAAGCCATAAATTGCGGTGGCTGAGAGATGCCGTAGCGGAGTGAACAAAATCACTGGTTTCTTCGATACGTGGATAAAGAAGGTATGTTGAAGGCCATGTTGCTACCCGCTCCTGTGGCACTGGTAGATAGCTGACCACTTCGGCGACAGAATGCGGTAATTGGCGATGAGTTGAGCAAGGTTTTCAACTACCAACGCATCTACAAGAACCTTGATAACGGCCTTGGCTCCTTTTCCGTGGATATCTATGCTTGGGAAGGCGATGGTCACACCGACTGGGGTCGCGACGAGAGTGGTATGTCGGCCCTCGGTTCATCACTTTTCTTTTTTTTATGTGACATTGATATGGTCTTTATCTGCTCTAGGTAACCTCCTTCCCGGTATGAGGAGGGTGTGCACACTCAAGGCCGATCTTTCCAATCTCGTGAACTCGCTTAAGGTCCAAAAGGGCCCAAGAGGTCAAGACTTCTGGCGCGTGGAGCATAGCGTCGCTGTCCTCTTCGGTGGCACTCAACTCAGGGCTCGCTTGCAATGGTACGAAGGGGTGAGTTGTATCTTACGTTCTGAAGATGAAAAGGCCTTGCTGATTTCACTTCTTACAGGACCAATTGCGCGAAGGGCCGGTCAGCGTCATCCCGAACTCGGTTCTCTAGGTATACCTGTGGATCTATGATTGGTCTCAACCCATGTTTCTCGTCAAAAAGCAGGCGAACACTGGCGGAATATGATTGGTAAACAACTGTCAAGTCTAAATCTCGATTGGTTTTTTGTACAACAGATTGGTATACAGCCCCTCCCCCAAGGACTTTCCTCGCTTAATGTGTTGAAAAATGCGGATCATGCACGAAGCCGAGGGGGCGTCCTGTAAGGTTGCCGCCATGGCTGGGTGGTCATCTGGGTTCTCCGCGTACACTGTTGATGAGCCTGCGTGCAATGGTTGTCCACGATGCGCATCAAACGTGCGAATCAAATTAGTCAGCCTGAAGCTCTTCGTGTACAGAGATATCACAGGTCGGTGGATGTGATCAGTCCAGTATACCGAATGAAAGGGGCCCAGTTTGGCGTCGCATGCTCTCCAGACGTAAGAGCACTAGCGGACAATGGCCGACGCTGTTCCTCAGATAGCCCGGGATAAAATACCGGGGTCTCCTTGTCAGGGCGGTGGAGGGAAGAGAATAGCATCACAGCAGCAAGAGTTCTGCCTCCCTCGCCTCTTCACTTCTACCCAGTTTTTCATACAGGGACACGAGCTCTCCGACATATTGCTGAGTATCAGGATGCTGTTTCCCTGACACCTTCAAGCTGATCTTCACTGCTGGCGCAAGAAGCCCTACTGCTTCATCCCACCGATCCAGTCTGGCATACATGGTGGCTAAATTGGCCGATACCCGAACGGTATCCGGATGCTCCGGCCCTAGAAGCTTTTTACTTCGATCTAGAACCTCCAACTCGAGCTTCTCGGCCTCGTCCTGCCGTCCTTGCTCAAAGTACGTCATAGCCAAATTTCCCATTGCGCGGACCGTATCGGGATGGCCCATGCCGAGACGTTTCCTATACATCTCCAAAACCTCCACTTGCATCTCTTCAGCTTCGCTCCATCGGCCTTGAGCGGAGTATGTTCCCGCCAAATTCGATGCCGCGAGGATGGTACTTTGGTGATCCATCCCAAACAATCTCCTCCTCTGCTCCAGTACCTCTAACTGCAGCTTCTCTGCCTCGCTGTAGCGTCCCAGCTTCCAGTATGTTAAAGCCAAATTCGCTGCAACGCGGATTGTGTCAGGATATTCGATGCCGAAGAACTTCCTGTATTTCTCTAGCGTCTCCAACTGTATCTTCTCAGATTCACTCCACCGGCCTTGTGAGTAGTATGTCGTAGCTAGGTTTGTAGCTGCACTCAGCGTCTCCGGGTGCACTGCGCCTAGAAGGCTTGTCCTTCGCTGTAGTACCTCTAGCTCAAGCACTTCTGCCTCTTTTTGTCGTCCCTGTTTCCAGTATGTGCCGGCAAGATTTGCAGCTGCCCGAGTTGTATCCATATGATCCATGCCCAAAAGCCTCTGATACTGTTCCAGCACCTCTACCTGCAACTTCTCTGCTTCGTTCAACCGACCCTGGGAATAGTATACCATTGCCAGACTTGTTGCTGCCTGAATCGTATCAGGGTGTTCCATCCCCAAAAGTCTCCTCCGCCGCTCCAATACTTCCACCTCAAGTTTCTCTGCTTCATCCCATTCCCCGTTTTCCCAGTGGTGACTAGCCAGCATCTCAGTCACGGTAATTGTCTCCTCTGTTTCTGGGCCAATAGAACTTATCATTTCCTCTACGGCAATTTCAAGTAGCTCAGTTGCCTTTCGGTAGTATCCTTGGGACGCGAGGACCTTGCCCATAACCGTGAGGTCATTTACGTGAATATTACGAGCCTCATCCTGGCTTAAGATGTTGGTGATGTGAGGGAGTAAGTACCGATAGAGTAGAAACGCATCTTCCGCGCCGCACGAAGTCAGCGCCTGCATCGCCATGGCTCTATGGTGGTGAAGAGGGTATACCATATCGCGAGACCAAGACTGGACTAAAGGATGCAGTCGAAGGAATAGTGAATCTCCAACAGGTACTGCCGAGATGAGCGAGAACGAGCGCAGATTACGAACAATGTCCTGCACATGCAGCTCGTTCCACTCTCCATTCACGCACAATAGATTTTTTAATTTCTCTATAATGTGCCCATGATCTTCGGGACGTGGGAGAAGCGAAAATACGTCCTCGAAGTGCTTTCGAGCTGCAGCGGCTAATACTGCAAGCGAAATGTCGGTATGATGAAAGAATGAGATAAAGTGGAGGAAATCTCGTGAAGCCTGTGGAAGCACCTGATAGGAGAGGTCGAGCGTAGTATAGACCCCTCGCTCGTAACTGTCCAAAGGAGATGGTTGGGCCTTCTTCATAAGCTCAGACCGATGTACGTAAAAGAGAGATAGATATTGCGTGAAAGTATATGGATGCAGGATTCCATGTTGGTAGGAAGAAAGTTGATGGCAGTATGTCCCCGCTTGGACGAGAGCGACTGCCAGGCACCCGAGCTCTTTCATGAGCTTCTGTGCACCTTCCATTTCCTCGGGAGGCAGAGAAGGCTCTCGCCGAGCTGCCCGCATCAGCGTCTTCATTGCTTCATCAGCCTCCATTTCTCCTAATTCGACGTGAGGGATAGTCGAAAGATTGCCGATGTCACGGTTCCGAGAAGTGATAACAATCGTGACACCACTATTCTTGGGCATGAAAGGAGATAGCTTGAGTGCCGGGTCATCCGCGTTGTCAAAGACCAGCATCAGGCGTTCCGTTTGAGGAAAACTATTCAATATTCTGATGCCGTCCTCCCATACGTCTCCTTCGTGGCCATCTCCCAACGATCGAGACCAGGTCTGGAGATCAGTCTCGATGCTAGAAGATGATGTGGCGTCAACGAAGACAACATGAGTAAACCTGGCCGACGTTAGAAATGGTTCTGTGCCTATTAAGTACCTACAGGGCTGAATATTCCTGCAAGAAGTATGACACAAGTTGTGTCTTTCCGCACCCTCCCATTCCGGTGATTGGGAGGATCATCTGATGCGAGGACGGCGATGTGACGAGATGGGAGACCAATATTTCCCATGGCTTTGTTCTCAGGACATAAAAGGGAGACACAGTGGGAGCTGTCTTTGCGGTGACCCTGATACTGCTCGACTGGTCTGGGCATTGATCAGTTACGGCCCGCCTCAATTAGTGATAGTAATCATACTAAGTCTTCCCAATGTGGTGGTGCCGATTTTACTTCTCAGGTACCCCAAAGAAATATCCAGGGCTTTTGTCACTGTATTGGTCTCGATATAGCTCCTCGTATGAGTCTCGATGTCTCCCAGTATGTCCCAGTTGTCGAGTTCCATGTTTTTCATCCCTCTCTCTACATTAAACCGGCGGTACGCTTCGATGTTGAATAATCTCGCGTCCAGCTCTCGAGCCACCAATTGGCAGTCCGCCGCCGTGTTCCGCATTAGTCGATCCATGCCCGCCTCGCCGTTCTCCGTGTCCAGGGACACAATGGGTGGAACCCCGCATCCGATGCTCATGATCTGGGCGACACGTCTGTCGCTTCCAAATGCCATGCCGGCTTCCCTGATTAGTTCCCGCGTTGGGTTGTTGGCCCCTAGCGGCCCACCAACAAATTTTCGCTGCACCAGCCGTTCCCCGATATTGACTGGAGCAAACTGAGGTGGAACGGATATAGTAGCACAAATGGCTTCAACGATGGTAGGATTGAGGCTGGATCCACGCGTCGAATAGGTACGGAAGATATGAGGGTGGCTGATGTCGGCAGAAGTCGCCGCATATAGAACACTGAGAATCATGAGATGAGGCATATATGACAAAGGGACTAAACCTACACTTTACACTGCGTTTCCAGCCGATTGGGATCGTTCATCCTCGTGCTCAGAGGAATTCCCCTTGCTTGTAGCATATCCTCTATCGCCTCCTTGAGCTTTTTGCTATTTACCTCTGGGTTCGATCCTTCTAGAGAGTCCTTAGTAAATACGGCGGAGGCCACGTCCAAGAGCGAGTCGATTGCTTGGTTCACATTCATCCGAAGGTGTCCGAGCATAACAGCTGCGAGCCTGAAGGGACTCATTAGAGTCGGATCCAACCTCACAAAATCAGAGACACATGCCCGCCGAACCCGACCCCTCCCATTATATCAAAGTAGTCCG
>Ga0335075_10010573_pt1 | contig 14001 bp, 10 predicted proteins | sample Lox_Sample_24_FD_206723 | JGI IMG/M metagenome (GOLD analysis project Ga0335075, IMG submission 206723) | Soil microbial communities from Loxahatchee National Wildlife Refuge, Florida, United States - Lox_Sample_2.4 | ecosystem: Environmental > Terrestrial > Soil > Wetlands | place: USA...
ACCCCTCGGCGTGAATGCGATCGAGATCCCATCGCCAGTGCGCCGCGCCGTGGTCGAAGGCGAGCAAGCCCTCGTCGGCGAGCGCGTTGAGGAACTGAATGGCAAAGAACGGATTGCCGCCCGTCTTTCCGTGCAGCAGTTGCGCGAGCGGCGCGGCCTCGGCCGGCGCCGAGCGCAGCGCATCCTCGATCAGCTCCTCGAGGTCCGCACGAGCCAGCGGTGCGAGACCGATCTCTTGGACCCGCGCCTTCTTCTCGCGCATCGTCGTGAGCCTGCGCGCCAGCGGATGAGCTTCATCGACCTCGTTGTCCCGGTAGGCGCCGATCAGCAGCAGGTGCCGCACCTCGGGCTCGGTCAGCAGATGCTCGATGAGGTCGAGCGTCGCCGGGTCGAGCCACTGCAGATCGTCGAGGAAAAGCACGAGCGGCCGGTCCGGCCGGGCGAAGACGCCGAGCATGCGGCGGAGCGCGAGATGGAAGCGGCTCTGCGCCTGAAGCTGCGGCAGCTCGGGCACCGGCGGCGGCTCGCCGACGATCGGCTTCAGCTCGGGGACCAGATCGACCATCAGCCTGGCGTTCGGGCCGAGCGCCTCGCCGAGCGCGTCCCGCCACCCGGCCAGCTCGGGCTCGCTCTTGCCCAGCAGCGGGCGGATCAGGTCGCGAAAGGCTTGCGCCGGCGTCGCATAGGGAATGTGGCGCTGGTACTGATCGAACTTTCCGGAGGCGAAAAGTCCGCGCGTCGGCACCAGCGCCTTGTGCAGCTCCTGAACGACGGCGGACTTGCCGATGCCGGAATAGCCGGAGATCAGCACCAGCTCCGGCGCGCCGCTCCGGACGACGCGGTCGAAGGCGGCGAGCAACGTCTCGACCTCGCGCGCCCTGCCGTACAGCCTCTCGGGGATCAGCAGCCGGTCCGGCGTGTCGTGCTCGCCGAGCCGGAAATCCTCGATGCGGCCGCTTGCTTCCCACTCGGCCGCGCACCGCCTGAGATCGCGCTCCAGGCCGGCGGCGGTCTGGTAGCGCTCCTCGGCGGTCTTGGCGAGCAACCTCATGACGATATCGGAGAGCAGGGCCGGGATCTTCTCCAACCGCGCGACCGGCGGCACGGGTTTTCGGGCGATATGGCAGTGGACCCACTCCATGGGATCGGCGGCGGTGAACGGCAGCACACCCGTCAGCATCCGGTAGAGCACGACCCCGAGCGCGTAGAGGTCGCTCCGCTGATCGATCGAGCGGTTCATCCGTCCGGTCTGCTCGGGCGCCATGTAGGCGAGCGTGCCCGCGATGAACTCGGGCGGCCCGGGAGCCTGGCGCTCGCGCCTGAGCTGCGAGGCGAGCCCGAACCCGGTGAGCCGCACCTTTCCGTCCGCGCCGTTCACCAGGAGATGGGCGGGCGTCAGGTCCTTGTGCACCAGGCCGCGCGCGTGCAGCTTGCCCACGGCAGCGGCGATGCCGGCGGCCAGGGGCAGGAACCGGCCCACCGCCATGGGGGCGCCCAGCAGGCGCTCGAGCGGCTCGCCGCCCGCATCCTCGAGCACCAGCATGTCCCCCTCGAGCGCCAGGGGCCGCGCCGCCCACGCCCCGTCCAGCGCGTCCCTCAACCCGTATTCGTGGGCCAGCCGATCGAGGCAGCCCGGGCTCGGATGCTCCGAGGCGGGCACCACGGCCAGCACCGCTTTCCGCTCCCCGCCGTCCCCCTCGAGCCAAAGCCTGCAGAACTGGCGCTCGCCGTCCGCCCACAAGAGCTGGAGGCGGCCGTCCCGCTCTGCGCCGAAACGAGAGGAAAGCGCCAATTGCCTCACTCCGCCGGCAAGCCGGTCCTCGCCATCGGGCTAGAGCGGGACGGGTTCGCGGGCACGCGCCCATCCCGCTCCAACTCTCTGTCGCATCGGGTGATCCACGCCTCCGGCGCCGGGGCACCCCGCGAACGAGTTCGCGGGGTGCCCCGATCACGCCCCAGCGAGCGCCCGTCCACCGGCCGGCAATGAACCGCGTCAGTCGCGAGCTTGCCATAGCCGACGCGCCCTGACGACGTGTTTCGCCGTCCAAGCTAGCATGTCGGGGGTCGGATCAGCCGGCCGGCTCGGTTGCGTGCCAGTCCTCGGCGGTCGCGCCGGCGAGCGCCTGGATGCGTTCCTCGTCGCGGGCAAGCTCGGCGGCGGGGCCGGCGTGGACGATCGCGCCGTCGTCGAGCACGTAGGCGAAGTCGGCGATCTCGAGGCTCATGCGCACGTTCTGCTCGACCAGCAGGACGGAAATGCCTTCGTTGCGCATTTCGGCGACGATGCGGAAGACGTCGCGGACGATGAGCGGTGCGAGGCCCTGGGAGGGCTCGTCGAGGATCAGGACCCGCGGGTTGAGCAGGAGCGCGCGGGCGATCGAGAGCATTTCCTGTTCGCCGCCCGAGAGCTGGCGGCCGCGATTCATTCGCCGTTCCTGAAGGCGTGGGAAGAGCTGGTAGACGCGCGGGATCGTCCATGGTCCGGGGCGCTCGAGCGGGACCTTCAGGTTTTCCTCGACCGAGAGGTTGGGAAAAATGCGGCGGCCCTCCGGCACGTAGCCGACGCCGAGGGCGGCGATGCGGAAGCTCGGCCAGCGCGTGGTCTCGCGGCCGAAGATGCGCACGGTTCCCTCGCGGGCGGGCGTCAGGCCCATGAGGCTGCGCATCGTCGTCGTCTTGCCGGCGCCGTTGCGTCCGAGCAACGTCGTCAGCTTGCCGTCCTCGACGGCGAGACTGACGCCGTGGAGGATGTGGCTCTTGCCGTAATAGGTGTTGAGGCCCTCGACCTCGATGGCGTTCATGCCGCTTTTCCCAGATAGGCCGCCTGCACAGCGGGGTTGGCGGCGATCTCCTCGGGCGTTCCGTCGGCGAGCAGCGCGCCCTGGTCGAGCACCGAGATGCGGTCGGCGAGGTGGAAGACGACGCGCATATCGTGCTCGACGAGGATGATGGTGTAGCTCTTGTCGCGGTGGAGCTTGCGGATCAGCCCCGCGATCTCGAAGGTTTCCTGCTCGCCCATCCCGGCCGTCGGCTCGTCGAGCAGCAGGAGCCGCGGGCGGAGTGCGAGCGCCATCGCGATCTCCGCGGCGCGCTGGTCGCCGTGGGCGAGTTCGCCCACCAGGCGGTGGGATTTGCCGGCGAGCCCGGTGAGGCCCACGGTTTCCTCGACGGTCGCGGCGATGTCGCGTATCGCGGTCGCGCCGAGCCAGGGCCGGAGCGCGTAGCCCGCCGCCACCTCGGCCGCGATGCGCACGTTCTCGCGCACCGAGAGCTCGGGGAAGACCTCGGTGATCTGGAAGGTGCGCGCCATGCCGCGCTTGACGCGCTCCGCGGCGGTGAGCTGCGTGACGTTCCGCCCGTCGAAGAGGATCTCGCCCGCGGTCGGGGGGAAGAAGCCGGTGATGAGGTTGAAGAAAGTGGTCTTGCCGGCGCCGTTCGGGCCGATGATCGCGCGGAGCTCGCCCTTGGCGACGCTGAGCGAGACCTCGCGCACCGCGATCAGGCTGCCGAAATGCTTCGACGCGTTGCGGACCTCGAGCATGCTCATGCGGCACTCCGGCGGCGCAGCACGCCGAGCAACCCGCGGGGGAAGAACATCACGACGAGGACGAAGATGGCCCCGATGAAGAAGAGCCAGTTCACCGTAATGCCGGAAATATAGTCCTGCAGGACCTCGAACACCGCGGCACCCAGCAGCGGGCCCCAGAAGCTGCGCATGCCGCCCAGCACCGCCATGATCACGAGCTCGCCCGAGAGGTCGGTATAGAGCGAGGAAGGATCGGCGAAGTTGTTGAGCAGCGCATAGAGCGCGCCGGCCGCGCCGATGCAGAAGGAGGAGATGGTGAAGGCGAGCCAGATGTGGCGGTCGACCGGGATGCCGAGGAAGCGGGCGCGGCGCTCGTTCTCGCGGATCGCGAGCAGGGTGCGCCCGAAGGGCGAGCGGAGGACGAAGCCCATGACGCCGACGACGATCGCGAAGACGGCGAGGACGAAGTAATAGAAGGCGAGGTCGCTCTTCTCGATGTTGAGGACGAAGGCGCCGAAATGGAGGGGCTGGCGCTGGAAACCGCGCAAGCCGTCGAAGCCGCCGGTGACGGAATCCCATTTGTAGGCGATGTAGTAGAAGACTTCCTCGAAGGCGATGGTGACGAGCGCGAAATAGATGCCCCGGCGCCGGCAGATCAGCGCCCCCACCGCGCTGCCGACCACGCCGCCGAGGACGATGCCGGCGATCAGCGCGAGCGGCGTGGAGGGCGCGACGTAGCGGAGAATCATCCCGGCACCATAGACGCCGAGACCGAAATAGGCGGCGTGGCCGAAGCTCACGACGCCGGTGAAGCCGATCAGGAAGTTGAGCGACATCGCGGCCAGGCCGATCACCAGGATGCGCGAGCCGAGCGCGGTGTAGCCGCCGACGAGCGGCATCCAGAAAGGTGCGGCGATCAGTGCGATCCAGATGCAGGCGAGGGTGACGAGCGGCCGCCGTTCGGTGGGCACGAGGGAGGCGGCGCCCGCGGTGCCGCTCATTGCATGCCCTCCTCGCCGAGCAGCCCGCGCGGCCTGAGCAGCAGGACGATCGCCATGATGACGTAGATCACCGCCTGGCTCGCCGAGGCGTAGAAGATGGTGGTGATCGCCGCCGCGACGCCGATGAGAAGGCCGCCAAGGAGCGTGCCGACCAGGCTGCCCATGCCGCCCACGATGATGGCGACGAAGCTCGGGAGCAGCAGGTCATCGCCCATGTTCGGGTTGAGTCCGATCTGCCCGCCGGCGAGGACGCCGGCGAGGCCGGCCAGGAAGATGCCGAAGGCGAAATTGAGCGAGCGCAGCAGGCGGACATTGATGCCGAGCGCCGAGACCGTTTCGAGGTCGAGCACGCCGGCACGGATGCGCATGCCCATGCGGGAGTAGCGGAGGAAGGCGAACAGCCCGGCCACGGCGATGATGACGATGCCGACGACGAACACCCGATAGCCGGTGAGGAAGAAGAATTCCTGGCTGAGCGGCTGGGAGATGCTGGGGGGCGTGGTGAGCGGCAGGCCGTTCACGCCCCAGATGTAGCGGCAGCCGTCCTGGATCATGAAGGCGAGGCCGAAGGTGAGCAGCAGGCTGTAGATCGGGTCGCGGCCGTAGATTCGGCGGATCATCGTCCGCTCGACGATGTAGCCGAGGACCGCGGTGAGCAGCGGCGCCACGAGGAGGGACGGCCAGAAGCCGATATAGGGAATGAGGACGTAGGCGAGATAGCCGCCGAGGGCGAGGAAGTTGCCGTGCGCGAAGTTGATGACGTTGCTGAGGTTGAGGATCATCGAGAGGCCGAGCGCGGTCAGCACGTAGAAGGCGCCGATGATCAGCCCGTTGAAGAGATTGAAGAGCACCAGTTGGAGCATCGGCGTCCCTGTGGTTCGTTTATTCTTTTATTCTTCCGGGTAAAAGAAACCCCTGCCGCGCGGCGCCGGGCCGGCGACAGGGGTTTTCCCTGCCTTCCCGCGCTAGCTCGGGTAGGTCATGTGGCAGCCGGTATCGGCGAGCGGTTCTGCCGTATCGCCGGGTACTAGCTCGGCCACGTTAAAGAAGTTGTAAGGGTCGTTCGCCGGCGGGGGATGCACTTCGCCCGCGAAGATGTTGGGCATCAGCTCGTGATCGCCGGCGCGATAATAGACCTTGCCGGGCTGCAGCGCGACCTCGGGCGGCAGTTCCATGCCCTCGAGCGCGTGCGCGAGGTCGATCGCCTTCGTGCTCTTCGCCTTCTCGACGGCAAGCTTGACCGAGTAGATCGAGACATAGCCGAACCAGTGCCGCGCCGAGCAGGGCTTCTTGTAACGATCGACGATGCCGGTGACGAATTCCTTGACGTACGGCACGCCGGGCTGGTTCCACCACCACTCCATGTCCCACCAGCCGGTCTGCGCCGCGGCGGGCACGGCGACGACCTCCTCGCACTCGAAGAGCGCGCCCCCGAGCGCCATGTCCTTGGCCATGCCGAACTGGACGAACTGCTTCATGCAGTCGATCTGGGCGAGCCCGCCCATGTTGTTGAGCAGCACGTCCGGCTTGTACGCCTTGGCGCGGATCAGGCTGGCCGAGAAATCGCTGTTGGCGATCGGCAGCAGCTCCGCCTCGTAGGTGCCGCCGGCCTTCTCGAGGTTCCTGATGAAGGCCGCTTGCAGCGTATGGCCGTAGGCGTAGTCGGGGGTGATGAAGTACCAGCGCTTGCCGAACTTCTTGATCAGGATCTGCGAGATCGCATTGGCGTCCATCGACGTCGTGTTGCAGATGCGGAAGACGTTCCAGGCGCAGTCCTTGCCGGTGATCGGGTCGGTATGGCCGCCCGGCACGATATGCAGGATGCCCTTCTCGGTCGCCACCTGGGAGACCGCGTAGGCAATGCCCGAGTTGACGTCGCCCATCGTCACATCGACATGGTCCTTCTCGATCAGCTCGCGGATCTTCTCGACGCCGGTGCCGACATCGTTCGCCGAATCCTCGACGAAGAGCTGAACCTGGCGGCCGGCGATGCCGCCCTTCTTGTTGATTTCGTCGACCGCGTAGTGCGCGCCCTGGACCTCGGAGACCGCGAGGAGGGAAAGGCTCCCGGTGAGGGGGTCGACGAAGCCGATCTTGAACGGCTGGTCGCCGAGCGCCTTGACGATGAAGGGCGAAGTGACCTGGACGGCGCCCATCGCGCCAAGCGCCGCCCCCGCCTTGAGTATGCCGCGCCGGCCAAGCCGGCCCAACGGTTTCCCTTGAACCATTCCGTTCCTCCCTCTCTGCATGGGCCGGATTTGAGTACGCGCCAGCTTCCCATGCCGCGCCCAAGCGCGGATTGCGCTCTGATAATGTCTTCTCCCCCGGCGGCACACAATAACTTTCGGCAGCTCGCGCGGCGGCCCCAAGAGACGGCCCCAAGGGACGGCCCAACGGGCAGCCCAAAGGGACAGCCCCAAGGGACCAGCATTGACACGGAAGGTCCGAGCACCGATCCTTGAGCCACCGAGGGGAGCCCCGCCAGGGGGCTGAGATACCGCCGGTCCGCGCGGGCCAACCGCCGCGGACAGCGTGGTGACCCTGCGAACCTGAACCGGGTCATGCCGGCGGAGGGACGGGTGTTTCATCGCAAAACCCCCCTTCCCGGCGCCCGCAAGCGAGGAGGCGCCGATGACGGCCCAGGCTAAGTCCGCAACCCGGCCGGAGAGCGTCACCACCGGGCCCATCGCCGGCTCGCGCAAGACCTATGTTCCGCTCCCCGGCCGGCCCGAAATTGCGGTGCCGTTCCGCGAGGTGCTGCTCGATCCGTCCGCCGCGGAGCCGCCGTTCCGCCTCTACGATACCTCCGGCCCCTACAGCGACCCGGCGGCCGCGATCGATCTCGCCGCCGGCCTCGCACCGTTGCGCGCCTCCTGGATCGCGGCGCGCGAGCCCGTGGCGGGCGCGCCGCGCGCGGTGCAGCCGGAGGACAACGGCAATGTCCCGGCGGAGAAGCTGCTCGCGCCCTGCCCGGCCGCGCACCTCGTGCGGGCGGCGGCGGACGGGCGGCCCATCACGCAGCTCGAATTCGCGCGGATGGGCATCGTCACCGAGGAGATGCGCTACGTCGCGCACCGGGAGAATCTCGGCCGCTCCGCGGCTTCGGAGGGTGCGGCGGAGCGGCGCACCGACGGCGAGGATTTCGGCGCCGAGATCCCGGAATTCATCACGCCCGAGTTCGTCCGCGCCGAGATCGCGCGCGGGCGGGCGATCATCCCCGCCAACATCAACCACGCCGAGCTGGAGCCCACCATCATCGGCCGCAACTTCCTCGTCAAGGTGAACGCCAATATCGGCAATTCCGCCGTCAGCTCGGGTGCTGCGGAGGAGGTGGAAAAACTCGTCTGGGCGATCCGCTGGGGCGCCGATACCGTGATGGACCTCTCGACGGGGCGGAACATCCACAACATCCGCGGCTGGATCTTGCGCAACGCGCCGGTGCCGATCGGCACCGTGCCGATCTACCAGGCGCTGGAAAAGGTCGACGGCGAGCCGGAAAAGCTCGACTGGGCGGTATTCAGGGACACGCTGATCGAGCAGGCCGAGCAGGGCGTGGACTACTTCACGATCCACGCCGGCGTCCGCCTCGCCTACATCCCCCTGACCGCGCGCCGCGTCACCGGCATCGTCTCGCGCGGCGGCTCGATCATGGCACGCTGGTGCCTCGCCCATCACCGCGAGAGCTTCCTCTACGAGCATTTCGCCGACATCTGCGACATCATGCGCCGCTACGACGTCTCCTTCTCGCTCGGCGACGGATTGCGCCCGGGCTCGATCGCGGACGCCAACGACGCCGCCCAGTTCGCCGAGCTCGAGACGCTGGGCGAGCTCACGAAGATCGCCTGGGAGAAAGGCTGCCAGGTGATGATCGAGGGGCCCGGCCACGTGCCGATGCACAAGATCAAGGTGAACGTGGAGAAGCAGCTCGCGGTCTGCGGCGAGGCGCCGTTCTACACGCTCGGGCCGCTCGTCACCGATATAGCACCTGGTTACGACCACATCACCTCGGCGATCGGGGCGGCGATGATCGGCTGGTTCGGCACCGCCATGCTCTGCTACGTCACGCCGAAGGAGCATCTCGGCCTGCCCGACCGCGACGACGTCAAGGCGGGCGTGATCGCCTACCGCATCGCGGCCCACGCGGCGGACCTCGCCAAGGGCCATCCGGCGGCCAAGCTCCGCGACGACGCGGTCTCGCGCGCGCGCTTCGAATTCCGCTGGGAGGATCAGTTCAATCTCGGGCTCGATCCCGACACCGCGCGCGCCTTCCACGACGAGACGCTGCCCAAGGACGCGCACAAGCTCGCGCATTTCTGCTCCATGTGCGGGCCGAAATTCTGCTCGATGAAGATCACCCAGGATCTGCGCGCGGAGGCCGAGCGGATGGCCGGTCTCGAAGCCAAGAGCGCCGAGTTCCGCGAGCATGGCGGCGCGCTCTATGTGCCCGACTCCGCCGCCGCGGACTAAGATCTTTCGCGCTCCTCCGGCATGACCCGCCCGCTCAAGGTCGCGGTGCAGATGGACCCGCTCGTGTCCATCAAGCCCGACGCCGATTCCACCTTCGTGCTGATGCTGGAGGGCCAGGCCCGCGGCCACCTGCTCTGGCATTACGAGGTGAAGGACCTCGCCTTCGCGAGCGAGGGCGAGACCAAGCGCCTCGCGGCGCAGGCGCGGCGCGTCCATGTGGCGCGCCCGCCGGCGGAAAGCTGGCGCACCGGCCCGGAAGAGACGCTCGATCTCGCGACGATGGACGTGGTGCTGATGCGCCAGGACCCGCCCTTCGACCTCGCCTACATCACGGCGACGCACCTGCTCGAGCATATCCAGCCGGGAACGCTCGTGGTGAACGATCCGCGCGCGGTGCGCAACGCGCCCGAAAAGCTGCTGGTCACGCATTTTCCCGAGCTGATGCCGCCCACTCTCGTGAGCTGGGATGCGGCCGCGATGCGCGCCTTCCGCGCCGAGCAGGGCGAGATCGTCATCAAGCCGCTGTTCGGCAACGGCGGCGCCGGCGTCTTTCATATCCGCCCCGACGACGAGAACTTCAACGCCGTGCTCGAGATGCATTTCGCGCGCACGCGCGAGCCCTTGATGCTGCAGCGCTACGAGCCCGCGGTGCGGACCGGCGACAAGCGCATCATCCTGGTCGACGGCGAGCCGCTCGGCATCATCAACCGCGTGCCGGCCGCGGGCGAGGCGCGCGCGAACATGCATGTCGGCGCCAAGCCCGAGCCGACCCGGTTCAGCGCGCGCGACCGCGAGATCTGCGCGGCGATCGGCCCGACCTTGCGCGAGCAGGGGCTGATCTTCGTCGGCATCGACGTGATCGGCGACTGGCTCACCGAGATCAACGTCACCTCGCCGACCGGGTTGCAGGAGGTGGCGCGCTTCGAGGGCATCCATCTCGAGGCGACGATCTGGGATCGTATCGAATCGCGCCTCGCGGCGCGGTGATTTCGACCACCGGATCGCCCGGCCCTTGAGAGAAAGGCCGGGGGCGGAGTTCTCCTGGTCTTGCTTTGAAGCTGCCGGCCTCTCCGGCGCTTGGTATTAGGGCGAAATGACGCAAGCTCGCCGCGCGCCGGCCGCGTTCAATGCGGTGAATTTCTTCCTCGCGGATGTTGCCGGCGGGCTCGGCCCTTTCCTGCCGGCCTGGCTCGCGACCGCGCTCCACTGGCATCCGGAACGGATCGGTTTTCTGATGACGGCGGGCGGAATCGCCGGCCTCGTCTGCAACACGCCGGCGGGCGCTCTGGTCGATCGTTTCGGCCGGCCTAGGCTGATGATCGCGGCCGGATCGGCGCTGATCCTGCTCGGCGCTGCCGCCCTGGTCCGCGGCGAGCGCGCGTTGCTTGTGTTCCTTGGCCTCCTTTTGACCGCGCTCGGCGGCGCGGTGATCGGTCCGGCGATCGCCGCGGCGAGCCTTGCCTATGTCGGGCGGCGCGACTTCCCCCTCCAGCAAGGCCGCAACGCCGCCTGGACCAATGCCGGCAACGTGGCCGCCGCGCTCATGATCCTGCTCGGGGCAACCCGGCTCGGCGTGAACGCGCCGCTTCTCGTGCTGGGCGTGATGGCCGTGGCGACCATCGCGGCACTGCTCTTCCTCGCCGGGCCCGGTGGCGAGACAAGGCGAATCGGCCTCGGGCCGGGCGCCAAGCCGGAGGGGCTGTTCAAGACGCTGGAAGGGAGGCCGCTGCTCGTTTTCGCGATCTCGCTTCTCTTCTTCCATCTGGGCAATGCGGCGATGCTGCCGCTGCTCGGGCTGCGCCTCGCGGAGTTCGCCCACGGGGAGGCGACGCAATGGATGTCGGCCTGCGTGATCGTCGCGCAGTTCGGCATGATCGGGGTCGCGCTCGTGGCAGGAAGGATCGCGGAGCACCGGGGCAAGGTTCCGCTCTTTCTCTTCGCCTGCTGCGCTCTGGTGGCGCGGGGGATCATCGCCGCGTACGGCGAGGCGCCGCTCTGGCTGGTGCCGATCCAGATTCTCGACGCGCTCGGCGCCGGCACCCTGGGCGTCATCACGCCCACTCTGATCGCCGATCTCTCCTGGGGCTCGGGGCGAACGCAGACCGCGCTCGGCGCGGTGATGACCGTGCAGGGCATCGGCGCCTCGCTTTCGGGCTCGCTGGGCGGAACGCTCATCGCCTGGATCGGCTGGCGGTACGCCTTCGTGGGCCTGGCGCTGCCGCCTCTGATCGCCATTCTCGGCGGGTTCTATCTTCTTCGGGTGGTGCCGGCGCCGGCGATGTCGGCCGGGAATGGCGAGGGCGAAGCCGTCCCGCCCCATGCAGCGGCGCGTTCGGATCGCGGTTGCTGAGGGCCGCTGCTCGCCGGCCGGGCGGTCGAAGAACCGCCCTATGCCCCGCGCGTTCGGGTCGTCCCGCTCTATTCCTCCGGCCGGAAGAGATGCACGTGGGCGGGGCGGACCGCGGCGAGCGCCGCCTCGCCGGGGGTGTCGGTTCCCCGCGGCAGGAGGATGTCGAGGGCGATGCTGCCGCGCGCGAGGACGCGGAGCGAGAGCCCTTCCTCGTGGACCGAGGCGAGCGTGACGGGGAAGGCGTTCTCGGCCGGGGCGGCTGCGTTTCGCCGCGAGAGCGTGATGTCCTGGGAGCGGATCGCGACGCCGACGCGCGTCCCCGGGCTTGCCCAGGCCGGCGCGGGGGCGAGAAGGGTGACGCCGTCGAGATCGACGATCGCGAAGAGCCCGTCGAGGCCCCGCACGCGGCCGCCAAGGACGTTGCGGTAGCCGAGCAGCCGCGCCGCCCCCGCGCTCACGGGGTGGGCGAACACCTCCCGCGGGGTGCCTTCCTGGACGATGCGGTGGCCGACCATCAGCGCCATCCGATCCGCCATGGCGGCGAGCTGCACGTCATGCGTCACCGCGAGCGTCGGCAGCCCGATCCGCCTTATCTCCTCGATCAGCTCGCCGAGCACGGCGTCCCGCGTCGCCGGGTCGAGCGCCGAGGTCGGCTCGTCGAGCAGCAGCAGCTCGGGCGCGCGGGCGAGCGCGCGGGCGAGCGCGACGCGCTGCTGCTGGCCGCCGGAGAGCGCGTCAGGGTAGCGCTCGGCAACCCCGGCGATGCCGAGCCGCTCCATCAGCGCCTGCGCGCGCGTCCGCCGTCCGCGCCGCTCGGCGAGCGGGAAGGCGACGTTCTCCCAGGCGCGGAGATGCGGGAAGAGCCCGTAGCCCTGCGGCAGGTAGCCGATCGGCCGGCGCTGCGGCGCGAGCGCGCCGTAAGGCGTGCCGGCGGCCGGCAGCAGCCCCGCGATCGCCTTGAGCAGGCTCGTCTTCCCTTCGCCGCTCCTGCCCGCGAGCACCGTGAAGCCCGCCACGGTGAGCCGCGCCTCGATGGCAAGCGGCTGCTCGAGCCGGTAGTCGATCTCCATGCCTCACAATAGGCCACGCCGGCGCGAAACCATCCCGAGCCAGAGCGGCAGCGGCATCGCCACGAGGAGGAAGAGCCAGAGCAGGGGGTAGACCGCGTCGAGCCCGCTATCCTGGAGGTTGACCCAGAGCTGCACCGGGATGCCGTGCGGGAAGTAGGCGATGATGAGCACGATCCCGAACTCGCCGAGCGCGCGGACCCAGGCGAGCGCCAGGCCTGCCGCGAGGCCGAGCCGGGCGAGCTTCACGCTCACCTCGAGGAAGACCTGCCAGCGCTCCTTGCCGAGCGTGAGCGCGATCTCCTCGAGCTCGCGCGGCACGCCCTCGAAGGCGGCCCGCGCCGTGACGACGTAGTACGGCATCGCGCCGTACACCTGGGCGAGGACGAAGGCGGGCGCCGTGTTGGTGAGGACGACCCCGAGACGGGCGAGCAGCTCGCCGGCGGCGCTGTAGGGGCCGTAGAGCGAGGCCAGCAGGATGCCGAGCGCGAGCGGCGGCGTCAGCAGCGGGAGCAGGAGCAGCGCGTCCAGGACCGGCTTGCCGCGGAAATCGCGCCGCGCCAGCCACCACGCGAGCGGCGTGCCGAGCAGGGCGATGATCGGCAGGGCGACCAGGCTGTAGAGCGCCGAGACGAAGGCGGCGCCGAAATCGCCGGGCGCGAACTGAAAGCCGCGCCAGTTGGTCACGAAGGCGAGTGCCGCGAAGGGCGCGGTGAGGAAGAGGAGTGCCGCGAACCCGAGGACGGGCGCGACCGGCAGGCCATGCCCGCCGGGCAGCGGGCCGCCCGCCGCCGGCCGGCGGAGGAGAAGCTCTGCCTGGCGTGCGCTCAGGACCGTGCGCTCAAACGGACCCGCCCTTCGGCACGCCGTAGCCGTTCTCGCGGAACGCCTTCTGGCCCGCCGGGCTCGCGAGGAAATCGACGAACTTCTGCGCGAGGGCGGCGTTCGGCGCGTTCTTCAGCACGCTGGCGTAGAAGACGAGCGGCTGCGTGCTCAGCGTCTCTTCCTTGCCCGCCCGCATGATGGAGAAGTGGACCTTGCTGTACCAGCCCGGGACCATCGCCGGGTTGCTGAGATTGATCTCGTCGGGCAAGGCGACGAAGGAGAGATGGTCGGAGATGACGGCGCTCTCGTAGCCGGAGCTGGCGTCGATCTGCCCGGCCTCGAGCCGGCTCAGGAGCGAGGGCTCGGTGAAGATCTGCGCCGGGTTCTCGTAAGATCCGAGGATTTTCCCGACGAGGTCGGGCTGGTGGTAGTACCGCTCGGCGAGCAGGAACGCGAAGATGATGTTCTGCCCCTGCGGGTCGGTGGCCGGGTCGGTGCGGCCGAAGCGCAGGCCCGGCGTTTCCAGCACCTTCCACCAGGGAGTCGAGCCGGCGAAGGCCGCGGCATATTTGCTCTTCGGGCTATAGGCGATGACCATCGAGGTGCTGGCGACGGGCACGGCCTGGCTCACCAGCCCTGCCGTCTCGAGCAGCTTCGCCGGCCCCGGCGTGATGGTGATGAAGACGTCCGCCTGCAATTTCTTGGCCGCGAGCAGGCGGGCGAGCGCATAGGCGGGCTGGCCGATGCCCTGGTAGGTGGCATCGT
>Ga0335075_10010574_pt1 | contig 14001 bp, 9 predicted proteins | sample Lox_Sample_24_FD_206723 | JGI IMG/M metagenome (GOLD analysis project Ga0335075, IMG submission 206723) | Soil microbial communities from Loxahatchee National Wildlife Refuge, Florida, United States - Lox_Sample_2.4 | ecosystem: Environmental > Terrestrial > Soil > Wetlands | place: USA: Florida...
GTGACAGCGGCCTGGCGCAGCGCTCGCACGCGGGCTCGAACCTGCCCGCGTCGAGGTCGGCGGCCCGCCGCGGCGGCGGTGTCCCGGCCAGCCCGTGCTCGGCACACGCGTAGGCGCCCTCACCGTAGACGACCATCGACGAGGCGAGCACGAGCCCGCCCACTTCCTTGCGGGCCATCGCGGCCAGCAGGACGGCGGTCCCGAAGTCGTTGCACCCGGCGTACAGCGGGGCGTCGTCGAAGTCGGTGCCCAGCCCGACCATCGCCGCCAGATGGCAGACCGCGCCGACGCCGCGCAGCGCCTTCTCCACCGCCTGAGGGTCGCGGACGTCACCGAGGGTGAACTCGAACCCCTGGTCACCGGGGAAAGGCGGGGCGCCTTCGGGGCGGGCAAACGGCAGCAGGGCGTCCAGCACCCGCACCTCGTGACCGGCGGCCAGGAGCGCCCCGACAAGGTGGGATCCGATGAAGCCGGCGCCGCCGGTGACGAGTACTCGCATGCCCCGAGGCTAGGCACGGGTCGCATCCGGGTCACCGCGAAGCGGCGCGCTATCACCAGTTTGTAAGGACCAATATCCTTGCCGCGGCGCAGCGCGGCTACATGTAATACACGGCGTGACCTTTGGCAGCAGGCCGGGTACCGAGTCGCGCCCGCCGGAAACAGCCGCGCCGGCCGTGGCCGCCCGGCCTTGGCCGCGCCCCGCGGCGCACGGCGCGCCGCCGTCCGCGGCGCGCGTCATGCGGCTGGCCACGGCGCTGGCGGGCCTCGCCGCCATCGCCGCGTACCTGTTCGTCGCGCTGAGCCGGCTGGGCTACCCGTTCCCGGTCGAGTGGCTGGAGAGCAACTCGCTCGTCGAGGTGCACCGGATCCTGGCCGGCCAGCCGCTGTACACCGCGCCGGCCGTGCAGTACGTTCCCGACGGCTACCCGCCGCTGTACTTTGCCGTGTCGGCCGCCGTGGCCCGGGTGCTCGGCGTCTCGTACCTGACGCTGCGGCTGGTCTCGCTCGTGTCGTCGCTGTGCTGCTTCGCGCTGCTCGCCCGCCTGGTCCAGCGGGAGACCGGCAGTCTCGCCGCCGGGGTCGGCGCCGCGGGCCTGTTCGCCGCCGCTTACTCCGTCACGGACACATGGTTCGACGTCGGCCGGGTCGACTCGCTCTTCCTCGCGCTCAGCATCGGCGGCCTGTACGCCGCCCGGTGGATGCGCCGCACGCCCGGTGCCGTCGCCGCCGGAGTGCTGCTCGCCGCCGCGGCACTCACCAAGCAGACCGGGCTCGCCGAGGGGGTCGTCGTGGTCGCCGCGCTGCTGGCCGGGCCGCGGCGCGGGCTGGCCTGCGTCGCCGCGCTCGCCGAGATCACGGTGCTCGGCGTCAGCACGCTCGTGCTCGGGCTGGCCAGCGGCGGCTGGTACGTCTACTACGTCTTCGAGCTGATGGGCGAGCACTCGCTGGCCGGCAGCGGGTTCGGCTGGTTCTGGACGGCCCTGGCGACCGGGATGGGCCTGGCCGCGTGCGCCGCGCTGATCGGCGCGCGCCGGGTACCCGGCGTGCTGGCGGCCGGGTGTGCCGCGCTGGCGGTCGAGGGCTACGCCGCGCTCGTGCACAGCGACGGCACCATCAACGACGTGCTGCCCGCGTATCTCGCCGTGGCGCTGCTGGCCGGCCTGGCCCTCGGCCGCGCAGCGGCAGCGGGCCGCGCAACCGCGCCCGGCGGCTGGGCGGCGTGGCGGTCGTGGCGGGTGACGGTGGCGCCGGCCGTGCTCGTCCTGGCCCAGGTGGCCGTGCTGCTCGCCGGCTTGCGCCCGTCCCAGGCGATCCCCACGCCTGCCGACCGCAGCGTGGGCGAGCGGGTGCTGGCCGGCCTGCGGGCCATCGGCGGAACCGTCGCGGTCCCCGGGGACCCCGGCCTGAGCTTGATGGCGGGGATGGCGCCGGCCGCGCAGGAGGACGCGGCGCACGACGTGCTGCGGGCCTCCGACCAGGCGGCGATCGACAGCTTCCGGCGAAGCGCGGCGCGTGCGGTCACCGGACGCCGGTTCAGCGCGATCATCACCGGCAGTCCCGGGCCGCCGTTCGCGAATCCGGCGTCGCTTAGCCGCTACTACCACCGGTGCGCGCAGCCGCTGCTGGCCGGCGTCCCGGCCGGCGTGTTCGTCCCGGTGGCGGGGGCCGACGTCCGCCCCGAATACGTGTGGCTGCCCCGGGGCGGCGTTTCCTGCGCCACCGCCGTCCGCCTTCTCGACGGCGCAGGCGGGGAGGGCAGCGGGTGAAAAAGTTCCTCCCCTCCGATCCTCCGCCGGGGCCGTTTCGCCGGTCCTTCTGGCGCAGCCCCATCCGGGGCCCGTGGCTGACCTCGGTGTTCGGCCTGCTGCTGCTGGCGTCCATCCCGGTGCTGTTCGCGACCGGCCTGCTGTCCTACGCCGCTTACAACCCGGACCTGAGCCGTGTCAACGACGAGACACCGGGGAAGGGGCTGCTGGGTTTCTACCTGTTCTCCTGGCCCACCCATCCGGTCTGGCTGTACCGGCTCAACCAGGGCGTGCACGTCACCCTGGGACTGGTACTGGTGCCGATCCTGCTGTTCAAGCTCTGGTCGGTGCTGCCGAAGCTGTTCGAATGGCCACCGCTGCGCTCGCCGGCGCACGCACTGGAGCGGCTGTCGCTGTTCCTGCTCGTCGGCGGGGCGGTGTTCGAGTTCGTGACGGGGATCCTGAACATCCAGACGTGGTACAAGTTCCCCGGCTCCTTCTACCCGCTGCATTTCTACGGAGCCTGGGTATTCATGGCGGGCTTCGTCGTCCACGTGACCCTCAAGCTGCCCGCCATGATCAGGGCGCTGCGCAGCCGCAGCTTCATCGGGGAACTGCGTACCAGCCTGGCCAGGACGCGCCCTGAGCCGCCGGAAGCCGGGGAACTGGTACCGGTGGCGCCGGCGGCGCCAACGATCTCCCGGCGCGGTGTGCTGGCCTTCGCCGGCGCGGGTTCGGCCCTGATCGCGCTGCTGTCCGTGGGCCAGTCCGTGGGCGGGCCGCTGCGGTGGACGGCGCTGCTGGCCCCGCACGGCGCGGATCCCGCCAGCCCCGATGACTTTCAGGTCAATCAGACCGCGGCGAGCGCCCGGATCAGGAAGTCGGAGACCGGGGACGCCTGGCGGCTGACGCTCGGCGGCGACGGCCAGCCGGGCCAGCCGGCCGTCGCCCTGAGCCGGGCCGACCTGCTCAGAATGCAGCAGCACGCCGCCAGCCTGCCGATCGCGTGCGTTGAGGGCTGGTCCACCGGCAACCAGGCCTGGACCGGGGTGCGGCTCAGCGACCTGGCGCGGCTGGCTGGCGTGGCGGACCCCTCGAGTGCCCTGGTCACGTCGCTGGAACGCGGCGGGGCCTTCAGCCAGGTGGTGCTCTCGCAGGGGCAGGTCATGGATCCGGACTCGCTGCTGGCCCTGCGTGTCAATGGCTCGGACCTCACACCCGACCACGGCTATCCGGCCCGGGTGATCCTGCCCGCCAGCCCCGGGGTTCACAACACCAAGTGGGTCGCCAGCCTGACCTTCCGGGCCTGACATGCGCGGACTCTTGCACCGGCCCGACCCGCGCCGGCTTCTCCGTTGGCTGGACCCGCGCCGGTTCCTCCGTTGGCTGGACCCGCGCCGGTTCACGCGCTGGTACGGTGCCGGCCCGCTCCATCTGCTGACCATGCTCGGCTGCTTCGCGCTCGCCGGGTATGCCGCGGCCGAGCTGCTGCCCAACAACGCCATCGGCATCCCCGTCTGGTTCGCCGGAGCCGTCATCGGCCACGACCTGATCCTGATGCCGATGTACACGGTCGCTGACCGCTCCGCCATGGCGGTCTTCAGGCACCGCCGGCCTCAGCTGCCGACCGTGCCGTGGATCAACTACCTGCGTGTCCCCGCGGCGCTTTCCGGCATGCTGCTGCTCATCTGGTTCCCGCTCATCTTCCGGCTGCCGGGGCGCTTCACCGCCACGACAACCCTGTCGCTCGACCCGTTCTTGTGGCACTGGCTCGCCGTGACCGGGGCGCTGTTCCTGCTGTCCGCCATGGCGCTCGCCGTGCGGCTGCGCATGGGCCGCGCCAGACGGAAGACCCGCGACCGCGGACGCCGGCGCGGACCCGCCAGGCCTGGCCGCCGGACAGCTTCGTGAGAGCTGGTGTTCTCCTCACCGGCTCCCGATGGGGTGTGGTGCGGCCGGGGGAAGTCCGTGCTGGCGCAGGGTTTCCTCGACGCGGCGTGCGCCGGGGCTTGCGATGCGCCGGTAGATCGCGAGTGCGTCGTGCAGCGGGCCGGCGGCTTCGTCGGGGTGGCCGTCGCGAAGGTGGCTGTCGCCGATGCCCTCCAGGGCCCGTGCTTCGACGGCAGGCGTGCCGAGGTGACGGGCGATGTCCAGAGCCTGGGTGTGGTAGTTGCGGGCCTGGCGGCCATCGGCGGTGCGCGACGACAGCTCGCCGAGGCAGTTCAGCGTTTCGGACTCGCCGAGCCGCTCGCCTGCGTCGCGGTTGAGGTCGAGGGCCTGCTGGTGGCTGGCCGCGGCGCCCTTGTAGTCACCGGTCAGCTGCTGTACCAGGCCGAGCTCGTTGAGCGCGCTGGCCGCCTCGGCGGAGTGAAGCTCCCGGTAAAGGCTGACGGCCTGTCGGCTGCTGGTGGTGGCGTCGGGGAAGTCGCCGGCCAGCCGCTGCGCCGCGGCGAGCTGGGTGAGAACCTGCGGCTGCTGGAGGCGGTCGCCGAGGTCACGGCACAGATCCAGGGCCTCCTGCAAGGTGGTGACTGCGGCTGGGTAGTCCCCGGCCAGTTGCTGCGCGGTACCCAGGCTCATGAGCGCGCGGGACAGGCCCCACCGGTGACCGCTGTCACGGTGCAGTTCGAGGGCCTGCCGGAGGCAGGCGACGGCGGACCGATTATCCCCGGTATTGCCGTGCACCTCGCCAAGGTAGGTAAGAGCGTCGCCTTGCCCGCGCCGGTGGCCGAGGCCACGGAATAGTTCCAGCGCCTGGCGCAATTCGGCGGCGGCGGCCTGGTAGTCGCCGGCCATGTGGTGCATGAAGCCGATCTGGATGAGGGCGTCTGCCTGGTCGGCCCCGTCGCCGAGGTCGCGGTACAGCTGCAGGGCCTCGGTCGCGCTGGCGATGGCTCCTGGGGTGTTCCCGGTCACGAGTTGCATGGGGCTCAGCAGCCTTAGCGCGCGGGCCTGGCCGGCCCGGTCGCCCGCCTGGCGGGCGGCGGTCAGGGCCGCTTGGTACAGCACGAGGCCCTGATCCCAGTAGCCCCGGGTTTGCAGGAAGCCGGCCATCGCGGCGGGGATCGACACGGCATAGGCGGGCTGCGCGGTCGCGGCGGCCTGGGCGGCCGCGTGCAGGTTGGCACGCTCGGCCTCCAGCCACTCGGTCGCCTGCCTGAAGGTGGAGACCGGCGGCGGGTTGCCCGGCGGGCAGCCCGGCGGTGCGGGTTCTTCGGCGACGATCCAGTACGGGATGTGCTTGCTGGCAGCCCGGGCGGTGTGCAGGTAGTAGTCCAGCAGGCGGGTGGTGGCGGCGTCCCGGGCGGCCGGGTCGTCGGCGGCCGCCAGAGTCCGGGCGTGCTGCCTGATCAGGTCGTGGAACCGGTACCGGCCGCGGGCGGGCTGGCTGATCAGGTGCTGGTCGTAGAGGGCCTCCAGGCTGCGGCGGGCGTGGCCCGGGGTGGTGTCATCCAGCGCGGCGGCGGCGTAGGCCTCGATGATGGGCCCGGGGTGCAGGCCCAGCCGGCGGAACAGCCGCCGTTGGGCCTCGTCCAGGTCCTGGTAGGACAGGCCGAACGCGGCCGCGACCGACAGGTTCTCCGCGGCCATCAACTCCAGCCGGTCTTTGGCCGCGGCCAGGTCGGCGGCCAGGTCCTCGGCGCTCCAGGCCGGGTGGTGGGCTAGCTGCCGGCCGGTCATCCCCAGCGCCAGCGGCAGATACCCGCACAGCGCCGCGAGCTCGGCTACGGCGGCATCGCCGGCGGTCACGTCGGAGCGGCCGGCCAGCCGGGCCAGCAGCGCGGCCGCCTCGCCCGGGGCCAGGGTGTCCAGGCTGACGACGGCGGCGTCGTCGAGCGCGGCCAGCCGGCGCCGGCTGGTGATCAGGACCACGCTTCCCTCGCTGCCCGGCAGCAGCGGCCGGACCTGCTCGTGGCCGGCTGCGTCATCCAGCACCAGCAGGACCCTCTTGCCGGCGACGCGGTCGCGCCAGCGGGCCGCCCGCGCGTCGGTGCCCGGCGGGATCTGGGCCGCCGGCACCCCCGCCGTCAGCAGCAAGCTGGCCAGCGCGTCCGCCGGGTGCACCGGCCGCTGTCCCGGCGTGTGGGCGTGCAGCGGCAAGAAGAACTGGCCGTCCGGGAACCGGCTGGCGAGCTGGTGCGCGGCGTGCACCGCGAACGTGGTCTTCCCGATCCCGGCCATCCCGCCGATCGCATAAATGCCCACTACCACCCCGCCGCCGTCGGCCGCCTCAGCCGATCGCGCGATCAGCTGGCCGAGCTCGGCCTCGCGGCCCGTGAAGAGGGCGACGTCGCGTGGCAGTGTCCTGGTGGCCACCGCCGCCCCGGCCGCTCCCACAGCCGCCAGGGCCTCATCAGCCGGCCGGCGGCCCCGCGCGGCCGCGATGAACAGCTCGCGGGCCGGGTCATCCAGTCCCAGCGCCCCAGCCAGCAGCGCCGCCGTGTCTTTGCGGGCGGTGGCGTTGACGCCGCGTTCCAGGTCACTGATCGCCCGCTGGCTCACGTCCGCGGCCTCTGCCAGCTCGTCCTGGGTCAGTCCCGCCGCATCGCGCAGCCGCCGTAACAGCCCGCCGAAGCCCAGCCCGGGCTGCCCGGTCATCGGCCCATCGACCACAGGCCCTCGCCCCCTCCGCCCGCTCGGCGCCAGCCCCGCCCGGGGGCGGCGCAACCACGGCCTTGACGCTAAGCGTAAACCTGTGCCTCTCCTGTGCTCGGCTACGTATGGTGACCGTCCGCTGCGGCCCGCGACAGTGAAAGCACAACAGCACAAGCCCGCCACCGCGGGGGAAGGAGATGACCCGCCATGCATCAGTTCACCCAGCTCGGCTCTGAAGTGCACCGGCAGCGGCTCGCGCACGCCGAGCAGCAGCGTCCCGCCGAGCGGATGCTCGCCCTGGCCCGTGCCACCCGCCGCGCCGAGCGCGCCGAACGGCGGCTGCGCCGCGCCGCCCGCCAGGCTCGGAGGCTGCGCGCCCAGCTCAGCGCCCAGACCCCCCGCGGCCGGTGACCGATACGGCCAGGCTGGGTTGCGAGCCGTCTCTGCGTTCGTGACCGCGCCTGATCGACCGGGAACCTAACCCGGGTCTGTGCGCCGCCGCTCTGGCGCCGCGGCTGCGGCTGCGGACCGGCGGCAGATGCTGACTGTTTGTTCTCGTCACGCGGCGCCATGAAGCCGGATAATCGGGGACGTGGGGGAGTTCCCGGTCGGGACGATCACGATGTTGTTCAGCGACATCGAGGGATCGACGAGGCTGCTGAGCCGGCTGGGCGATCGCTACCGTGAGTCGCTGTCGGCCCAGCGAGCGCTGCAGCGGGCGGCGTTCGCCAGCCACGGTGGCCGCGAAATGGGAACCGAGGGAGACAGCTTCTTTGTGGTCTTCGCCTCGGCGGCCGATGCGGTGGACTGCTGCGTGGTGGCGCAGCGGTCACTGGCCGAGCACGACTGGCCGGACGGGGTGGCGGTGCGGGTGCGGATGGGCCTGCACTCTGGTGAGCCGGTCCGTCACGAAGACGGTTACGTAGGAATGGATGTACACCGGGCGGCGCGCATCGCCGCCACCGCCCACGGGGGTCAGGTGGTGCTGTCGGAGGCAACCCGGCTGCTGGTAGCGTCGCGGCTGCCAGCCGGGGTGTCGGTGAAGGATCTGGGTTTTCACCGGCTGAAGGACCTTGCCTCGCCGGAACGCATCTACCAGCTGGTTGTGCCGGGCCTGCCTGACCGGTTCCCGCCGCTGAAGAGCCCGCTGGCGGAAGCGCCGGGGGCCGCCCCAGCTGCGGGATCGGTGCCCATCGTGGGACGGGTCGCCGAGCGGAAGGCGATGCTGGCCGCGTACGCGGACGTGACGGCAGGCCATCCACGGCTGCTGCTGCTCACCGGCGCGGCTGGCATCGGCAAGACGAGGCTCGTCGAGGAATTGTGCGCCCAGGCGGCCTCAGCCGCTGGAGGCGCGCAGGTCCTGGTCGGGGAGTCTGCGCCGCTGGCAGGCGCCGCGCTCGCGTATGGACCGTTTGTCGCCGCCCTGCGCGATCAGGCGGGGTGGCTGCTCGCCGACGAGGATGCGAGCGACATGCTCGCTGCCCGGCACCGTCTCTTCGTGCGCGTGCTGGAGTTGCTGGCGGGCCTGGCGGCCCCCTCACCGGTGGTCCTGGTCCTGGAGGATCTGCATTGGGCCGATGAGTCCTCCCGCGAGCTGCTGTCCTTCCTGGCCGTCCGGTTGCGTGACAAGCCGGTGATGATGGTTGGCACGCTGCGCGAGGAGGAGCTCGCGGGACGTGTCGGGCAATGGCTGGCTGAGCTGGAGCGGCGCCCGGGGGTGACCCGGCTGCGGCTGAGGCGGCTGCCTGACGGCGAGATCGCCGAGCTTGTCACCGAGCTGCTGCCGACCGCGGCCGCCAGCGAGGAGCGGGTGGCGGCGGTCGTCGCCGCCGCCGAAGGTAACCCGCTGTACGCCAGGGAGCTGGCGTACGCCGGGCCCCACGCGCTGCCCTCATCGATCTCCGACGCCGTCCTGGCCAAAGCAGCCGGCCTCACGGCGCAGGCGAGGGCCGTGGTCGACCAGGTGTGTGTTGCAGACGGCGGGATGTCCCACGACCTCCTGGCCGCTACCGTCTCGCTTCCGGAGAAGCGCCTGCTGGCATCGACGCGCCGGGCCGTCGACTCTGGACTGCTGGTCACGGCGGGTGACGGCTATGCCTTCGGCCACGCGCTGATCCGGCAGGTCCTTTACACCCATCTGCTTCCGGGCGATCGGCGGCAGCTGCACCGCCGGCTCGCCGAAGCCCTCGCTCTGCGAGCGGACTCCGATCCCGGCCTCCTGGCTCAGCACTGGCACCGGGCAGGCTCCTCTGAGCGGGCGGCCCCCGCAGCGGTGCTGGCGGCGCGCAACGCGGTGTCGGCGCGCGCCTATCCCGAGGCCGTCCGCTACTACGCGCTGGTCATCGAGCTGGCGGCCTGGCTGCCGGAGTCTGGCCCGGCGCTGACGGAGGAGGCCGCACAGGCCGCCAGCTGGGCGGGTGACCCAGATCGCGCCACGGAGTGGGCGGAGCAGGCGCTTGGCCAGTCCAGCTCGGCAGGCCCGGCTGACCGGGCCCGGCTGCTGGAGCGCATCGGACGGTACCGATATGAGGCAGGCGACCTCAACGCCGCGGTCGACTCCACTGAGCAGGCGGTGGAGCTGCTTTCCGGTGGCCCGCCGTCCGCGCTGCGCGCACGGGTCCTCGCCGCGCTGGCGACCTGGCGCATGCTGCTCGGCCAGTTCGGTGAGGCGCTGCCGATCGCCACGCGGGCGGTCGCCGAGGCGCAGCAGGCCGGCGCGGTCGCGGAGCATGCTCACGGCCTGGCGACACTCGGCGTCATCCAGGCGTACCACGGCGATCCCGACTCCGGGATGGCGGCGCTGCGCAAGTCGTTCACCCTCGCACGCCGTACCAGCAATGTTGAGGATGTGGTCCGGGCCGCGGCCAATCTCATGTACCTCCTGATCATGGCTGGCCGCTTCACCGAAGCGCTCAACGTGGCGCAGGCAGGGCAGCGGGCAGCCAGGTCCATGGACGCGCCGCCGGCGCTTACCTCGGTGCTGGACAACAACACCGCCGGGGCGCTCCACCTGACCGGGCGGTGGCGGCAGGCCGATGAGCTGCTCGCCGAGGTGATCGGGGAGTCAGAGGGAACGATCACCAGCTATCTGGAGCTCGTGCAGCTGGAGCTTGCCGTCGGGCGGGGCGACTTCGATCGGGCGGCCAGGCTGGCGGCCGTCCTGGAAAAGGCGCCCGCGGATCCCGGGCTCATCGGCCCGCTGCACGCCTGCCTCGCCGAGCAGGCGCTCTTCGTCGGCGATCTGGTCACGGCGGCCAGTGAGGTGCTGGACGGTCTCGCGGCGCTGGCGGGAACGGGCTGGACCGAAGAGGAGATCCGGCTGCTGGCCGTCGGCGCCCGGGTCGCCGCCGACCTGGCAGCGCTACCCGCAGCGCACACCGAGAACCTTCCCGAGTCCTGGCCGGCGGCGGCAGCCACCTTCGGTGACCGGGCAGAAGCGATCAAGAACCGGGAGAGCGCCGGGCGACCGGGCGTCGCCGCTTTTGTGGCGCAAGTGGATGCCGAGCGCACCCGCCATAGCGGCACCGATGACGAGGCCACCTGGAGCGCCGTGGCTGGCGCATGGCGAGCAGCTGGCCAGCCATACCGGGAGGCGTACGCGCGCCTGCGTGAGGCAGACGCGGCGGCCCGGGCTGGACGGCCCAGGCAAGCGGCTCGAGCCCTGGACGCGTGCGAGGCCGTGGCCCGCGAACTCCCGTCTGCCCCGCTGCTCGACCTTGCCGGTCAGCTGGCGCGGCGTACGGGGCTTCGGTAACGCAGAAATTGTGCCGGAGTCGGGCCTCAGCGAGCGAACGGGTCTCCGTGCACATCTGCTGTATCTCTGCCAAAATCGGAGTTGACCGGAGGGGGACCAAATGGCGCCGGAACAAAGCCTCTGGCTGCAGATTGGGACCGATCCCACCCCTTGGGTCCTCGAGGGCACCGACTATGACTCGCTGGCGGCGGAGCTGGCACAGGCCACGGGCCCGGTCGTGCTGCCGGTGGTCTCCCCGCTCCAAGGCCGGCTTGTGCTGTCCCTGCGGAACGCCGGGACGTTCTCGCTGCTTGGCTCGCCATCCGTCGGCGGCCCGCACCCGGTCGGCGACCCGACAAAGGTCGGCGGGCCGCACCCGGTCGGCGACGCGCCGTCACCGGGCCACGGTCCGCACCCGGTCGGCCACTCACGAGCGTCAGGCGACGCGTCCAGCGCTCAGACGACGCCCGTGGTGTACCTCCCATCGGTGACCGCCGCAGACCCGGGCTGGCCGGTCAATGTGCTGGACCTCGGCACCGATCTGGCGACGGTGGAGCAGGACATCATCGATGCGATGAACCGCGGCACTTCGCTCACCCTGCCGGTCGCGGAGCGGGACATCATCGACGCCACGGATGTCACCGACGCGATCGACAGCGGCACTGCTCTCACGCCGGAGATCAGCGCCAGCTCGGGCCGTGGAGTCCTCGTGCTGAACGGTGCCGCCCTGGCCTTCGCCGTCCTCGCGCAGATCGCATCGTAGGGACTTCGCCCCGGAGTTCCGGAAGAGGGTGGCGGGCCGCTGTCATATCCCGCCGATTTCCGCAATCTTCGCTTAACACCCGTGACGGGCGGACCGACGGATGTCACCATCACTCTGGAAGGGCCGTAAAGGCCACTCTTGAGTAGAGATGGGAGATTCGGTGAAGAGACTGCTCATAGGGTTTTTAAGTGCCTTGGTCGGTGTCGGCGCCTTCCTCGCGGTGGCGTCGGTGGCAACTCCGTCTGCGACGCTGGGTGCCAGGGCGCACGATCCGGCTGTCGTTGCTCAAGCCCGGGCCGCGTTCAAGAAGTACCTGTCGGCCCACGCTACGCGCGTGACCGGTGGCAACTGGGTTTCGCCGTCTACCACCAAGCTTCCTGGTGCCGCCAAGCCGGTCAGTGGCACGGTCACCTCCCAGCCGAGCCTCAACTGGTCCGGCTTTGCGGACACGTCGAGCACGAGCGCCGCGGACGACTTCACCAATGTGAGCGGCCGCTGGACCATGCCAGGAGTGAGCTGCCCGTCGGGCCCGTACCGGACGTCGGGTGCTTACGTCGCGAACTGGGTCGGCATCGACGGCTACAGCGACGACACCGTGGAGCAACTGGGGACGGGCGCCCAGTGCTACGAGGGCGTCTTGTACTACTACGTGTGGTACGAGATGTTCCCAGCGGGGACGGTCGTTGAAGGCACCACCGCCTGCATCAGCGACAACGTGAACTGCCCGGAGCCCGGCGACCAGATCAGCGCTTCGGTGAATGTCACGCCCGGCAGCGCCGGCAACAACAACTACGCGCTCTCGCTCACCGACCACACGCGCCCGCAGGAGAGCTTCTCAGTGACCGCGTCGTGTGCGGCAGCGACCTGCACGGACTCGAGCGCCGAGTGGGTCATTGAGCGGCCAGCCTACGAGCCCATAGCCGGACTGTTCCAGTTCGTGCCGCTGGTCTACTTCGGCCGGACCGGCTTCGAGTCGGGGAGCCTGGTCGCGAACGGCAAGGCGTCGAGCATCGGCGGGTTCAAGGGCGCCGTCTACTCCATCCCGATGATTGACGACAGCACCTCCTACTACCTCGACTGCCCAGGCCAGCAGGGGCCGCCTGTCGAAGTGCTCCCGGACACCGCTGCCAACTGCCCGGCTGTGCCGCCATCGCGCGCCGGCGGTTTCGGCGTCACCTGGGACAGCAGCTTCTGATCGAGAGTTGCCGAGCGCGCCCCCGGACCTGGCGAACAGCAAGGTCCGGGGGCACGCTATTGAGGTGGCCGTGTAGAGCCTGAGCGCGGGAGGACCTGGCTCTCGTATCTGGCCGCCATGGCGTGGAAGACCTTCTTTGGCTCCCACTGGGTCTCGTCGAGCATGCGTACGACGCCGTAGGAAGCGATGTCGCGCTGGCCGGGCTTGTCGTAGTTGGCGAAGGAGAACCACAGCGCGGTGTCCACGCCTTCTTCCTCGAAGATGTCGAGCAGTTCGTTGAGGTAGCGGACCTGTTCGTCCTCGTCCGGGATGGCGTCGGGCGGCGGCTGCCAGGCCATGCCGCCGAGATCGCCCGCACCGCGGTAGGCGCACGTGCCGTACTCGGTGACGGCGACGGGCTTGCGGTGGGAGAAGAACTCGCGCAGGTGGGCCCGGAAGGTATCGGCGCTCTGCGCGGTCCGGTAGGCGTCGATGCTGACCAGGTCGAACGGCTCCCAGCCGATCGCCTCCCAGGGCCCGGACGCGTAGGTGACCCGGCCTTCGAAGCAGGAGCGGACGGCCGCGGCGGCTTCGGCGAGGAAGGCGTTGAAGCGCTCGAGCACCGGGCCGAGGGACATCCACCACTGCAGGTCCGCGGTGACCATGGCCCGCAGCCGGTCCTTGTAGGTGTCGCCGGGCAGGAAACCGCCGCAGAAGGCGCTCATCTCGCATCCGGTGACGAACACCACCTCCGCGCCGGTCCGGCGCACCGCCTCGGCGCGCTGCGCGCAGTCGGTGAGGAACGGCAGCAGCTGCTCCGGGGGAAGGTCGACGGGGAACGGGGCGAACCACACCTCGAGCCCGGCGTCTGCGGCGTGGCGGGCCGCGATGTCCAGCCGGCCGGCGTCGCGACCGGAGACGCGCACGGCGTCGCAGTGCAGGTCGCCGGCGATGACCGCCATCTCCCGGCGGACGGCTGCGGGGTCGAAGGTTTTCCGGGTGAGCTGGCCTGCGGGGAATGTCCCCGTGTCGTAGTTGATGCCTCGTGCGCGCATGTCAGTTCCCTTCCAGGTGGCTGAGTCCGTGCTCCAGCAGGTCGAATGCGAGCTCGACGCCCTTCGCCAGCGCCCGCTGTGCGTCCTGCGCGGACGCGCCGTCCACCAGGCACCGGAAGTACGACTCCTGCAGGGTGAGCACAGAAGCCGCGACCTGGGCCGCCATGAGCCCGGCCGCCGTTTCGCCGTACTCGCCGGCCAGGACCCGCGCCAGTTCCTGGCGCTGCTGGTAGAGGAGGGCGTTCGCGGCGCCCTGAAGCGCCGGGCTGTCCCAGATCACCCGGACGCGGGTGACGAGCGCGCCCAGCTCAGCCGCGGGCACCTGCACGGCGGCGAGCGCGCGGTAGTGGGCCCGCAGCGCCTCCAGGAACGTCTGGCCCGGCGGTCTGCGGGCAGTGATCCCGGCCAGGTCGTCGCCTCCCGCGCCGTGCAGG
>Ga0335075_10010575_pt1 | contig 14001 bp, 14 predicted proteins | sample Lox_Sample_24_FD_206723 | JGI IMG/M metagenome (GOLD analysis project Ga0335075, IMG submission 206723) | Soil microbial communities from Loxahatchee National Wildlife Refuge, Florida, United States - Lox_Sample_2.4 | ecosystem: Environmental > Terrestrial > Soil > Wetlands | place: USA...
GGTCAGGGCGCGGCCGGGGACGGGCGAGCCGGGCACGAGGCGGACCTCCTTTGCGGCCCGATATCGCTCCGGGCTGTGCGCCACACGGGCGGACGATGGCCGGTCCCGCCCGGTGGCGCGGCCGATGCAGCGCGCTGGCTTGCCTGCGCAGATCCACGTGCGGGCGGGCGACGAGGTGCTGGCCGCGGCTCGCGCTGATGGCACTATCGTCCGTCTTAATTCCTATAATGTCAATCAACATTATGTAGATAATAGCACTGTACGAAGCGCAGGTACATGGCTAGGCGCTCAGCGACGGCCAGCAGGCGACGAGCCGGACGGCCAGCAGGCGACGAGCCATCGGCGACTAAGTGTCGTCAGACCCATAAGTTCGTCGGGGTCATGTCCAGACGAGCTTGCTCAGCCCTCCGGGGCGCGACTGTGCGGGAGTGGTGTCGTCAGAGCAACACCTGCGACGCACAGACGGCGCCGCGCCCACCGGCACGCCCGGATCGGACTCCGGCAGGCTCTGCTCTGGGCCTGGTTTCACCAGGTCCCAGCGAACCTCCAGTGGTGCGCACTAAGACTCGCGGCACACCTTGTGCTGCGCGGCCTGGGCTAGCGGGCGCATGACCATCAGGTCGATGTTGACATGCGCGGGCCGCGTGACCGTCCAGGCGATCGCATCGGCGACGTCCTCGTCGGTCAGCGGCTCCGCCACGCCCGCGTAGACGGCCGCCGCCTTGTCCGCGTCGCCGTGGTAGCGGTTGAGCGCGAACTCGTCCGTCTTCACCATGCCCGGGGCGATCTCGATGACCCGGACCGGCTGGCCGCACAGCTCCAGGCGCAGCGTGGCCGCGATCGCGTGCTCCGCGTGCTTCGCGGCGACGTAGCCGCCGCCCCCCTCATAGGCTACGAAGCCGGCGGTCGATGACAGCACCACAATCGTGCCGGCCCCGCTCGCCACCAGCTTGGGCAGCAGCGCCTGAGTCATGTGCAGCGTGCCGAGCACGTTGACCTGATACATGGTTAGCCAGTCGGACGCAGCCGAGTCCGCCACGGTGTCGGCGCCGATCGCGCCGCCCGCGTTGCTGACGAAGACGTCGCAGCGATCCAGGGATCCGGCCAGCGCGTCGACCGCGGCGCGGTCGGTGACGTCCAGGCGGTGGGCATCGGCCTGGCCGCCTTTCTGCCTGATCCGGTCGGCGACCGCCTCGACTCGGTCGGCCCGGCGGGCGGCCAGCACCACGCGGTAGCCGGCGTCGGCCAGCTTCACCGCGGTGGCCGCTCCGATCCCGCTGCTTGCTCCGGTGATCACGGCTATTCGCTGCATCCTAGAGATTGTGCCAGCCGTGCTCGGCGCGCACGCTTCCGGGCAGTTCCCGACGCCGGGGGATGGCGTGCGCCCGCGTCTGCGGCATGCGATGGTTGCAACCGGGGCGGGTTTCGCTGCGAAGAACAGGTTGTCCGCGTCAAGGAGGCGATCATGCGATGGGCCGCCGATGGCTGAAGTGACCGATGGTTCGGGGTCACAGCCGGCCTACGGCATCGGCGCGCTAGCCCGTCGCCTCGGCGTCGCGCCGGCCACGTTGCGCGACTGGGAACGCCGCTACGGCATCGGGCCAGGCAGTCGCAGCGCGGGCGGTCACCGCCGGTATCAGCCGGCCGATATCGCCCGGATCCAGCACATGCGCAAGCTGGTGCTCGATGGGATGCCGCCGGGAGTGGCGGCCCGCGTGGCCCTGGCCCAGGATTCGGCGACGGAGCCGACCCGGGGAAAGCTGGAACCGGCGGCGTGGGGTGCGGGCGGGCGGTCGCTTCCGCTGCCCGGCCAGCTGCCGCAAGCTCGCGGCCTGGCCCGAGCCGCGCTCGCCCTCGACGGTCCGGCCATCGCCGGAATGCTGGAGCGCGCGCTGAACTCCAGCGGCGTTGTCATCACCTGGGAGCGCCTGGCCCAGCCCGTACTGATCGCGCTGGGCGAGCGGAGCGCGGCCGACGGCACCTGCATCGACGTGGAGCATCTACTTTCCACCCAGCTGCTGGCCACCCTAGCCGCTCGGATTGGCCGGCTCACCGATCCGCTGAATGCCCGGCCACTGCTGCTGGCCTGCGCCGACGGTGAGGAGCACAGCCTGGCGCTGTACGCGCTGGCGGCGGCGCTGGCGGAACGGGGCGTGCGGACCATGATGCTCGGCGCGCGTACCCCCCCGCCCGCTCTCGCGGCCGCCATCTCGCGGGTCGGCCCGGCGGCGGTGTTCGTCTGGTCCCAGACCGCCGCTACCGGGGATCCAGCTCAGTTCGCCGGCATCGCCAGGCAGCGCCCGCCGCTGCGGCTGTTCATCGCCGGTCCCGGTTGGCGGGGGACGCCTCCGGGCGGCCGCGCGGTCAGCACCCTGCCCGAGGCCGTCCAGCAGGCTTGCGAGGCGATCGGCGAGGCCTGATCCGCCCTCCGGCGCGTCTGCGTCATCCCTATCCCCGCCTGATTTCAGCGCTCGCCATCCTTGCCTGGCCTTCCTCGTCCCGCCCGCCGGCGTCTGCCATCGCGGCCGGCGCATATCGGTGTTTCTCGGCTCGGCTCGCTGACCTCGGTTGCAAATTCTCGGAAGTTATGAATAGTATTTGAACAAGTTTGAGTAATCGAACGGGGAGTCATGCGGGACACCGGGCGATCGATGTACCAAAGGGGTCGTTCTAACCGGCCCATCGGTGCACCGGACGATGGGCCGGCGAGCGCGGCGGTGACTGGCGAAGGCCGGCGGGCCGGGGAAGGCCGGCGGGCCGGGGAAGGCCGGCCGTTCGCAGGCGACCCGCTGGAACCAGCGGGGGACAAGCTGCTGGCTATGTCGGACTCCTACGCCAGACTGAGGCCCGTTCTGCAGAACTATCTGCGGCGGCTTGTGCCAGCGGATGAGGTGGACGACGTCGTCCAGGAATCCTTCGTCGGCCTGTGGCGGACCCGGGCGCGCTACGACTCGTCCCGCAGCCTGGAGGCTTGGGCGCTGGCGATCGCACGCAGGCGGGCCATCGACTACCTGCGCTCCCGGCCGGTTCCGGTGGCCCCGCTCGGCGACTTGGCCGAGCCACCCGGCGAGGACGGGCGTGACTATGCCGCCCGGCTCGCTGACGTGGCTGAGCTGCGCGGTGCGCTCTCGGCACTGCCACAGCCGCAGCGCGAGGCCATCGAGCTTGCCTACTACGGCGAGCTCAGCCAGCAGGAGATCGCGGAGCGACTGCGGGTGCCGGTCGGAACGATCAAGGCGCGAACCGCGCGCGGGCTGCGCCGGGTGCGGCAGACGCTAACGGCTGCGCAGGCGTAAGGGCAGGTGGCGACGCGGTGAGGTCGGGGGAGGCACAGGCGAAGTCTGGAGTCAGCACGAACGGGACAGCGGGCGTCCTGGGGGAAGCCAGGCCCCGGGTCGGTGTGTCGAGCTGCCTGCTCGGTCAGCCGGTCAGGTTCAACGGCGGGCACAGCCGCAACCGGTTCGTTTCCGACGTCCTGGCTGGGTACGTCGAATGGGTCCCGGTGTGCCCGGAAATCGAGATAGGCCTGGGTGCGCCACGGGAGTCGCTGCATCTGACCGGCGAAGGCCATCTGGTCAGCAAGAGCGGGCGCGACCACACCGCCGCGGTGACCGCGCTGGGCGAGCGGCGCCGCGCGGAGCTGGACGGCTTGTCTGGCTACGTCGTCAAGTCACGTTCTCCCAGCTGCGGCCTGTACAGCGTGCGAGTGCACGATCGCGGGCGGATTGTGACCGGGAACGGGCGCGGGATCTTTGCCGCCTACGTGCTTGCCGCCAGCCCGCTGCTTCCCGTCGAGGAGGAGGGGCGGCTGAACGACCCGCTGCTCAGGGAGTCCTTCGTCGAGCAGGTCTGGGCCCGCGCACGGCTGAACCAGCTCTTCGGCGGCCGGTGGCGGCTCCGCGATCTGATCGGCTTCCACGCCAGGCACAAGCTCCAGCTCATGGCGCACGACCCAGTCCGCGCGCATCTGGCCGGGTACCTGGTGGCGACCGCCCGGGACAGGCCGGACTCCGAGGTACGCGCGGGGTACACGGCCCTGTTCGGCGAGGCCCTCGCCCGCCGGGCCAGCCGGGCCCGGCACTGCAACGCCATGCACCATGGGTTCGGGCTGGTCAGCGAGTACCTGGACAACACCAGACGGCACGACATCCTGTCCACAATCGACGCCTACCGGCGCGGTGAGGTCCCGCTCAGCGTGCCGGTCACGCTGCTGCGCCATCACGCCGAGGGCTGCCGCGCCGCCTACCTGGCGGCACAAACCTACCTTGACCCATTCCCGGCCAGCCTCGGCCTCCGCAACCACGCCCCGGGTCCCTCGGACCTGGCCGGCCATTCTGGCCAGTCCGGCCGCGGCCCGGCTCTGAAGACGGCAGCGCACGCCACCAAGGGAGCATCCGGATGACCTCACGGCGGATCGCTGTCATCGGCAGCGGGGTGAGCGGCCTCACCGCTGGCTACCTGCTGGCCCGCGCCAACGAGGTGACAGTGTTCGAGGCGGATGGCCGCCTGGGCGGGCACGCGCACACCCACCGGGTCGCCGCGCCGGACGGAACCGAAGTCGCGGTCGACAGCGGGTTTATCGTCTGCAACGAGCGGACGTACCCGCTGCTCACCCGGCTGTTCGCCGAGCTCGGGGTGACCACGCAGGACGCCGAGATGAGCATGTCGGTAGGGTGCGCGGGCTGCGGCCTCGAGTACGCGGGCCAGCGCGGCCCGGCCGGCCTGCTCGCCGGGATCCGCCGTGGCGGCCGGCGGTACCTGTGGATGCTGGCCGCCATCCTCAAGTTCCACCGCGAAGCGTCGCGGCTGGCCGCGAGCGCCGATCCCGCGGGGCCCGCCGAGCTCACCCTCGGCCAGTTCCTGGCCGCCGGCGGCTACTCGCGCTACTTCACCGCGCACTTCGCGCTCCCGTTCGTGTCCGCGGTGTGGTCATGCCCGCCGGGCACGGCGCTGGATTACCCAGCTCGCCACCTGTTCACGTTCCTCGCCAACCACGGCCTGCTGTCGGTGACCGGCTCGCCGCGGTGGCGGACCGTCACCGGGGGAACCCAGACCTACGTAGACCTGATCGCCAAGCAGCTCACCGCGATCCGGACGGACGTGCCGGTACGCAGCGTCCGCAGGTACCCGGGCGGCGCCGAGGTCACCGCGGCGGATAGGCGCCCGCAGCGGTTCGACGCGGTGGTGATCGCCACCCACCCGGACCAGGCGCTCGGCCTGCTCGCCGACCCACCCGCGGCCGAGCGCCGGGCGCTCGGCGCGTTCCGCTACACCCGCAGCGCCGCGGTGCTGCACACCGACGCGAGCGTGCTGCCGGCCAGCCCCCACGCCAGGGCATCGTGGAACTACCACCTCACCTCGTGCGACGCTGCGGCGGCCGAGGTACGGGTCAGCTATCACATGAACCGGCTGCAGCGGCTCCCAGCCGGCCGCGACTACCTGGTCACCCTCAATGCGGCCGACGGAATCGACCCCGGCCTGGTGCTGGCCGCCATGGACTACGCCCACCCGGTTTACACGCGCGCGTCGCTCGCCGCACAGCGGGCGCTGCCCGGGCTGAACGACGGCGTCACAGCGTACGCGGGCGCGTACCACGGGTGGGGATTTCACGAGGACGGCTGCCGGTCGGGAGTGGCCGCCGCCGCGTCGCTGGGGAGCCGCTGGTGACCGCGTTCCCGGCATCGGCCTTCCTCTACGAATGCCAGATCCGGCACGTGCGCTCCGCGCCGCTGCGGAACGCGTTCAGCTACCGCACCTACCAGTGGCTGGTGGACACCGACGAGCTGCCGGAACCGCCGCCGGGGCTCCGGCAGCTCGCCCGGTTCCGCGCCGCCGACCATCTCGGTGACCCGCACCGCAGCATCCGGCAGAACCTGGACCGGTTCCTCGCCACCCGCGGTATCGACCTGCACGGCGGGCGCGTCGCGATGCTGGCCCACGCCCGGGTGCTCGGCCACGTCCTCAACCCGCTGACCGTGTACTGGTGCCACGAGCCGTCCGGGTCGCTCGAGTGCGTCGTGGCCGAGGTGCACAACACCTACGGCGAGCGGCACTGCTACCTGCTGCGCACCGACGAGACCGGCCGCGCGGCCACGGCCAAGGAGTTCTACGTCTCCCCGTTTTTCCCGGTCGACGGCTGGTACCGGATGGCGCTGCCCGAGCCCGGCCCGCGGCTCGCGCTCACCATCACGCTGCACCGCCCGGACGGCACCACGTTCGCGGCCAGCGTTCGCGGCCGGCCCGGGCCCGCCACCGCGGCCAGCCTGCTCCGCGCCGCAGCCCGGCACCCGGCATCGACCGCAGCGGTCAGCGGCCGCATCCGCTGGCAGGGAGCCAAGTTGTACGGCCGTGGCCTGCGCCCTCATCCCAGGCCGGGGCACGCAGCGCAGGAAGGTGTGGGATGAACCAGACGATAAGTATCGAGAACGTTACGCCTGCCGCCGACCCGGGCCGCTGGCCGGACGTTGCCGCGGTGCCGCATAACGCGGTGCGCGGCGCGGTCGCGCGAGCGCTGTTCGTCCGCACCGTGGAGCGGCTGCCGGTTCGCGTGACGGGCCCGGGCGGCGTGGCGTACGGGGCGGGTGACAACGGCTCGCCGGTGCTGACGCTGCACCGTCCGGCCGACTTCTACCACCGGATCGGCGCCGCCGGGCTGATCGGGTTCGGCGAGTCCTACATGGCCGGTGACTGGGACTGCGATGACCTGGCTGGCCTGCTGACGGCGTTCGCCAGCGAGGTCGACACGCTGGTGCCGCGCCCGCTGCAGACGCTGCGCCGGTTCTACGTCCGGCGCGCGCCAGCGGCCGACGACGCGTCCGAACGCAACGCGCGGCGCAACATCCACCGCCACTACGACCTTTCCAACGAGCTGTTCGCGCTGTTCCTCGACGAGACCATGACGTACTCGGCCGCTCTGTTCCTGCAGGACGCCGATGGCGAGCCGGTCGCAGCCCGCAGCCTGCTCGCCGGAGCGCAGCGGCGCAAGATCGACCGGCTGCTCGACCTGGCCCGCGTCGGACCGTCGAGCCGGGTTCTCGAGATCGGCACCGGCTGGGGGGAGCTGGCCATCCGGGCCGCCGCGCGGGGTGCGCAGGTGCTCACGGTCACGCTGTCCGAGCAGCAGCGGGCGCTCACCGCCGAGCGGATCGGACGCGCCGGGCTGGCCGGCCGGGCAACGGTGGACCTGCGCGACTACCGGCAGGTGACCGGGGAGTTCGACGCGATCCTGTCGGTGGAGATGATCGAGGCGGTCGGCGCGCGGTACTGGCCCGACTATTTCGCGGCCCTGAACCGGTTGCTGGCCCCCGGTGGCCGGATCGGCCTGCAGTCGATCACGATGCCGCACCGGCGGATGATGGCCGCCCGGTACACGCATACCTGGGTGCTGAAGTACATCTTCCCCGGCGGCCTGATTCCCTCGGTCACCGCGATCGAGCGCGGCGCCGCCCTGGCCGGCTTGCGGGTGGCCGGCCGGCGCGACTTCGGCGCCCATTACGGCCAGACGCTGCGGGTATGGCGGGAGGGGTTCTGCGCCGCGCAGCCCGAGATCGGGCGGCTGGGCTTCGACGAGACATTCCGGCGGATGTGGCTGCTCTACCTGTGCTACGCGGAGGCAGGCTTCCGGTCCCGCTACCTGGACGTCGCGCAGTTCCTGCTGGTTAAGGGGGATTCAGGATGACGGAGGTGGAGATCACCTCGCGGGTGCTCGTGCCAGCGGAACCGGCCGAGCTGTGGCGGCTGGCCATGGACTGGCGGCGGCAGGGCGACTGGATCCTGGCCACGCAGGTGTCCGGCGGGCAGGGCGTCGGCGCCATCGTCACCGCGCGAACCGGCCTGGGTCCGGTCGGGTTCACCGACACGATGGTGATCGCGGAGTGGTGCCCGCCGCACCGCTGCGTCGTGCGGCACACCGGGCGGGTGGTGCGCGGCACCGGCGTGTTCGAGGTCGCGCGTCAGGGGCCGATGAGCGAGTTCGCGTGGACCGAACGGTTGCGGCTCCCGTCTGCCGTGCCCGGGTGGCTGGCGCGGTGGCTGGCCAGCGGGCCGGGCCGCTGGGCCATGGATGGTTCGCTGCGCCGGTTCCGGCGGCTGGTCTGAGGCGGCCGGGCATGGCGCACTACCACGCGACGATCGATTCCCAGCGCGGCCCGGCCGAGACGTTTGACTATCTGGCCACGTTCAGCAACGCCGCCCAGTGGGATCCGGGCGTGCTCGCTGGCGAGCAGCTGGATCCCGGCCCGGTCCGGCTTGGCACGAGGTTCCGGCTGGTGGTGCCATTCCTCGGCCGACGCCTCCCGCTGACCTACGTGGTCACCGGATATTCCCCGCACCGCCAGGTCGCTCTTGACGCGGTGAGCCGGCTGCTGCGCTCGGCCGACCGGATCGAAGTCACCGCCGATGGCGACGGCGCCAGGGTCAGCTACGACGCCGACGTCCGGCTGCAGGGGCCGCTGCGCCTGCTCGACCCGCTGCTGCGGCGCGGGTTCCGCACGGTCGGTGACCGTGCCGCCGCCGGGCTGGCCAGTGCCCTGGACGGACGGCCCCGGGGCGTGGCGGGCGGGCCTGAGGAGCCAGGCCGATGAGCCGGGGCGCGCGGGCGGGTGACGCGCTGGACGCGCTGCTCGAGGCGAGTGTCGTGGGGAGCTTCTCGCGGATCGGTATATCGGTCCGCTCTCGGGTACTCCCGGAGTTCAGCGACAGCCAGCCGCCGTCGGCGGCAGGCCGGGTGGCGGTCGTTACCGGGGCCACGTCCGGCCTCGGCCTGGCCGCCGCCAGCCAGCTGGCTCGGCATGGCTGGACGGTGTATTTCCTGGCCAGGGATCGCGGCCGGGCCGAGCGAGCTCAGCGCAAGATCGGCTCCGCTGACGGCAGCGGAACGGTCGGCTACGGGCTCGCCGACATGGAAGACCAGGATTCAGTCCGGGCATTTGCCCGTGAGTTCTGCCGGGAGCACGACCGCCTCGACGTGCTCGTGCACGCGGCCGGCACGATCCACCAGCGGTTCGCGGTCAACCACGCCGGGATCGAGCTCACCGTCGCCGGGCAACTGGTAACGCCGTTCCTGCTGACCAAGCTGCTGCTGCCCACGCTGCTCGCCACCGCGCCATCCCGGGTAATCACCGTCTCATCGGGGGGGATGTACGCGCAGCGGGTGGTTCCGGCGACCCTGGAAATGCCTCCGGCTAAATACCGCGGCGTGGCCGCCTACGCGCGCGTCAAGCGGGCCCAGGTCTTGCTCAGCCGGGAATGGGCCCGGCGGATCGACCCGGCGGACGTCGCCTTCCACGCCATGCATCCCGGCTGGGCGGACACTCCCGGCCTCGCTGCCTCGCTGCCGCGATTCCGCTGGGCAGCGCGGCCGATCCTGCGCACCCCTGACGAGGGCGCGGACACGATCGTCTGGCTGGCCACCGCTGCCCCCGAGCACCTGGGCAGCGGGTGCTTCTGGCACGACCGACGGCCGCGATCAGAGTACCGGCTGCCGTGGACGCAGGAGGACAACCCCGCGGCGGCCCGGCACCTTTGGGACAGCATCGAGCGGGTGGCAGGGAGCTGACCCAGGAACGTGCATGAGACGGCCTGCCATGGGCAGCATGCCGGGAACACATAACGGCCTGGCCAGCGCGGGCAAGGGAAGGAGTACCGATGGCAGAACAATCCCCGGTCCCCGGCCACGTGACACAGGACAACGGGCAGCAGGCTAGCGGGACGGACAGCGGGCAGCAGGCTAGCGGGACGGACAGCGGGCAGCAGGCTAGCGGGACGGCCCAGCCCCCGCAGCTTCCGCAGCATGTGGTCAAACGCACCAGGATGGGCGGTCTGTGGCTGGCCAGCGGGTCTTTCGCGGTGGTGCTGCTGCTCTTGCTGATTTTCATTTTGGAGAACAGCAAGAGCGTGGACGTCGCCTACTTCGGCGCACACGGGCACGTGCCGCTTGGCGTCGCCCTGCTGCTGGCCGCCGTCCTCGGCATCCTCATGGTTGTGATCCCGGGCACGGCGAGGATCGTCCAGCTCCGGCTGACCGCCCGCAGGCACCGCCGCGCCGACGCTGGCCGGCTCGCTGCGAGCCAGCAGGAACCCGGGGACACGCCGGCCGCGGGGCCGCGGTAACCGCCCGGGCTCAGGGCGGCGGGCTGCCGGTGACCTGGCGGGTCGCCAGGCTGACGTTCGCGGTCTTTTGCATCAGCAGGCTGATGAAATTCTGCAGCTCCGACCGCTGCAGGGCGGTGCGTGGCGCGCGGGTGTTCGCGAACTCGGCCCAGACCAGCACGAGGTAGTGGCCCTTGACCTCAGCCGCCTCGAAGCCCGTTCCCTTGGTCAGGCTCTTGGTCGGCCCGCTGGCGGCGGGCAGCTGGGCGATGAACTCGGAGGGGCCTGCCGCCTTGCCGGCCTTCTCGGCAGCGGCGGCGGTAACGAGGTTCAGCACGCCGATCGTGCCCATCAGCTGGTCGGACGACAGGTAGCTGGCCCGCATGGCCTGGGTGCAGCCGGCCTGGCTGACCGCCGATATCAGCTGGCTGCCGGCCAGCGCCCCCGCGCAGTGCACCTTCGCCTTGTCGACGGTCATGGTGTAGGTGGTGCTCCCGTCGGCGAAGCTAGCCGGGAACAGCTCGGTGAGGGACAGCGGCGCCGGGTCCAGGGCCCGCGACTCGATGTGCCCCCATGCGCCGAGCGACGGCGACGGGCTGGGCGAAGCCGTCGGCGACGACCGCGCACCCGTCGTCGGCTGCGGGTCGGCCGCGGGCGCCGGCGGCTTGTGGCCCCGGGCCAGCAGGAAGTAGGCCGCGCCGGCCACGACGATCAGGGCCAGCCCGCCGGCCAGCAGGACGCGTATCCGGCTCCCGCGCCGACGCGACCGGCGGCGCCCGCGCGATCCGCGCCCGCGGGCACCTGGCCCGCGGGCGGGTGCCTGGACCGCCCTGGGGCCGGTGCCTGGCCTGGGGCCGGTGCCTGGCCTGGTGGCGGCGCGCTGGCTGGATTCGGCGGTGCCCCGATTGAACGGCGCCGGGGTGGCGAGATCGAAAGGCCCGGTGGTGGCGCGCTGGCTCGGGTCGGTGGTGGCGCGGTCGGCGTCGCTGTCCGGATGGCCCAGGTCAGGTCCGGCCAGCCCGGGGTCGGTCAGCTCAGGCGCGGCCAGCCCAGCGTTCAGGTCACCCCAGCCGCTGGTGGCTGCTGTATCGTCGCCCGCTCCCCAGGTGGGCGCGTACGTGTCCGTGTCGTCGCTGGCCGGGTGGTGCGCCGCAGCCGGGGGATACCCCGGCTCGGCCAGGTCCGGGCCGACGTATCCCGGTTCGTGGTGATCCTGGTCCAGGTAGTGCGCGTCCGCGTATCCGGCGTCCGCGTATCCGGCGTCGGCGTACCAGGCCGCCGGGTACCCACTCTCGGCCGAGCCTGGCCAGGCTTCGCCGATCGGGCCGCTGGTGCTCGGGTCGTAACCGTTGCCGCCCTGAGCGGACGCCCGGTTCCAGGCGGCGAACTGACCGGGGGGATAGGCCAGCGGCGGCTGCCCGGGGGCCGGCGCGAAGCCCTGCACCGGGCCCTTGCCCGCGGTACCGGCGGCCGGCCCGTACCAAGGGCCAGCCTCGGCGGGCGCGTGGTCGGGAGCCCGGCCGCTGGAGTAGGCGGGCGCGAACACCGCCGGCCGGCTGGGCTTCCCGTCGGCCCGGGCCCCGCTCGCCGCAGGCCGTGTTTCGGGCGGGGTGACTCGCCCGGACGGGCTCGGCCGCCGGGCCGGCGCTCGCCCGGCGGCGCTGTCACCCGGGTAACGCATGCGGCGAGCGTATCGCCCCGGCGCAGGCCTTAGCGTGCGTCATGCGGATTCCCCACGGCCGATGGCCCGGCAGCGGCGGAGCCAGGCCGCCTTCGGCCGTTACTTTGACCGTCATGGGCGGGGCCGGTATTCTGCACAGGCGTCTGTGTGCACTGGTATGCCCGCACGGCCCGCATCGCGGGCCGGTGAGCGGCGGCCGATGCCCCGGATTCCCCCGCGGGGAGGATTGCCCCAAGCGGGGTCCAAAGTTTCAGTACTCACATGTGAAGGCCTACCACCGTGCGCACCTTTAGCCCGAAAGCCGCCGACATCCAGCGGCAGTGGCACGTTATCGACGCGTCCGACGTCGTACTCGGCCGTCTGGCCAGCCAGGCGGCGATCCTGCTGCGCGGCAAGCACAAGCCGATCTACGCGCCGCACGTGGACACGGGTGACTTCGTGATCGTCGTCAATGCCGACAAGGTCGCGCTGAGCGGTAACAAGCTGGAAGACAAGCGGGCTTACCGGCACTCGGGCTACCCCGGCGGGCTGCGCTCGGTCGCCTATGGTGACCTGATGGCCTCCCGCCCCGAGCGGGCAGTCGAGAAGGCGGTCCGGGGCATGCTGCCGAAGAACTCGCTGGGACGGCAGATGCTGCGCAAGCTCAAGGTGTACCGGGGCCCTGACCATCCGCACCAGGCCCAGCAGCCGGTCCCGTTCGAGATCACGCAGGTCGCCCAGCAGGCCGGCACCGGCCGCGCCGCGGCCAAGTAAACGACAAGGAAGCACGAGGAATAGATCGTGGCCGAGCCCACTGACGCGCAGGAGCCCGAAAAGGCAGCCGACAAGGCAGCCGACGCTGAGCCGCAGGAAGAGCACGTGTCGGAGTACACGACCGAGACGGGTGAGGCGACCGCGGCCACCACGGCCCGGCCGGCGGCGCGCAAGCCGGTGGTGACCGGCAACGCCATGGGCACCGGCCGCCGCAAGGAGGCGATCGCCCGGGTCCGCATCACGGCAGGCACGGGCAAGTGGGTGATCAACGACCGGTCGCTGGACGAGTACTTCCCGAACAAGGTGCACCAGCAGCTGATCAGCGAGCCGTTCGTGACCCTGGGTGCGGACGACGCATTTGACGTCATCGCGCGGATCAGCGGCGGCGGCGTCACCGGGCAGGCGGGAGCGCTGCGCCTCGGGATCGCCCGGGCGCTGATCCTGGTGGACCCGGAGAACCGCACCGGCCTGAAGCGGGCCGGCTTTTTGACCAGGGACGCCAGGGTCAAGGAACGCAAGAAGGCCGGGCTGAAGAAAGCCCGTAAGGCTCCCCAGTACTCGAAGCGCTGATCTCCAGCCAGCGCCGCCGCGGAAGACCAGGAGCGATTCCATGGGTCGTCTGTTCGGTACCGACGGTGTCCGGGGTGTCGCAGGTCGTGATCTCACGGCCCGGCTTGCCCTAGACCTCGCCGTCGCAGGTGCCGCGGTTCTCTCCGGCACCGCCCCCTCGCCGGCGGCCACCGCGCCCGGCGCGACCAAGGCGCCCGGAGCCCCGGGCGCGCGCGGATCACGGCGGCCAGTGGCCGTGGTCGGCCGCGACCCGCGCACGTCGGGCGAATTCCTCGAGGCCGCGGTGGTGGCCGGGCTGGCCAGCTCCGGTGTGGACGTGCTGCGGGTGGGCGTCGTCCCGACTCCGGCGGTGGCGTACCTGACCGGCGCGCTGGGCGCCGACTTCGGGGTGATGCTGTCCGCGAGCCACAACCCGGCGCGGGATAACGGGATCAAGTTCTTCGCGCGCGGTGGCCTCAAGCTGCCCGATTCGGCCGAGGACGCGATCGAGCGCAGGCTCGCGGACCAGGCTGGCGGGAACGGCAGCGACGGCGGCGTGCCGGAGTTCGGCTTCGGCCGCGTCACCGACGCGTCGGCCCAGCGGGAGCGCTATCTCGACCATCTGCTGTCCACGCTGCCCGGCCCGGAAGGCGAGAAGCCGCTGGCGGGGATGCGGGTGGTGATCGACTGCGCGCACGGGGCCGCCTCCGACATCGCGCCGCGGATGCTGCGGCAGGCAGGCGCCGAGGTCATCGCCATCGGCGCGGATCCCGACGGGGACAACATCAACGAAGGCTACGGCTCGACGAGCCTCGGCGCGCTGAAGGCCGCGGTCGTGGAGCACGGCGCCGACGCCGGCATCGCCCACGACGGCGACGCCGACCGGTGCCTGGCGGTGGACGCGGGCGGCCGGGTCATCGACGGTGACC
>Ga0335075_10010576_pt1 | contig 14000 bp, 12 predicted proteins | sample Lox_Sample_24_FD_206723 | JGI IMG/M metagenome (GOLD analysis project Ga0335075, IMG submission 206723) | Soil microbial communities from Loxahatchee National Wildlife Refuge, Florida, United States - Lox_Sample_2.4 | ecosystem: Environmental > Terrestrial > Soil > Wetlands | place: USA...
GAATTCGGCGCGCAGTACTTCAACGCCGTGACCAGCGGGCTCGGCGCGAGCAACGGCGGCATCAGGTGGCTGGCGGTGGTGCCGCTCGCCGACGCCCTGACGCTGCCGCCCTGCGGCCTGCCGCAGAACGTGCTCGTGGTTCCCGCCTTCCACGGCGGGCTGCTCGGCGACGGCGCGGTGCTGCCGCTGGTCGCCGACTTCGTGTCGGGCCACCAGGTGAGCACCGCGGGCAACAGCCAGCTTCGGGCGGCCGCCGAGGTGATCACCGGGGCTGCCACTGCCTGGCGGATGCCGCAGACCCGCTCCGTCTGCCCGGCCGCAACGGGATAACACCGCGCGTTCGATAACACCGCGCGTTCGACGCGGCTCAGGAGACCACGGTCACCAGGTCGCCGATCGCCAGGTGGTTGTAGACGACCTGGGCGGTCGAGATGGGCAGTTCCACGCAGCCGAGGCTCTGCGGCCACCCGTAAGAGCCTCGCACGAACCCGTGCACGGCGTCGCCGCCGTTGAAGTAGTTGATCCAGTAGACCGGGTCGTCGTAGTAGCTGCCGTCGGGGTTGAACCCGCTCATGTAGTTGAACGCGTAGCGAACGTAGACGGGGTACGTGCCGAGAGCGGTCGGCTCGCCGGGGATGCCGGTATTGGTCGGCGAGGAGAGCACCGTCGAGCCGCTGTCCCACACGCTGAGCGTCTCGGGCAGGCTCTCAGAGACATACACGTACGAGTACGGATAAGGATCCGCCTTGTTCGCCGCGGCGGCGCGCAGCAGCGCCTGCCAGGAGGCGTCAACGAGCTGGTTCACGTCCTGTTTGTCGGCGATGTAGCCGTCGTAGGAGCTGCCGTCGGTGGCGGACAGGAAGGCCATCAGCGCCCCCTTGACCAGAACGGTGGCCGAGCCGGGCTGCCACTGGGCCCGCAGCGACGCCGGGGTCGACTGCCAGCGCCAGGAGAAGCTGCCCTTAAGCGGGCTGCCGAGCGTCGCCGCCTCGGTTGCGACGGTATCCGGCGTGCGGACACCTGGCGCCGGGGTGAAGTTCAGCGGCAGGTAGTGCAATTGCGCGAGCATCTGCTGCAGGCGCAGTACCGAGACTTGCGCGACGACGAAGTGGTAGGACGACGAAGCGTCGGTGACCACCGGGCCGGACCACGAGGCGCTCACAACCGTCACCGGATGGTCAAACGTGACGTTGACCGCGGTGCCCGGAGCGAAGCCGGGGCTCTGCGGTGTGAATACCAGCGTGTCGGCATTCGGCTCGGTCCAGGTTCCCTGGGTGGCCGGGGAGACCCGCGGCCGGTCAGTTCCGAGTGCGCTCGCCACCGGCTCGTCGAAGGTCAGCCTGATCGGGCTGGACAGCGCCGCATGCGCGCTGCCCGGAGCCGGTTCCGCCGCCGCGACCGGCACGCCGTTCACCGGCGCCTCCAGCCAGTCCACGGTGGCCGGCCGGGCGGCCACGCGCTCCCACGGCCATGCCGCGGCTGCCACCTGAAGAGCGCCTCCCGACTGCTGCGCCGGCACGGCCAGTTCGGCCGTGGTCGAGGGATGGCTGAGCCGGACGACCTGGGCCGGCCCGCCCGCCGCCTGGTAATCGACGATGCTCACCGGACGATCGAAGCCCACCGTCACCCGTCCCGGGTGCGCGGCTACGGCCACCCCCGTCGACGGCGCGGCCGACGGCGCCCGCACGGTCGCGGTGGTCGAGACCCCGGAGCCCAGCAGCCAATGGAGCCAGCCCGGCGGAGCCGCGGTGACCCGCACATGCACCGTCTCGTCCTGCGGCACCGCGGCGGCGGGCGCGAACCCGGTGCCCTGGCGGGTCAGCGCGAGCGGCTGGCCAGCACCGGTCGCGCTGATCGCGGTCACCTCCGTCCCGAGACCGCCCACGTGCACTTGGACAAGCGTCTCTCCGGAAGAAACAGAGACTGAGGGGCGCCCCAGCAGCGCTATCAGCGCAATGCCGACGCCCAGTATCACCACCAACGCGCCCGCGCCGATACCCGCGCGGATCATCCAGGACCGATTCTTCTGCTCAGCCGATGGTTCCCTCACCGTGCCGCCCCCGTGCGTCCCAGTAAGCCTCTTCAGATGTGTGATACGACCAGGCCCCCGGATGGGTTCTTCCCGCTGTTACGGTCAGTCAACACCTCAATACGCACGTCGTCTGTCGGTGGTGCCCCGTTAGGGAAGCCGAGGCGCAGCCGGGTACAGCTCCCGCACCCTTGTCCAGCCCGCCAGGCCCAGGGCGGCGACGGCGGCTAGCTCGACCGCGGCGACGACCGTGAGGCCGGCACCAAGCGCGCTGAGCGTGCTGAAAGACAGGCCCGTCACGACCGCGTAGGCGAGGAACGACAGTGCCAGCAGCGCTAGCCCGATGAGGACGACGGGCACCGGGCGGGAGTTCAGCAGGTGCCGTGACCTGGCGACGGCCACTGACCCGGCGACCACGGCCACCCCGATCGCCTGGATGACGCCTGCCGCGACACCCGCGCCGGTGCTGCCGACGGCGGACGTGAATCCGTACCCGATGGCCAGCGCGAACAGGCCGAGGGCGGCGGCCAGCCAAAGGTCCGCCTGACGGCCGCGGCCGCCAGCGGCCGGGGCGGCGCCCAGCATGCCCGGCACGGCGGTGTGCGCGGGTCCCTGCTCGGCCAGCGAGGCACGTGCCGCACGGCTCAGCACGAGCAGCGCCCATACGCCGATGCCGACGGCTTCGGTCACCGAGGCCGAGGAACTCGATCCGTTCGACGCGGCGAAGGCGGCCAGGCCGATCGTCAGCAGCAGGGCGCCAAGCGCAGCGGCGGCGATCTCCGCGCCCGCGGCCCACTCACTGGCGACGATCAGTTCCCAGCCCGCGGTGCACACCGCGGCGAGGACGCACGCCGCCGCCAGGAACTGCAGCCAGCGCCCGGCCTGCCCCAGGTCACCCGAGCCCGGGGAGGACGATGACAGTGTCGCGTCCGACGCCAGCACGAATGCCATGCCGAGCACGAATATGACGGCGCCCGCCACGAGGAGGGCCATCGGCGCCAGCGACTTGATGATGCGTTCCACGACACTCTCCTCGTCGCATGCTCCCCACGCGGCGGTACCAGATTGCCACCTATCTACCCCCATCCCCGGCGTTTTGCCGGGGAAGCCAGAAAAAGCCTTTTGGCCCGGGGTTGTCGCGCCGCCAACGAACGAGCACGCTCGTGGTATGCACGCGATGCGCGCGCCGCTGCCGGGGATGCACGCCGTGCTGCCGCCAATCCAGGCGCCGCTGTCGGGCGCCGCGGCCGCGCTCATCGGCCTGGCGGCACTCGCCGTCGTGCTGCTTCCGTTTCTCTGGCCGCTCGTGGAGCACTTCAACGTAATGGCCCACGAGGGAGCGCACGCCGTGGTGGGTACCGCCATGGGTTTCACGGTGGACCGGGTGGAGCTGAACATCGAATCCGAGGGTGCGACCATACTCGCTCGCCCGGCCAAGAATGGACCGCGGGCAATGCTGTGGGCATTTGCCGGCTACCTCGGCCCGAGCGCGTTCGGACTGTGGGCGGCTAAGCTCATCGAGACCGGGCACGTTGTCACCGTTCTGTGGATCGCGGTCGTTCTCCTGGTGCTGCTGCTGTTCGTGACCCGCAACTCATTCGGCGTCATCTCGGTTCCGGCCGCCATCGCAGCGCTGGCCCTCGTCATGCGCTACGCGCACAGCGGGATCGAAGAGGTCATCGTCTACGGCATGACCTGGCTGCTGCTGCTGTCCGGCGTCCGCGTGGCCATGTCGCACGGCGCCGGTGCCGAGGACGCCCGGATTCTCGCTGGGATGACGAGCGTTCCCCGCACGATCTGGGCGCTGCTGTGGCTGGCGGGCACCGTGCTGGCGGTCATTATCGGCGGGAAATGGCTGGTCTTGCGGACGGGCTGAGCCGCCTCGGCTCGTCCCGGATGCGGGGCGGCGCGAGCGCGTGCTACGCTCATCGCGCGATGAGAGCTTTCACCGACCTTCAGTGGTGGCGCCGCCGGTAGGCGGTGCCCGCTGCTGTGTCGTAGCGACCGCCCGGAGACGGCGGTCGCTTTTCGTTTCTCCCGCCGGAGACCGGGCCAGACCTGAACCAGACCAGACCTGACCCGAGAGGCCAAACGGTGGACACCAGCCAGACAGTCGGCGTCATGACAACAGGCGCGGGCGTTGCCATCGCCCGTACCGCCAGCCCGTTCGACGCTGCCGACCGGGCGGAGCTCGCTCGCGTCGCCGCGCTGGTCGACCGGCGGCGGGGCGGCGTGCTCAGCTCGGGCATGGAGTACCCTGGCCGCTACAGCCGGTGGCACATGACCTATGTGAACCCTCCGGTCGAGATCGCCTGCCGCGGCAGGCAGGTCACCGCCCGCGCGCTCAACGACCGGGGCCGGGTCATCCTCCCGGTGATCGCCGCCGCGATGCGCCGCGTCGGCCAGGAACCGGCGCCACTGTCCGAAGACCAGGTGACCGTCTTCGTCGAAGAAGGCGACGGGGTGTTCACCGAGGAGCAGCGGTCACGGCGGCCGACGGTGTTCAGTGTGCTGCGGGAGATCGTCGCGGTGTTCGGCTGCCCGGACCCGCACCTGGGGCTGTACGGGGCGTTCGGGTACGACCTGGCGTTCCAGTTCGAGCCGGTGCGGCTGCGGATCGACCGGACGGACACCCAGCGGGACCTGGTGCTGCACCTGCCCGACGAGATCCTGGTGGTCGACCTGCGCCGGGAGGAGGCCGTCAGGTACTCCTACGAGTTCACGGTCGGCGCCGCCAGCACGGCCGGCCTGCCTCGGGAGACACCGGACACCCCGCAGTCACCGCGGTCCGTTCGGGATGATGATCTTCCGGCTCAGCCCGTCGCCGGCCGGTACGCGGCGATGGTCGAGCGGGCCAAGGAGAGCTTCAGGCGCGGCGATCTCTTCGAGGTGGTGCCCGGTCATGTCTTCTACGAGCGGTGCTCGTCGCCGTCGGCGTTCTACGAGCGGCTGCGGGAGCGGAACCCGGCGCCGTTCGAGTTCCTCTTCAACCTCGGCGAGGGGGAGTACCTGGTCGGCGCGTCACCGGAGATGTACGTGCGGGTCACCGGGGACCGGGTGGAGACCTGCCCGATCTCCGGGACGATCGCGCGTGGCGCGGACCCGCTCGAGGACGCGGTGAACATCGCGCGGCTGCTGGGCTCGGCGAAGGAGGAGTCCGAGCTGACGATGTGCACCGACGTGGACCGCAACGACAAGTCGCGGGTGTGCGTGCCCGGCACGGTGCAGGTGATCGGGCGGCGGCAGATCGAGATGTACAGCCGGCTGATCCACACGGTCGACCACATCGAGGGGCGGCTGCGGCCGGGGTTCGACGCGCTCGACGCGTTCCTTACCCACATGTGGGCGGTCACGGTGACCGGCGCCCCCAAGACCTGGGCGATGCAGTTCATCGAGGACAACGAGGACGCACCGCGCCGCTGGTACGGCGGGGCGGTCGGCAAGGTCGGCTTCGACGGGTCGATGAACACCGGGCTGACGCTGCGGACCGCGCGCATCTCCGGCGGCATCGCGGCCGTCCGGGCGGGCGCGACGCTGCTGTTCGACTCCGACCCGGATTCGGAGGAGCGCGAGACGCACATCAAGGCCCGCGCGCTCCTTGAGACGCTGCGCGAGGTGGACCGCGAGACCCACAAGGCGGAGGCGGCCGACGATGCCGCGGCAAGCGCGTCCGGCTCCGCGGACTATCCGGACTACCCCGTCTCATCGGTGCCGCGCCCGCTTAGCGTGCTGCTCGTCGACCACCAGGACTCGTTCGTGCACACGCTCGCCGACTACTTCCGGCAGCACGACGCGCGGGTCACCACGCTGCGCGCCGGGTTCGCCCCGGCGCTGCTCGACGAGCTCGCCCCCGACCTGGTCGTGCTGTCACCGGGACCCGGCCGTCCGGCCGACTTCGACTGCGATGAGCTGCTGTCCGAACTCGACGCGCGGCGGCTGCCGGCCTTCGGCGTCTGCCTCGGGCTGCAGGCGATGGTGGAACACGCGGGCGGCGAACTGTCGCTGCTTGCCGAGCCGCAGCACGGCAAGCCGGGCCGGGTGATGGTCCGTGACGGGCAGCAGAGCTCGCTGTTCGCCGGGCTGCCGGAGGAGTTCACGGCCGCCCGGTACCACTCCCTGTATGCGAAGGAGACCGACGTCAAGGGCGGTTTCACGGTCACCGCGACGCTCGCCTCGACGGGCGGGCGAGACGGTGTGGTGATGGCGATCGAGGACGCGGCCGCGGGCCGCTGGGCGGTCCAGTTCCACCCGGAGTCCATCCTCACCGCCGCGGGCCGCCGCGGCCACCAGGTCATCGCCAACGTGCTGGCGGCCGTCCGGGCCAGGGCCGACGCCACCGGCGCGGGGCACGTGGCTAGCTCAGCCCGCTAGCTCTGTCACCCCGGGTGGCCAGGGGCGCGCCGCGAGTACGGCTAGGTGCAGCGCAACCAGCGTGTCCTCCAGATTGCGGAGGCTGTCGGCGTGCCCGCCGCGAATGGTCGACCGGACGAGCTCGGTGGTGGCTCCGGTCAGCGCCAGGTACGCCTTCTCCGGAACAGCCGGCCATTCCGGGTGGCGGGTCCGCGCCCGCTGGTGCCAGGTGGCCGTCATCTCGGCGAAGTGGCGTTCCCCCGCCTCGACCCGGCCGATCGCGCGGGGACCGACGGCCGTCATGTCGATGTAGAAGGCCCGGGCGAAGGCCGGCTCGTCGGTGAGGAACTCCAGGAACGCCCGGTACGCCGCGCGCAGCACGTCCTCGTCGGCCGTGCCCGGTGGCAGCGCGTGGGTCGCGGCCACCACCCGGTCGGACATGAGCTTGCTGCCTTCCCGGGTGGCGGACAGGAAGCACCCCTCCTTGCCGGTGAAGTGCGTGTAGAAGGCGGCCCGCGACACTTTCGCCCGGCGCACGATGTCGCCAACCGTGACCTGCGGGTAGCCGTCCTCCGCGACCGCGGCGATCACCGCACGGCGCAGCCGGTCCACCTGGGAAGCGCGGACGTCCTTCGCCGGAAGCCGGCTCCGCCCTCTGGGCAGGCCGGGCTTGCCTTCGTGGGAACCGCCAAGACTGCCCCCTTGCAGGGTTTCGGCCATAGGCCTACAGTAACGGGAAAATCCCTAAAGTACATCAGCGTACTTTTAGGCCGTGCGCACGTCATGGTCGACGTGGCGCGGAAAGGGGTCACAGTGACAGCCACCATGAACGCGCCGTCCCCCGTGAATGGCCTCTGGCGAAGGCAGCTCGACCATTACCCTGACACCGGGCCCAGGTATACCTACCTGGCCATCGTGGTGCTCGCGACGATCATGCTCTATTACGAGTTCTACATTCCGGGCGCGATTTCCCCCTCGATCATCGCGCACTACGGAATGACCTTCAATTACTACGTCTACATCATTGTGGTCGCGAACGCGGTGGGCGCCTTCGGCTCGATCGCGGCCGGCCTCGCGGACCGCTGGGGCCGTGCCAACCTGGTGGCCTACGGCCTGCTCATAACCGGCATCCTGATTCTTTTCGGGGTGCCGAACGCGCCGAACGAGCTGACCTACGCGATCCTGTTCTGTGCGATCGGCCTGGTCGAGGGCGTCATCCTGGTCGCCACGCCCGCCCTGGTCCGCGACTTCTCGCCACAGCTCGGCCGCGCCTCCGCGATGGGCTTCTGGACACTCGGGCCGGTCGTGGGCAGCCTCGTCGTCGCGGTGGTGTCGAGCAACACGCTCAGCCACCTGACGGCCTGGCAGGACCAGTTCATCATCTGCGGCATCGCCGGGATCGTGGTCGCCTTGATCGCGATTGTCGGGCTGCGGGAGCTGTCGCCGCAGCTGCGCGACCAGCTCATGGTGTCGCTGCGGGACCGCGCGCTGATCGAGGCGCGGGCCCGCGGGCTGGACGTCAAAGACCTCACCCGCCGTCCGTGGCAGCAGATGCTGCGGCTGGACATCATCGGCTCGGCGTTCGCGATCTCGGTGTTCCTGCTCATCTACTACACCGCCGTCGGCTTCTTCACGGTGTACTTCTCCGCCGTGCACAACTACTCGCTGTCGGAGGCCAACAGCCTCGGTGACTGGTTCTGGGGCTTCGACGCCCTGGCGCTCATCATCACCGGGATCATCTCCGACCGGCTACGGGTTCGTAAGCCGTTCATGGTGCTCGGCGCGGTGGGCGCGATCGTCATGACGATCGTCTTCCTCAACCTGGGCGTGACCACCGGCTTCTCCACCTTCGCGGTCGTCATCTCCATCAACGCGGTGTTCCTGGCGATCGCCTACGCGCCGTGGATGGCGAGCTTCACCGAAACTGTCGAGAAGCACAACCCGGCGCTCACCGCGACCGGGCTGGCCGTCTGGGGCTGGATCATCCGCGCGGTGATCGCGATCTCGATCCTGATCCTTCCGTCCGTCGTCAGCTCGATGACCCCACTGGTCACCTACGGCTCGACCGTCTCGGCGATTAGCGCCAAGTACCCGACGCAAATCGCCACGTTCTCGTCGATCGATCCGAAGACGCTCGCCACCTTGCAGACCGACCCGACCAATGCGACGGCGGCCGCCACCGCGGTCGGCGAGATCGTGAAGGCGTTCGGTGTCACCCCGACCGTCGCGACCGCCCGGCTCACCGCGCTGGCCGCCGTGCCTCAGGCCGACCTGCTCGTCATCGCCGACCATGGCGCCCAGGTCGTCTCTGCCGCGGCCGCCGCGCCGGGGCAGTGGCGGAACTGGTGGTGGGTCTGCGTCGGCGGCGAGGTCGTGTTCCTGCCGCTCATCCTGGTGATGGCCGGCCGCTGGAGCCCGCGCCGCGCCCGCGAGGACGCGGAAGAGCACGAGCGGAAGGTACAGCAGGAACTCGCCACCCTGGAGCCAGCCGAGTAGGCCGGGGAACAGGAGCGGACTAAGCGGTGCTCCTCGTCGGAGTCGTCAGCGGACGATCTCGACGAGGAGCACCCACGCGCTGTAGACGGCCCCGGCGATGCCGAGCAGTCCAGCGGGGACGAGCCAGTAGAGCCCGCCACCCCAGCGCGCGGCGAGCGACGCGCCCGCGATCAGCCCGGGCAGCAGCGCGGCGGCGCTCGCGGACATCCGGGATACCGACCAGTAGACCGGCAGGTCCGGGTTGCCCCGCAGGAACCTGACCTGGTTCCGTGTCGTCACCGCCATCAGCGGGATCGCGATGACGAGGATCTCGGCGCCGAGCAGGTGGACGTTCTGCGGGACCAGCGCGAGCGCGGTGCTGACCACGACGAACAGCAGCACCGCGATCGTCTCGGCCGCCCGGGTGGCGAGCATGCTGTTCCCGTTGAGGATCTTGTCCAGGTTGATCGAGACGGCGACGAACAGCAGCCCGGTGAGCGCCGCCGCCGCGCCAGTCACCGCCGTGAAGAACCCCGCCCAGTCCGCCGGGCTATAGGCGTGTGCCACCGGACAATAGTAGGCCCCGGGTGACCGCCACGCGGCGGCGCTGAGGCGCGAAGTCGCGGTTCGTTCAGCATGAATATTTCTGCTTTTCTGTCATGCTGTTCTGCCATGCTGTACGGCAATTCACGGCGAGTTAACCGTCGTGCCGGACTGGGCCTGGCGGAAAATGGTGAATGCAGTTGAGTGAACCTGTCATCCCGGTCCGGACACCTGCGCACGCTCGAGACGACCATGCTGGTGTTCTCCGGCCTTTCCTGGTTCGTCAAGGGCCGGAAGATCCTCACCGGCGGCTGACACCCGGTGCCACGCGGGCCGGCGCCGCATAGGATTACGGGGTGCACAGGCATTTCCGGCAGGTTGACGTGTTCACCGAGGAGCCGTTCCTTGGCAATCCGGTCGCCGTGGTTCACGGCGCGGACGAGCTGAGCGACGAGGAGATGCGGCGGTTCGCCCGCTGGACCAACCTGTCGGAGACCACGTACCTGCTGGCTCCCGGTGACGAGCGGGCCGACTACCGGCTGCGGATCTTCACGCCGGTGCGGGAGCTGCCGTTCGCCGGTCACCCCACGCTCGGTTCCGCGCACGCCTGGCTCGAGGCCGGCGGGCCGCCGGCCAGGCAGGACGTCATCATGCAGGAGTGCCCGGCCGGCCTGATCCCGATCCGGCGCACCCCCGACGGCCTGGCGTTCAAGGCGCCGCCGGTGCTCCGCGACGGCCCGGTCGCCGAGGAGACCCTCGAGGAGATCGCCGCCGATCTCGGGATCGGCCGCGCGGACATCGTGGACGCGCAGTGGGCCGACAACGGTCCCGGCTGGGTCGCGGTCGAACTGGCGGACGCCGACGCGGTGCTCGCCGTCCGGCCCGGACCGATCCGGTCCGACATCGGCGTCTTCGGCCAGTACCCGGCCGGGTCGCCCGAGGAGTTCGAGGTCCGGGCGTTCTTCCCGAAGGACGGCGCGACCGCCGAGGACCCGGTGACCGGCTCGCTGAATGCCTCCCTCGCCCTCTGGCTGCTGTCGTCGGGCAAGGCGCGGGCCCCGTACACGGCCAGCCAGGGGACGGCCCTCGGCCGCCGCGGCCGGGTCCACGTCAGCGCCGACGACGGCGGCGGCATCTGGATCGGCGGCGGCACCCACACGCTCATCTCCGGCAGCGTGCAGCTATAGGCCCCAGGAGCTACTAAAGGTCCCTGGCGGAGGGTCACGTCGCCGTGATCCCATAGCCCCATGCCTGAACCCGCCGTGCTGGCCCCCGCGGTTGCGGCCCCCGTGGTCGTGGGCAGCGACCTGGTGGTCAAGCGCGGCGGCCACGTCGTGCTCGATGGCCTCACGTTCACGATCGGTGGCGGCCAGGTAACCGGGCTGCTCGGTCCGAGCGGTTGCGGCAAGACCACGCTGCTGCGCACGCTGGTCGGGGTCCAGGTCATCACCGCCGGGTCGGTAACCCTGCTCGGCCTGCCCGCCGGTCATCCGGTGCTGCGCGCCCGGGTCGGCTACGCCACCCAGGAGCAGGCGGTTTACACCGACCTGACGCTGCGGGAGAACCTGCGGTACTTCGGCACCGTCCTCGGCCTGCGCGGCGCGGCGCTCACCGGAGCGGTCGCCAAGACGATCGCCGCGCTTGACCTGACCGGGCTGGACAAGCGGCTGGTCGGCACCTTCTCCGGCGGCCAGCTGGCCCGGGCCGGGCTGGCGGTGGCGCTGCTCGGCGAGCCCCGGGTGCTGATGCTCGACGAGCCGACGGTCGGCCTGGACCCGGTGCTGCGCCGTGACCTGTGGGGGCTGTTCCACCGGATCGCCGCCGACGGGGCGGCGGTCCTCGTTTCCAGCCACGTGATGGACGAGGCGGCGCGCTGCGACCACCTGCTGTTCATGCGCGACGGCCGGTTCCTGGCGCAGGCGTCTCCGGCCGAGATGCTGCGCCAGACGGGGGCAACCGACCTGGAGGACGCGTTCCTGCGGCTGGCTAGGGCGCCGGTGGCACCCGGGGATGGCCAGACGGCGGGAGACGGGCCGATGGCGGGAGACGGGCCGATGGCGGGAGGCCCAGTGGCGGGAGGTACGGCATGACCCTCGCGATAACAGCAAGAAGCGGCGAAGCTGCCGGGCGGCGGGGGACGCCGTTGTTCACCCCGGCGCTCACCGCGGCGACCGCGCGCCGCGTACTGGCTCAGCTCCGGCACGACCCGCGCACGGTCGTGATGATGCTCGCGGTCCCGTCGGTGCTGATGATCCTGCTCCGCTACGTGCTGGACCGCCCGCTGGCGCTGGACCGGCTAGCGCCGGAGTACATCGGGGTCTTTCCTTTCGTGATCATGTTCATCGTCACCGCGATCACCACCCAGCGCGAGCGTGCCCGCGGCACGCTCGAACGCCTGATGGCGATGCCGCTCGGCCGGCTCGACCTGCTCGCCGGGTACGCGCTCGCGTTCGGTTTCGTTGCCTGCGTGCAGGTGACGGTGGTCTTGGTCATCTCGCTGACCTGGCTCGGCGTGACGCTGCCCGGGTCCGCGGTGCCGCTCGCCGTGGTGGCGGTGCTCGACGCGGTCCTCGGCATGGCGCTGGGCCTGTTCGCCAGCGCGTTCGCCAGAACAGAGTTCCAGGCGGTGCAGTTCATGCCGGCCTTCGTGCTCCCGCAGGCGCTGCTGTGCGGCCTTGTCGTGGCCCGCGCGGACATGACCCCGGTGCTGCGCTGGCTGTCGGACGTGCTGCCGCTGTCCTACGCGGTCGACGCGATGCAGCGGATCAGCGCGAGCCCGTCGTGGACGGCGGCCATCACCGCGGACGTGCTGGTCATCCTCGCGTTCACCGCCGCCGCCCTCGTTGGCGGCGCGCTCACCCTCCGTCGCCGCACCCGCTGAGCGGAGGCCTCCGGTTTACGCCAGGCGGCGCGCGCATCCCGCATGGCGGGACCGGCGCCGCCGCGTTCGAGGTGGCGCGCCCGGCGGCCGGTTACTGCGGACGCGATAGCCGGAGTCTCCGGCCGGCCCACCACGGCTTCCGGGCCAGGTGCGCGTCAAGCAGGTCAAGGATGGCGTGCACGCCGACCCGGACGGTGCCGAGCTGTTCCTCGACGTTCCCGAGCCTGTCCTCGACGTTCCCGAGCCTGTCCTCGACGTTCCCGAGCCTGTCCTCGACGTTCCCGAGCCTGTCCTCAATTCGGGTCAGCCGCCGGGTGTGGTCGCTTTGCGTGTCGTGCAGCGCTTGCAGTGAGCCGGTATGGGCGTTCAGGGTCGCCTTCACATCGCCGAGGTCGCTGTCCATCTTCGCCCGCAAGGCGGCCTCCTTCTGGACCGTGACCTCCAATACTGTCACGCGGTCCTCGAGCCTGTCCTGGCGGTCCCGCATCTCGGCAAGATCGTTAGGCATTGTTTCATCCGTTTGAGTGGGGTGCAAAACCAATGCCATTACGATAGCGGCCGGCAGTGACATTCGCGGCTGGATAATGGCGAATTTGTGGAACGCGCATAAATGCATCCTGTTGCCATTGGCAATTGTGCGGTTGCATTTCCAGCCGCGGCCTACGCGGCGGCGTTTGCTGTTGTGGCGGTCACCCGTACCGTCAGCCGTGACGATTCATGACCCGGTTAGCGAACCTAATGGTCGCTGGCTTCTGGTACTACAGCCGCGCTTCGTAACAGTTCCCGGGGCGCCGCGCCAGCACGAGCGCGATTCCTGCCTGTGGCCACTTCCCGGCCACGACCAGTTTGTCCTGGTATGCCGGTACCGCTTCTAGGCGTAGGGCCTGCGCACTATTAACGCGCGGGTTCACTTGCCCTGGCGGGTGCCGTTGTCGCAAGCCGTCGGACGGCGGCGACGCCGCTGCAGCAGGATGGGGGATAGTTAGGCACACCCCGCTGTGCCTAACTATCCCCCATCTTCGAAAGTGCGTCTGACACGTGACTGGTGAGCACCGTGGTGTACGGTCGGCGTGCCACATCCGTGGCGCCCAGAAATGGAACCGCGAGCGTACCGATGACCGTCTCGCGCCGCCGCGGTCCTCCGCCGAGGCGCCCGAGCACCGGAGTGGCGACGGCACCGGAGAGCAGCGTGATCGTCAGTGTCCACTGCGCGGCCGCCAGTGACACGCCGGACGTCGTCGCCACGCTGTTGATCAGCGGCGCGCCGAGGCTGCCGACGGCGGCGGCGACCAGGGCGATGAAGAGCAGCGAATGCACCAGCACTCGCTGGCCCGAGCCCTGCCCCGGCTGGGCGGTGACGGACGGCACCGGTCCATTCTGGGCCGCGGCCAGCCCACGGTGCGGTTGGGCGGCGGTGATCCTGCCGACGTCGCCCCGCCGGATGCGGCTAGGTTCGGTTGACGAGGCAGTACTCGCGTCCGGCTGGGTCACGCAGGACCGTCCAGTGATCGCGCGCGTGCACGACGCGCGCGCCGAGCCCGACGTGCCGGTCCAGCGCGTCCGGGTCGGTGGAGCCGAAGTCCAGGTGCGCCCGGGCCCGCGGGCCCGGGTCCGAGCGGCCAAGTCGCTGCAGGATCACCCGGGCGGGCAGGACCGGGCCGGCCGGCGGCCGCAGGGCAATGTACTCCGGATACGGCAGGGGTAGCGGCGTCGAGCCGGTCA
>Ga0335075_10010578_pt1 | contig 13999 bp, 23 predicted proteins | sample Lox_Sample_24_FD_206723 | JGI IMG/M metagenome (GOLD analysis project Ga0335075, IMG submission 206723) | Soil microbial communities from Loxahatchee National Wildlife Refuge, Florida, United States - Lox_Sample_2.4 | ecosystem: Environmental > Terrestrial > Soil > Wetlands | place: USA...
TTCCGGAGAGGCATTCCTCTTTGCCATGTCTTACCTCCGTGTGAGCGGAACACAAAACGAGGCGGCGTGGGGGGATCTGCAAGAACCCCCACGCCGCCTCGTTTATACTCGACCTTGCTTCTCTATCCTTTTTGGAGGATCGTCTGCACGGCCTCCGGGCCAGCGAACCGAGCCGCAAGGTCTTGAATGGGGCGAAGCTCGTTCAAGGTGTCCAGCATTGTGGCGACTTCCGGCATCGACTTGTGCATCTCCTCGCGCAGTTGTGCTATTTCCGGCGGATCCTCTAGGATCGGGGATGGAGTCTCCTCCGGCCAAGGATCTAAGCGAATGCCTGCAGGTAATGTGATGAATGAATTCATGGTACAGATTGCCTATCCTTCGGGTTGTGACGGGGCCGACTGGTGCTGTTTGGGCTGTATTGTCCAGCTTTCACGGCGTTTGTCAACAGCATTCCCTCAAATCTTTTTTATCGGACTTTAAGGGACGAGATCTTCAACGAAACATACGTACACTTTTACCTTCGGCTCTTCACGAACGAGAAGACTTCTTCTCTCATGCCATTCTACGTCACGCAACGAGCCAATGCCTATGCCTAAAGATTACAGAGCGAATAAAGTGCCAATTCGCCGATGCTGTGGGACGCGGCGGAGGAGATCCTACGGCTGCGCGGCCTACTCGATGCGGAGGGACAGACCCCATGAAGACGGACGAAGAAATCGAGCGCGAACGTGCGGCCCTTGAGCCGCTCATCGGTCCCACGCGGGTGGGGTGGTATGCCGAGGCGTGCCGCGTCGAGTACGACGATCCGCCCGACGTGGTGCTGTGGGCTTGCCGCTACCGCGAGATGGCGATGGAAGCCGGCCAGTTGGAGATGAAGATAGCCGAGCTGCAAGCCGAGCGCGACCGGCTCAAGGAAACGCTCGCCGGAGAAGTGCGGCTTGCCGAGGGCGACGGCACCGATCGCCTGCTGACCGTGCTCTACGGCGAATCGTCGGCGCGGACCATCGGCAAGGCCATCGGCGGCAGCCGGGCGCCGATGCTGTGGGACGCGGCGGAGGAGATTGTCAGGCTGCGGGGTCTGCTCGACAGGCCGGCTCAAAGCAGCTGATGCCCGATCCCCGTTACGAACAGCGTCTTTTCGTCTTGGCCGAAGTGAAAGAGGATGGTGAAAAAGTGCCGTTCCTCATCCGGCTCGTCATGCTGGAATTGGTACATCTGGCCGCCAGGTGGATAAGGCGGGGAGACAGCACGGCGGCCCAAATGCAGCGGATTCGCCCCCAGCCGTTCCATCTCACGCTCGACGATGTTGAGCAGGTGAGGCGGCAGGCGCGTCAAGTCCTGCTCGGCTTGATCGGTGAGAAGCAGCTCATACGGCATGGCGGGCGCGCATCCTTGCAAAAACGTCCTTGGCCGGCCGTCCCTGGCCGCGCTGGAATTGCTCGTAACCCGCGTAGGCTGCTTCCAGAGAGATTCCCGGAAGCATTTTCTTCGCCGCCTTCTCGCCGAAGTAGTCCCGCAAATCCTCGCTGGCAATCGTGGCCGTGCTCGGATCGCTCTCCGACAGTCCCCCGCGTGCCTTACGCCAGGGCGGTTCCGAATGCGTCATGCCGCGCAATCCGCTTGCCGAGTATTTCTTGTATTCCTGCCAAACCGATTCGATGAAGGCGCTGTCTCGGCACGAAAGTGAGGATGGTGATACTTCCGCCGGAGGGGGTATGCCACCGTCGCCGTAGTCCTTAAAGGCCCGGTAAACGCTCTTGACGACCGGGCCATGCTTCCATGCCTCCATCGGCTCGTCGAAAAGAACGCGGCCAAAGGCGCCAAGGTGCCATCCCTGGACGTAGTACAGGAGCTTTTGCAGGCGCAGGGGAGAGAGCAAATCTGGTTCGTCCTCTGCTGCCCCCAGCCCGATCAGGTAACGTGCAACGTCGATGGCTCTTGGCATGGGTCGATCCTCAACAGATACGGTCGCTGCCCATTCGTCGTAATCGGCAGACTGATGGCAGCGATTCAAGGGAAAATCCTCATCTCCAGTATAGTACGCTACCATCTCTGCGGGCAGATTGCGAGGTAAATCGAGGGACGAGCGCCGTCAGCGCGTCGCGGTACTCGGCGGCCTTCTCGGCGTCGCGCCCTGTACGCTGGAATCCTACCGTACCGCCCTGCGGCAGTGGCTCGACTTCCTGGCGCGCCACCAGCGCACGCCGCGCGAGGTCCAGGCCGGCGACTTCGCGGCCTGGCTAAAAACGCTGTGGGCCAAAAAGCCGCCTCCCGCCGCGTCCACGGTCAGCCGGAACATCTCCGTCGTGAAGCTGTTCTACCGCTTTTTGGCGCGCGAGGAGCGTCTTCCGGACGGCAGGGGCATCCTCAAGGCCGTCGAGGAGCTGGTCTCCCCGCGGATTCACCGCAAGCTGCCCGATGTCCTCACCGTCGCCGAGGTCGAGGCCCTGCTGGCGGCGCCGCGGCCGGGCGATGCGGGTTACGAGCGCTCGGCGGCCATCCTGGAGTACCTGTATTCGACGGGCTGTCGCGGACAGGAGCTGATCGATACGACCCTGAGCAACCTGCATATCGCCGAGGGCTTCGCCCGCGTCATGGGCAAGGGCCAAAAAGAGCGCGTCGTGCCGATCGGCTCCAAGTGCGCCGAATCGCTGGAGCGCTGGCTTGCCGTGCGCGGCCGCTTCGTCCCACCGGGCAGGGAATCGCCGTGGCTGTTCACGAACCGCATGGGGCAGCAGGTCAACCGCCTGCACTTGCACTACCTCGTCAAGACCTGCGCGCGGCAGGCCGGTATCCGGCGGCGCGTGTTCCCGCACATGCTGCGGCGCAGCTTCGCCACGCATCAGATAGAAAATGGGGCGGACATCGCCTTTGTCAAGATGATGCTGGGGCATGCCTCGCTGAAAAACACCGAGATCTACCTTGGCGTTGCCGTCGGCAAGCTCCAGGATCTGCATGCCCGCTGTCATCCGCTGGGCGCCCCAGAGCAAGGAGAGCGCGAATGGAAATGCGCAGCCTGATCGCGGAATTCGTGGACAAGATGATGGTCGATCACCGCCTCGCGGCGCGGACCATCCTCTCCTATCAGGCGTCGCTACGGCAATGGGCCGCGTTCGTGGAGGCACGCTCTCCCGGCGAGGCGCCGTCCGTCCAGCAGTTTACGCGGCCGGTCGTCCGCCTTTGGCTGCATGCCCTCCACGATCGCGGCCTGACCCCGCAATCGGTCGCCTTGCGCATGTCGGCCTTGCGCGAGTTTGGTCGCTGGCTGGTGTCCGCCGGCCACGTCGACGAGAACGCGGCCGCGGCGGTGCCGATCCCCAAGGCACCCAAGCGCCTGCCCATGGTGCTGACCGAGCCGGAGGTGCTGCGGATGCTCGATCAGCCGTGCAGCTCCACGTTCTCCGGCCTGCGCCTGCTCGCCGAGCTGCACGTCCTGTACTCGACGGGCTGTCGCATCGGCGAGCTGTTGGCCCTCGACGTGGCGGACGTTGACTTGGAGCGCCGCCGGGTCAAGCTCTCCGGGGAGAAGTCCAAACAGGAGCGGCTGGCCTTTCTTTACCCGTCGGCGGCGGCCGTGCTGGAATCCTGGCTGCGCTTGCGTCAGGCCAGCTTGAGCGCGGCGGGCTTGCCGCTGGATGGGCCGGTCTTTTGTACTTGGCAGGGCCGGCGCGAGATACCCAAGAGCGTGCAAACCGGAGTGAAGGCCAGCGCCATTTCGGCCGCGTTGTCGCCGGCGGTGACGCCGCACACGTTGCGTCACTGCTTTGCATCGGCCATGATCGCGGGCGGCTGCGATCTCGCATCGCTCAAGGTGCTGATGGGACACTCCAGCTTAGTGACGACGGGGCACTACGTTCAGGTAACGCCGACGCGGATGCTGGAGGAATTTCGCCGCACCCATCCCCGCGCCTGAAAGGATGCCGACGATGCGCAAGCACGAAGCGCCGCCCGCGAAGCCCTACCCGTGGTTTCCGCTGCGGCCTTACCCGGATGGTCCCGATTCGTGGCAATGGGCGAAGCAGCTGGAGGGCGGTCTGTATTTTTTCGGTCCCGTTGAGGATGTCGAGGGAGCGCTGCGTCGATACGAGACGTGGCTGCAAGAACGTAAGAAGCCGCGCCGCCGGAAGTCTGCCGCAGTCGAGGGGGACGCCGGACCCAGCGCGGCGGAGTCAGCGGCCGCTGCTCGTCAGCAGCTACTCGAAACCGTGCTGGGCTATGCGTACCGGCGTCGGGACGGTGGAGACGGCAAACAGGCGGCGTGAGCGATGTCGCGGTGAGGAGCGCGCGGATTAAGCTGGCATCGCTCACGCCGGGGCTGGATACTGGTGAAGTCGAACCCTGGTCCGCGCGCCGGCCGGGATGTCAAGCAGCCGGGAGAGACCCTGATGTCTGTCGCGTTCCATTGTCTCGAATGTCTCACGACCTACGATGTCGAGGACGACCTGGCGGGTAGGACGATCCGCTGCCGGGAGTGCTTTACTCCCGGCCGGGTCGAGGCGCCGGCCAAAAAGAAGGACAAGAAAAGCCTGTCCAAACCGGACCATGATTCCGACCCGTCGTCCGCTCCCATCGAAAGACCGGCTCGGCAAAAGAAGGCGGCGGAGAAAACGCATCCCGCCTCCGTCATGCACTACCGTTGCCCGTTCTGCCGTTCGGAGCGCTATCCGCGGCGGCCGCTCTTCGCGGGCATCGTCGCTGCGGCGATGCTCACCGTCGGCATCCTGGCCTTCCTCGTTTATTGGCTGGTGTTTGACATTGCCGTCAGTTCGGCAAACGGGCGCGTCGTCAACGAAGGGCTGATGAACGATCGGATCGTGGGCATGATCGGCGCCGTCGGTCTTTGCCTGGGCGGTGCGCTGATTCGCGTCACGGCGGCCCAGCGCTGCTATTGTCCCGACTGCCGCATTCGCTTGGATTGAGGCAGTCGGTAACCCACCTGACTATCAGTACCTCCCGCATGTTGCAGGATCTCACGCGATACCATCCACGCGCCTGATGGGACGCAACACAACGCGGCAAAACAACGGCCGTCGAGACGCTGATCCTCGACGGCCGTCTGGGTTTATGGTGGTCTACTCGCTACGATCCGAAGATCGCATGCCGGTTGGCTTGCATCAAGTTCCTGTCGCGCGCGATCATGTTGCCGATCTCCGTCATGATTCGCTTTTCCATCTGCTGAAGTGCGGGCACGAGATGCTTCTCCAGCTGGTTCATGATGAGGTCGGTGTTCCCCAGCTCGATCTTTACGCGGACATCGTTGGCGACCTGGAGCTTATCGAGCTGCTGCATCCGTGCCGTCCCGCCGTAGCCGGTGAGCTGCGATAGCTCCCGCATCATCTGGCCGACGTTATTGTTGGCCGCGAAGCGCTCCGCTCCGATCTGCTTGAGCTGCTGTCCGAAAATCGCCGAGTGACTCTGCATGAAGCCGATCTCGCCCTGGGTGAGATGCTGGCCGCCCTTGTGCTTTCGAGCTACCCCCAGGGCCGTCCGCAGCTGGGCAGGGTGCATCAGACCCAGCGATTCGCGCTGCGACTGGACAAGTGCCTGCTCGGCCTGCCTCGCCGCAGCGATGGCGTCGCCCTCGGCCTTCACGAGCCGTACCTTCTCCCGCTGAAGACCGAGGGATTGATCGACGGCTTCCCGGTCGAGGGCCAGCTTTTCGTTCATGGCCTCGCGCAGTCGCTTTTCTTGCTCCAGCAGGTCCGCGTACTGACGCTCAAGGCCAAGCCGCGCGTTCAATTCCTGCTCGGGCGAGCGTGCCCGGTTCACGGCCTCGTAGGCGTGTGCGACCTGGATCTGCTGCGCCGAATACAGCTCTTGTTGCTCCCGCACTGTTTTGCCGGCTCGCTCCTGCTTGGCGGAGAGCACGCCGGCCTTGCGCTTGCCTTCGACGCTCGCCTGCTCATAGGCCGCCTGCGTGCGGATCCGCAGGCCCACGTCCGACATCTCCGCCTCGCGCGTGTACCCCAGGGTGCGGCCGGCCTTGCCGAATCTCTGATAGAGCGCCGCGTTGGCCGCCTGCTGGATCCGGAAGGTATCGCGCTCGGACGTGTGCCCCAGACCGAGCAGCGCCTCCCTTTGCGTCCGCTCCATCGCCAGCGGACGCACGCGCGACAGCTTCTCTGTCTGGAGCCGTGCCATCCGTGCGGCCGTCTCCGCGGTCTCGGCGAGGTTGCGCGTCCGCTCCTGGCGGATGTTCATCGAGGTTCTGTCTTCCGCCGTGGCGCCCTCTTTCTCGCCGCTGTAGAATTGCCGCGTCAGCTTGGCCGCGCCCTTGAAATCGAGCTTCCAATCCCAGAGCCCTTTCAGGGCGTCGATCCGCGCGCGGAAGCCGGAATCCTCACCCAGGACCGTGCCGGCCGTGGCGGGCAAGTGGTTCTGGAGACCTTTCAGGATGGTATCCGCAAAAGCCCCTTCATGAAACTGGCCGCGATACATGCTGGACTGATAGACGCTCAAGGCTTTGTCACTGGCCTTGACCGTCGCCGTCAGAGCAGCGAAGGCGCCGGCGAGATTGCTCACGTTCGTGGGCAATCCCAGCAGGCCGCCGACCGTCTCGAATGCCGACGGCGTTTTCTCGACGTTCAATTTTTGGTCCGGGAGACCGGGCGCGTATGTCCGACTGACATGGCGGAGCCGCTCGTTGGCGAGGCTCTGGCTGCGTAGAAGCTGGAGATCGGACTGCCCCGTGAAGCTGAGCCGTCCGGCCGCCGTCGCCGCGGCCGCGGTGAGCGACTTTAGTTCGTCGCGGATACCTCGAACACCCGCCATGAGGGAGCTGACCGGCTGCTCGGCCTGCCGTGCAGAATCCCCGAGGCGCCGGAACGCCTCATCGCCGCCTGGTCCGAGCTTGGTATCGAATACGAGGGACAGCTTTTTGTCGGCCACGTGTCGGCTCCCCTTTCTCAGTTGCTTTCTTGGATTTCCACAAGCCGTAGGGCGGCTTCAAGCCGCTCGCTGGCCTCTTTCCACGGACGATAACGCTCCCACGCCTCTTGCGCCGCTCGAATGGCGTCTTCGGCGCGCTGCTCGGTCTGGATCTGCTCGAAGTACCTCTCGATAAAGTCGTCCGTGCCGACCGCCGCCTTGCTGCGCTCCAGGGCGGCCTCATTGTCGGCGACGGCTCGCGCTGAGTGCTCGTGCGCTTCCTCGAAGCGCACGAGCACCTGATGAGCGGCGTCGAGGATCTCGTTGCAATCCTCAGCCACGGCGATGATCTGGTCCGCCGTGATGGTCGGATGGTCGATCAGCAGTTCGAGGCTCATCGTTTACTCTCCGCGCTGGTGTCCCGAGGCCGGGTCGTGAAGAATTATCGTTCCCAAGGCCACGTAATGCGATCGCTGTTGTCGAGAAAGACCCCTCGGGGACATCGGACATGATCGTCCGATTCTCCCTGTCTGTGTTCACCTGGAAGGGACCAACACAGCAATTCTCTCCGACCCAGGCGGCGATCGCCGTCGCCAGCACGATGTCGTCATGGGCCTTCGTCCGCCAGTCGGCCTGGAAAGTCTCGTTGCCGGCGGCAGTGATTTTCGCGGTGAAGGTCGAGAGCTCGCTCTCCAGGATCGGCGTCAAGGGCAGCTTCCGCACGAAGCGCACGCGGACGCTCCCGACCAAGACGCGCATCACGGACACCAATTCGACCTTGGCAATATGCTGGTAATGATGCTCATCGACGCGATGGCCGTTGCCGCTGGTGATGAGGACCGGCGTTACCCCGCATGTAATCGAAGAGCGGCGGAACAGGTCCACCACGGGCCGGCCGCAGCCGGTGCCGTCAACGATCAGCTGGCAGCGCCCCGCAAGCTGCGGCGTGGCGGCCAGCGCGATGACGTCGGCCACGATGTCCGGGTACGGCGTGCCCAGCGGCCAGCGCCGCAAGTCGCGGATCACGTATTCGGCGGGCGTGTCCACGCCTGGATATGTTTGCTCCAGGATGGCCAGGGCGGAGAAATCTTGCGCTTGCCCCAGGTCCAGCCCGATGAGGAAAAACGGCTGCATTAAAACTCTCCCGCGCCAAACAGAGGTTGCAGGTCGTCATCGTCGCGGGCGGCTTGGCGCTGCGGCGCCGGCGCGACCGGAAACAGCGGCTCGACATCATCCGTCATGCAGCGCTGTATCTCCTCGTAGGAGAAGACGGCGCCCACCACGTCCTCAAAGCTGCACTGGTACTCTTGCCGGTACCAACGCTCGCCGAGCGAGGCCCGCTCCTCGGCGAGAAACTGCCGGCTGATGCGCGGGCATTGCTGGGCCTGAATCCGCACGCGCTTCCACGGTCGCTGTGAAATCCATTCGTCGTAAAACCAGCCGCGGCGACCGAACGGCGTACTCATCGCCAAGAGCCGGCCGTGCGAGACGGCGAGCATGGGGCGCACGGCGCGGTAAAGGTCATCACTGACGCGGGCGGCCTCATCCACTACCAGCAGACGAACGCCGCTGTAGCCGCGAATGCCGCCCTCCGATTCGGGCAGCGAGATGACCCGCGAGCCGTTGCTCAGCTCAAGCGAAAGCTGGGTCGGCGCCCGGTCGATCAAGGGCCGTCCCAACGCGCGCCACAACGGTAAGAGCTTGTCGCGGAACAATTCCCCGCTCTGCCGCAACGTCGGCGACAGCAGCAGCACCAGCGACCGCGGCACAGTGAGCACGGCGTTGAGCGACACGGCCGCGGCGACCTGAGACTTGCCGATCTGCCGGCTCGCCAGCAGCAAGGCGCGGCTCCAGCGGGAGCGCAGAAGGTCGATCTGCCACTTGTCAGGCGCCAGTCCGCCCAGATGCATCGCCTGCGCCGGATCGTCATGCAGACGGTCCACCAGCGGCAGACCCTCCGGGTTCCGGAGCGCCCGCAGGTCCGCCTGCATCTGCATCAGTCGTTTTCGGAGCGTTGCTGCTGTGGCCATGTTTCGCCTTCAGTTCGGAGATCTCTTTCGCCATCTTCTCGATTAGCTCGTTCAGCTCGTGCGGATACAAATTGCACAGCTCCGCCTCGTCCTTGAGGATGCGGGCCGCGGTGCTGTAGTCGCTGGCGGCCATCGTCCGAGCGTACAGGGCGCGGCGCTGGGCGATGTGTCGCCGAAACAGCTTCTCGCGATCGCGCTCCAGGGTCCGGGCCAGAAGCTCGTCTCCGGCGGCGATGTACCTCCATAGCTGCCGGTCCGACACGTCCCACTTCTGGGCTGACGCATGCTGCCGTATGTCGATGAACTCGGCACCGAGCAGGCGGAGGGAGAGCACTTCCTCAACCCGTTTCTGGGTCTCCGCTTTCGTGGATTTCATTTTTGCTCACCATGTCGGCGATCCATGCGTCATAGAAGCTCCACAGGGACGCCGATTGCTCGATGCACACTTGCTCCAGGTTCTTGTTCGTCCGGAGGTTCGGCGAGCCGTGCAGCACATAGCGGCGGCCGTCGTCCAGGGCCAACGTGACAATCTTGCAGTGGCTCCGCGCCGCCCCCACGCGCTGGCCGCGCTGCGTCGCTAATTCCTTGACCAGCTCGCCGAAAATGTCCTTGTCGTGTTTGCAATGAAAGTCGCTCGTCAGCACGTCCAGCCGGCGAATCGTCCCGGCGTCCAAGAGCGCGGCCATCTCCGCGACGTTGCGGGAAGAGAGCGATAAGGTCGCAACCCGCATGGTGTCGGCCGGCGCCTCGAAGCGCTGCAAGAGCGCGATGAGGAGATGCATCAGGTCATAGGTCCCGGACATGACCAAATGCACGGCCTCGCCGTCGTCGGGCAGCAGCTCCACGGCTTCCGCTGCGGCCTGCAAGCAAGCGAAGCGTCGGCGGTTGGTCCGCGACAGAAACGCGCGCTTGCCCTGGCGGGCCTCGCCCTCGGGCTGGCTCGCCGTCGGCGTCGGTCTGTCCTGGACCATGGCGCCGAACGGTACGGGCGCGATGGAGGTGAAGTCGGGGCCGAACACGATTAGGAGCCTCCGCCCTTGGGCTTCTTTTTCTTGCTGCCCTTGCCCTTCTTTCCCTTCTTGCTCTTGCGCGTCAAGATGGCGAAGGTGTGGGCCATCGGGTCGATTGCTTTCTTGGCCACGTTCTTGCTCCTTGTGCTGGTGACAAGAGACTGTCACCCTCTATTTTACCACAGTCGCCCAGAGGCTCGATGCGGTAGACGCTTCGCCCATTCGAGATAGCGAGACAGCGCCCGGTAATCATCGGCCGGCCGTTCGTCGAATCGGGTGTCGTCTGGGCGCAGGGCCCGGAGGATCGCGGCAAGCGCCTTCTCGCTCAAGCCGTCGAGGACGGCGAGGTCAAAGTTGGTCTCGGCGATAGCGTCGAGGAGGTCAAGTCGCCGTTTGCTGAGCATCAATATCTCTCCAGATGGGAGTATTGCGAGCGTATCGCTTCGTCTCGCTTCGCTGCCAGGCAGCTCCGGTAGCCGATCCATCCTGCCAGTCTGTCCCGTCTCCGGGTGAACATCTCGGCTCCGGCATCGTCCCCAGCTTCTTCCGCCTGGCGTGCCGCCTCGCGATAACGAGCCAGCAATAAAGTCAGGCTCTCGTCAAGCGTCATCCCGTCGGCCCTCCTTCGCCGATCGCTCCACCGCGCGCTTGCCGGTGGGCGTAAATCTGGGCGGCGCCCCGGTCGTCATCACCTGATGTTTGCCGGGGACGTGGCGCCCCTTGCCGATGCGCTCCAGCGCTTGCGAGCACTCCGCGAGCGACGGATGCGGGCCGGTGACGCGAACCCACCGGCGGTGTTCCCAGAGCCAACCATGCCAGAGCATGATTCCCCCCTCCATCAAAACCGCCGTCGTTTCGGCTTGGCGTTCGGATCGACGCTGGCCACGGCGACGAACGTATCGATGTACTTGGCGCCCAGCTGCTCGATATGCCGGCGAAGCTCACGCCAGCACGCATCCTCACTCGCGGCGGTGACAACGGCTTGCCAACGCTCACCGGGTCGCCGCGTCCAGCCCGTGAAGGTCGCTGAGGCCGCTACGACCGGATCGGGCAATTTGCCCAAAGCGCTCATCGTCTCACCCTCCAACACGGTCCGTCAGGCTCTCGATGATCTTCCTGAGCCGCTCGATCTCCTGTTGCTGCTCGATCAGCCGCTGATCCTCTGCGTAGCCCACGCAGCGAATGCCCCAGGTCCGCAGCAGGTGCTTGAGCAAGCGCCGCACGGTCACGGCCGGCGGGGCGCCATCGTCCCTGACGTCAAGGATCAACACCCAGCGTTCCGGCGTCGCTCCCATCGGGTTCCGCTCTTTCGATGTCGTTCGCATTGCTGTTTCCAGAGGTCGGCCAGAACGTCTTGCCGCCGACGAAAACGACCCCGCGCGCTCCGGCTGCGGTCCTTGCGATGTGCCTCCACGGTGTCGCTGCATGGACCGGAATGCGTGAGGATGCCCAAGTCGAGGTCCGCCGCTCCTCCCTCCGCCACTTTTTCGCCGCACACAAAGCAAACGCGCTCGCGGAACATCTGTCGGCGCTGCTTCACTGTGGGCACATCGGCGCCGTCCTTCCAGATGAGCACGGCCGTCGTCCAGCCCGGGTAATGTGCGCTGCACGATGCATCAATCTGGACGGACCAGCCGTCATCGAGTAGCTTCACCAGCTCGCGCAGTCCGTCGCCGCGAAGATCGTAGGGTTCGGAGCGGAAATAAACCTGGTGGGTGTCCTTGTCGATCAGCCGCGACAGATGGTCCATCCACGCACCGCAGTAAACGCCCCGGCTGTCGTAGCCCGGACCTTTCCTGTCCCAGCTGCGGACATGGTAACATCGCGATAGCTGCTCCTCCGTGATCGCGGCCATGCCGCCCGCCAGCACGTCCTTGAGATAACCAACCTGCCCATCGCTCAGGGTGTCGAGACCGGCGGACAGCAGCAGGTCGCGGATCTGGTTGGCAGTGTCCGTGGCGGCTGGCTTGTCCGGCCGTCCGGCGATGGATTTCAGGCAACGCACCATGTCACGATTCGATTTCATCGACTTTCCCCACTCTTACCGGAACGGCACCGCAACCGCTTCCTCGAAGCGCATCAGGTCGCGGCGGAAATAGAGACTCACCTCGCCCGTGGGCCCGTTCCGCTGCTTCTCGATCAGCAAATCGAGCCGCTCGTCATTGTCCCTTGGCCGGTGGAGCAGAATCACCGTATCGGCGTCGGCCTCGATCGAGCCGGACTCGCGCAGGTCCGACAGGCGCGGCCGCTGGCCGGCGCGGTTCTCGGACTCGCGGTTGAGCTGGGCCAGGGCGAGGACCGGCATGCGCAGGTCGCGGGCCAGTCCCTTGAGCCGCCGGGAGATCTGGCCTACCTGCTCGTGACGGGGATCGCGGCGGTTCTCCGGCTCGATGAGCTGCAAGTAATCGACGACGACAAGGGCGATGCCGTACTTACGCTTGAGGCGCCGGGCGTTGGCGGCGATCCGCAGCATGCTCTGGCCAGCACGATCGTCGATGTGGAGCAAGCCTCTGGCGATGCCCTGCGCCGCATCGGCCAGGCGGTCGTCTTCCTCCGGCCGCTGACAGCCGCGGCGGATCCGGTGGCTGTCCACCTGGGCCTGCGCGCAGAGCAATCGCTCCATCAGCTCGTGTCTGCTCTGCTCCATGCTGGCGATGAAGACTGGGCGCCCCAGCTGGAAGACGACGTTGGCTGCAAAGGTCAAGCCGATGGCCGTCTTGCCAACGCTGGGCCGGGCCGCGACGATGACAAGCTCGGATTCCTGCCAGCCGGCGAGCAAGCCGTCAAGATCGTCGAAGCCGGTGGACAGGCCGGAGAGCCGGCCATCCTTCTGCCGGCGGCTGTCGATCCGCATCAAGCACTCGGCCAGGATTTCGGCGTCGGTGTAGGTCTGCCCTTCGGTCCCCAGCTCGCCGATCGAAAGCACCCTCCGCTCGGCGTCGGCGAGCAGCTCCTCGGCGGGCTGATTTTGCTCGTAGGCGTCGCGGAGGGTTTCCGTGCTGGCGCGGATGATCTCGCGCACCATTGCCCTGTCGCGGACCAGACGGGCATAGTACAGCACATTGGCTGCCGTCGGTGCCGAGTCCCACAGTTCGGCGAGGTAGGCGGCGCGGCCGATGTCATCCAATTGGCCGCGATGGTGCAGCTCGTCATGCAAAAGGACCAAATCGACCGGCCGGCCGGCGTCTCCGTGCGCGTCGAGGATGGCCTGATAGATTTTCCGGTTAGCGTCGAGATAGAAGCTCTGGGCCGTCAGCAGCAAGGACACCTCGCCGATGCAGTCGTTGTTGCGAAGCATGCTACCCAGCACGGCGCGTTCGGCGCCCAGGTTCTGCGGCGGCAGACGCTCGGGAGTAAGGTCGGTCATTATGTGGCCCTCCCGTTGTCCGCCGATCTTGCGTTAAAGCGTTCCATCAGGGTAGGACCGGCCGGCGCCGCTTGTGCCTGCGACTGCTCCTCGCGCAGGCGCCTCGTTTTTTCCTGATTGCGACGCTGGCGCTCCTGCTCATCGACTGTGGGCGCCGCGGCGCCGCTTGCCCTGGCTCCGCCGCTGTTCTGCGCCTTCGTCAGCCAGCGCGTCAAGAACGCGGCCATGCCGCGGGGCGTTTTTCGTTTGGGCGTGTTGTCGCGGCACCATTGGAGCGCGGCGCGGCATTCCGCCAGCGCGTCCACGCCGGGAAACGCTTCCTGGTATTCGCGCAGCTTTCCCTCGCTGAGATGCCACTCCTTCGCGCCCTTGCCGACTGTGGGATAAGTCAGGATGATCTTTTCTTTGCTCGGAGGCGAAGGCGTCGGCTCGGAGGCTGGCGAAGCCGGCTCCGAGCTAACTGATGCGCCAGCATCAGTATTCTTCTGGTCTGGTCTGGTCTGGTCTGGAGAGCGTAACAGTTCGGAACTGTTCGGAACGGTTACGCAACCGTTACGTAACGCATCGGTCGATTGCTGATGCGTCGATGTTTCTGAGGTCTGGTTTTTGGCCCGATGGCGACGCATCCTGATGCGGGACTTCACGTAGTCCGGCGCGTGTTCTTGGAGATCGTGAATCCGGAGCTGGCCTGGCTCGTCCTGGTCGAGAAAGCCGCACGCCAGCAG